>ERZ795059.372-NODE-372-length-59599-cov-11.276518_pt1 | contig 59599 bp, 68 predicted proteins | sample MGYA00375143_ERZ795059 | MGnify/ENA primary metagenome ERZ795059 (study PRJEB30188, sample SAMN05720168) | activated sludge metagenome | isolation source: Anaerobic digester | place: USA | collected 2015-01-07 ... | reverse complement strand
CCGCCAGCGGCGGACTTTTAAGCAGATGGTCATTAAAATAAATCATGCGCCGTTAGCTCAGCCCGGTAGAGCAACTGCCTTTTAAGCAGATGGTCACAGGTTCGAATCCTGTACGGCGTAAAGTTATATTTATGTTTTTTGCTTACGCTATTTATAATCAAATAAGAGATAAAATATACATTGGTTATACAAGTGATTTAGAGAAACGTCTTAAGAGACATAATTCTGAGTTACCAAATAAGAAAACATCATTTACTAGACTTAATAGTGGCTACTGGCAGCTTATACATAAAGAAGGATCCCCAACCAGACAAGAAGCAATATTGAGAGAAAAAAAATTAAAAACATTTCAAGGTAGAAAATTTATAAGAAATATTATAGATAAAAAGTATAAGAATTAAATTATAAAAAATCAACCCGGTAGATCCGCCAGCGGCGGACTTTTAAGCAGATGGTCACAGGCTTGCCCCGCATATGGCGGGGTGAAAATCCCGTACGGCGTACCAAAAAATTAAGGCTTAAAAATTTTGGCAAAGTTTAGATGAAAGAAGGACTTGAGATAAAGGCCTTTTTTTAATTAATTTCACTTGCGACTATCTGACTTTGGCAGATAGCTGGCGGATTTTTAAGCAGGCGTTTGCCCCGATAGTTATAGGGAGAGCATGGTGTATTAATTATAAATAAATAGGACAGGCGTTTTTTTGTTTTTAATTAATATGTTACAATGTATTTATCCATAATTAAAATTTTTTATTTTATGAAAAACTTTTTTTCTGGCGAAAAATTTTTTCCTTTTTTGCCTTTAATTATTTTTTTTGTTTTAATTTCTGCTTTCCATGGTTTGGAAGCGGCCACCACAGTTAGTGGCGATGTTTCTACTGGTAGTGTGTATTTAGGAAGCCAGGGTATTATCTATCAAAACGATTTGCAGGTACTTAATGCTTCATCCACTAATTATTCTGTTACTGTCGGCACAGAAGCGGGAAAGGATTTGAATAACAGTGGGACCAATAATATTTTTATTGGTTACCAGGCTGGGTATACTGCTACTAGTACCATCGCTGACATTGGTATTGGTTATCGGGCTTTATATAATGCGAAAAGAACCGGTACTTGGGATTATTCTGGATATAATGTGGCTATTGGTGATAGTGCTCTTTTTAGCAATACTTTGGGTTTTGACAATATAGCGATAGGCTATTATCCACTGTATGAAAATACTACTGGTTTTTATAATATAGCAATGGGGAGACAGGCCTTGGAGAAAAATACTACAGGCGATTCTAATATTGCTCTTGGTTATTATGCTGGCTGGGCCAACACAACTGGGACACGTAATATCTCTGTTGGATATCAAGCTGGATATTATGGAGCCACGGTCAGCGGGAATGTCGCTGTTGGGTCAGACGCCTTGATTTATAATGTAAATGGATCATGGAATACTGCTGTCGGTGATATGGCCTTGGGCTATCTTTGGACCCAATCTTTTGCTAACACGGCTCTTGGCTATCAGGCTGGCAGGGGTAATTCCAGTGCAATTTATTCCAACTCTTCCAGTACTTGGGTTGGTTACCAAGCAGGTGTAGCTATTAGAACAGGCAATAGCAATATGGGCTTGGGCTATAAAGCAGGTGACAATCTGACCACTGGCTCAAATAATATCGTGATTGGTTATGACATTGACGCGCCAGCAGCTACTTCAAACTATACTTTAAATATCGGCAACATTCTTTTTGGCGATGGTTTAAATGGCACTGGTACAACCATCAGAGGCAGAATTGGTATTGCCACTTCTACTCCATGGCGCACTGCCAGTCAAGATTATGGTTTTGTAATAGCCACTTCTACTTTTATTACTGCTAATGCCACTACTACTGCAGATCTTGTAATTGGTACAGAGACCACGGCGGCCACCACCACTTTAAAAATTAAAGCTGATGCCACTGGCGCTAATGGTAGTTCATGTATAGAAATGAAAGATGTGGAAGGAACTTCTTATATTATTTATATTAATGCCGGTACTCTTAAAATAGAAGCTGGTACTTGTAAATAAATTATTTATTAATTGCAAAGAATATGTCAAAAATAATTTTTAGCTTAATTTTTTTACTGTTTTTGCCTTTGGGTTTTGTTCGAGCGAGTAATGATGTGACTATTTCGGAAGATACTAATATTACTTTGACTAATCCATCAATGACTTTGGTCTTAAAAACCAACAGTACTTTTAATTCGATGACGGTAACAGAAAGTACTATAGCTTTTACTATCTCGGCCGGTGGAACAATAACCCTGCATTCACCTGATAAATATATTTTAAACAACGATCTGTCTGGTTCTGTTTTAAATACTTGTGATGCAACTGGTTCGTGGATTACTTATTCTGTGCCTAGTGGCGGAAGTGACACCACAATAACTTTTACTCCGGGTACGGCTTTGTGTGACGGCGGTTCTACTTCTAGTACTGGAGGTGGTGGCGGTGGTTCTAGTGGCCCAGCAGTGACTAATGCGCAACCAGCCATTGGTACTCAATCGGTGGCAAAAACAATAGGTGGTGAAAGCGGTGGTTTAATTTGTACAACAGACAAAAGAGCGTGTTTAGCTATTCCAGCTGGTTTGTTGAGTGGCAATACATCTTTAAATATAGTGCCTAAAACATCATCTGGCCATGGTGTACCAGTAACTAATTATAGTGCGATAGCAAGTCAGGTTTATGATTTTACTATCACGAACGGCGATACAATAGTAACGACTTTTACTAAAAAAGTGACTTTGACTTTTGGTTATACCAGCGCAGACATTAGCGGTATAGATGAAAATAGTTTAAAGATTTATTATTGGGATGAGATTAATAATAAATGGGTAGAAGTTGATGGTATTTTAAATACTAACCTGAAAACAGTTATAGTCGAAGTTGATCATTTTACTATTTTTGGTTTGTTTGGTAAAAAAACAACAACTTCAGTAACTCCTGTACCAGTAACAAGTGGTCAATGGAGCCCACCAGCTGGTTACGAATATATTTCTGGGCCAAGTCAGTTAAAAAATTATCGTAACATTATTACTGAACCGGGCACGCATAGAAAATATGGCCTTAGAATAGGAGGGGCGTCGGTGCCAGTGATAAGCGGTGTTTGGAGTGCACCAGCTGGTTATGAATATATTTCTGGCCCAAGTCAGTTAAAAAATTATCGTAATATTATTACTGAACCGGGCACGCATAGAAAATATGGCCTTAGAATAGGGGGTGCACTGACAAATACAACTGCAACAATTTCTGGCGCTTTTAATCAAGATTTATCTTATGGTATGATAAACGCAGAAGTTAGAAGAATGCAAGAATTTTTAATTAGTAAAGGCTATTTAGCTACTGGTTTAAATACTGGTAATTTTTATAGTATGACAAAAGAAGCGGTTAAAAAGTTTCAAAAAGATCATCAGATTACGCCGGTTAATGGTTTGTTTGGACCGCAGACCAGAGCGGCGGCCAATGCAGAATTATAAAGAAAAGATAACAAAATCCCCCACTAAATATAGTGAGGGATTTTTTAATGGTTTGAAGAAGATGTGCTAGTCGTTTGTTATTAATTAATTATATTTTTAAAGCAACATTTCGGAATTGGGGCTTAAAGAAGTATTTATTATATTACTTCTCTGCTGAATATTCTTTTAATTTTTCTAAAAAAGTTATTGAGTCACCACCACCAAGACCGGCACAATTTAGAAGGTCTCTCATTCTTTGGATATTTTCAGATGTGGGATTGTTCTTAACTTCATTTTCAAAATGGGCATAATCTAGACCCGGACCAAATAAATAGCGCTCTCCATATATTTTTTTCAATTCTTTTTTTAACCATTCATCCTCAGTGATTTGCTGCACCGAAAACATAGATGAAACATAGTATTCTAGTTCTTGCGACATTTTTTCAATTTGTGATACTTTTTCACTGTCTTGCGGCGGTATCACATCGCCAGTACCAATTTTTTCTTTCATAGTTTTGTTTTTAATTGTTAAAAATTTTTTGATTCATTCTTTATTGTGTCTCGGCCACCAAATAAATTACTAGAATTATTGACTTTAAGATTTTTATTATTGGTTTAGATGAAAATTGACAGTTAAATAGCCAATACCAAAAGGATATTCATAAGATAAGATAACTGGTAGATAATTGATTTCTTTTAAGGCGTGGAGGATAATAATTAATGATTTTAAACCACATTCTTTGGCCGCTTCAATTAAGTGAGAATCTAGTTGTAAAAGTTCGTCTTGATTTTTATTAGTAATTAATTCTGTTATTTTTTCATCAAATTTTTGACCATTAGCATTAAAACCGTTAGGTGAAATGTCACTGAGAGAATGAGAAAGTTCGCCCGAGCCAATGAGAGCGATTCTTTTGGGTGATTGTTTAATAAATTCAGCTAGATAGTGGCCTAACGTAGCATGGGATTGATAATCAAGAGCAGAATAACCAAGGGGTATAATTTTTATTTTTTTGATTAAAGATAGTATTTTAGGATCAACGGAATCTTTAGCTAAAAGATAAAATAAGGGCACGGAAGCGCCATAATCTATTTTTTCAGCAGTAATTAATTGAACTGGAAGTTTGGTTTCTAAAAATTCTTTGATTTGGTAGCAAGTAGCGACATCGCCATTAAAATCGAAGTTGGTATCTAGCGCGCCAAATTTTTTAAATTCGGCAGTGATATTAGGAGCGGTATTAATAGTGAAAGCTTTTTCCATGAGTTGACCATGAGGAGATATGATAATGACAACTTCGGGTCGGGCAGCTAAAAAATCAGCAGCTATCTGTTTCATGGCAGTAGCGGTTTTTTCCAGTTTGTTAAAATTTTCTTTACCGAGAGCGGGGATTAAGAATGGCGGGTGGGGAGTAAAAGCAGCAAAAACTAGCATAAATTAATTAACAGTATTAATTGTTTCTCCGTCAGGATGGAGATCTAAGATTTTTTGTGGCACAGTAATAATCATGCTAAATTTATAACCCAAAGAAATTAATGTTTCCACATTAGCAATCGGGCGTTTGGCACCATCAGAGATGAAATAGACAGTGGCGGCATCTGGAGATTTGGCTAATTCTCCGTCACGCAATTTAATAGCCGCTCCTGTTTCGTATTTAGCCAATTCTTCAGCGGTGGTTTTTATTATTTTTTTATTGGCATAATAAAGGGTGAGAATTTTTTTGTCAATTAGAGGATATTTAATGCCATTTTTAACATAATAGACACCGCCGGTTTTTTTGTCTTGTAATAGAGTGCCAGTGGGGTAGGATGATTTAATAGTAATAGGCTCGCCTCTAACATAGGAAGCAATGTCATCTTCTTTAACATCGGTTATTTCTTCAGGATTAAATCCGAGGAGACGAAAAGCCTCGCCGGAAGTTATCGGTCGAACAGAGTCGTCTTCTAGTAAATAAACACCACCAGAAGGAATTCTTAGAAGGGAATAATTAGGGTATTTGATTTCTGGTCCAATTTCATATTTTTCTAAATCTTCTGGTTTGACAGTAATTAATTTATCTAATGAATAACGGGAAACGAAAGCGGCCTTAGATAAAAATGGCCGACGGAGATTGTTTTGAATTAGCCACAAACTTTTATCAACCGAATTTTTAATTAGGGTGCCATTAGGAAAAGTCAAAGCAAACCAATTAGTCCACAAATTGTGCAAGACTTCATTGCCGTGCAGATGGGGGGTGTAATTATAAAGAGCGCGGGTGGCGTGGTTAAGAATAGTGACACTTTGATTATCAATGGTATAAGTTTGACCAACTTTAAATTTTAGTTTATCGGGATTGTCGAGATAAAATCTGATGGCGCCGACGCCATTATCAATTTGTTTGTAAAAGCCTTTGTATTTTTGTAAAGTGGGGTCGGTACCATTACAGCCATCACAGGCGCCATAGCCGGTGGCCCAGTCATATTGCCCTTGAACTGGATTGGGGTCAGTAATTAAGCTTTGTTCTTTTTGTAACAAAACCAAGGCATATTTGGGATTAATTTGATAAAGTTGTGAGGCATCATAAATAATTTGGTGAGCAAACATATGAGCCGAATTATCTAAATAATTAGCCAGGGTACTGCCCTTTTTAACTAGAAAATCTTTAATTTGCGCTAAATTCATGGCATTGTAATTAGTCAATTCTTCATCAGTCAAAATTAAATCCGGATTGAAAGTAGAAGCAGAAGCGAGAGAAATAAAAGAATTTCCTAAAAGGGTGAGGCAGAACAAAAAAATAATTATTTTTTTCATAATTTTGATTTTTAGCTAATTTAATTGATTATTTAATTATAGCAGAAAAAGTAAAAGTAATAAAGAAATAGAGAAATTAAGAAACTAAGGAGAAATAAAATGATTTATGATTTAACATTTATGAATAAATGTCAAATTTCCAATTTCTAATGTCAAATCAATATTAAATGACAAATGCCAAACATAAATGGTAATTTAAGAATTTAAATTTAGGAATTGATTAGATATTTGACATTATGATTTAGAAATTAAGTTTGCAGGTAGCCATTGATGAAGCTACTGGCGGGCATGATTTTTTTGCCAGCTGGCTGGAGAGAAATAATTTCCAAGGTTGTTTTTTGACCACAGGCGACAAATAGTTTTTTGGTTTGGGTAAATAAGGTGCCGGGCGCTCGATCACTAGTCAAGGCAGTAAGTTTAATGTCGATGAGTTTGATTAAGTTTTGATTTTTAAGGTCTAAAAATTCTGGGCTATAAATACCGGGCCAAGGATAAAAAGCGCGCCAAGAGTTAAAAATTTCCGGAGCTGTTTTTTGCCAATTAATTTCACCCGCTTCTTTTTTAATCAGATGACAAAAAGTAGCCAGCTCATCGTTTTGTGGTTGGGGAGTAATTTTTTTGTTAAACCAATCAGGTAAAATTTTTAGTAATAAATCGGCGCTTATTATAGATAAGCGATCGCGTAGTTCAGGAAACTTTTCGGCGGCTAAAATTTTTATGGGCGGGGTTTGGGCCACAATGGGACCATGATCCATTTTGGCATCCATTAAAATAATACTCACGCCGGTTTGTTCTGCGCCATTCAAAAGTGCAGTTTGGATGGGTGAGGCGCCGCGGTATTTTGGTAAAAGCGAGGGATGAATATTTAGGGCACCAAATTGAGGAATATCTAAAATAAATTGAGGAATTATTTTGCCATAGGCAGCCACAATAAAAAGATCGGGTGATGTTTTTTTTAATTCAGCAGTAAAATTTTCATCGAGTTTTTCTGGTTGCCAGAAGTCGATTTTTTCAGCTAACGCCAGATTTTTAACGGGCGAGGGAGTTAGTGCCTGATGGCGGCCGGTTTTTTCGTCGGGCGTGGTAATAACTAAAAGTGGTCGATTAACAGCACATAAGCGTGTTAAAACAATGGCGCCAAATTCAGAAGTGCCAAAGAAAACGATTTTAGCGTTATTTAGGTTAATCATAGATAAAATATAACATTAATAGAGAAATAAAGAAATAGAGAAATAAGAAATAAAGGAAAGGTTTAAGAGTAACCTGTCTTGATATTTCAGAAGATTAATTATCGAATCTCGCTTTTACGCATTTTGCGGGGTTATGATAAAAATTAAAGTTAAAAATAGTGGTGTGGATTGAGAAAAAATAGATTTATGGTAAAATGCTAATATTATGACTAATCCGTTTGCCACTCCAGAAGATCTTTTGGAAACGAGAAGAAATTATCAAATCCCGAAAGAAAAAGAATCAGGCGATGGTTTTTTTATTGATGAACATTATAAAACAGCAATTGGCCGAGTGGTGTCAGAAGGAAAAATTAGGAGTACTTTTTTTATTTGTTTTATATTTATTATTTTATTGTTGGCGCGAGTTTTTTATTTGCAGATTATAAAAGGAGAAACTTATTTAGCCATTGCGGAGGAGAATCGCATTCGTTTAGAGATTGTACCGAGTCCGAGGGGGTTGTTTTTTGATAAAAACGGGCAACAATTAGTGACTAATCAGCCAAAATTTAGCTTGGTGTTGGAGCGCTCTGATTGGGAGCGGGAAAAATTTTTATCTTTTGACAAATTAGTGGGTTTAATAACAGAATTGGGTGATTTTATAACCGAGGAAGTAAAGACAGTATTAAATGATTTTATAACTAATAAAGAAATACCGGCAGTGGCTTTTGAGCTTGATTATGAACAGGCGCTTAAATTTAAGATAAAAGAGGAAGATTATAAACCTTGGCGGTTACAGATTAGTTCGTATCGACAACATTTAGAGCCGGAAGCTTTAAGCGGGGTGATTGGTTATTTGGGCCGTTTAACTAAGGAGGAGTGGCTGGTTTATAAAGATAAAAATTATCGTTTTATTGATTTGGTGGGTAAGAGTGGCTTGGAAAAAGAATATGAAGAAATTTTACGCGGCGAGCCGGGGTATATTGAGTATGAGGTTAATGCTTTTGGCCAACGAGTAAAAACAATGAGTCAAAAGGATCCGATTCCGGGAGCAGATTTAAAATTAACGCTGGATGTAGAATTAACTAAGAAGTTATATGAAGAGCTACAGAAAGAAACAAAGATTTTAAACCGTCCAAAAGCGGCAGCGGTGGCCATAGATCCTAACACGGGCGGTATTTTAGCTTTAGTTTCTTTGCCGACTTTCAATAATAATTTTTTTTCCAACCCGAAATCATATCAAAAAGAGATCAGTAATTATTTGATAGATAAAAATCAGCCACTTTATAATCGAGCGATTTCTGGCCAGTATCCATCTGGTTCGACTATTAAAATTTTATGGGCCCTAGCAGCTTTAGAGGAAAATATAATAAACACCAAGACTACGGTCTTAAGCACTGGCGGCATTAGAATTGGCCAATGGTTTTATCCGGATTGGAAAGTGGGTGGCCATGGCGTGACTAATGTAATTAAAGCTTTGGCTGAATCGGTTAATACTTTTTTTTATTATATTGTTGGAGGATATCAAGATTTTACTGGTCTAGGTTTGGATAAAATTTTAATTTATGGACAGAAGTTTGGTTTAAATCAAATTTTGGGTATTGATTTGCCGAGCGAAGCGGCGGGGTTTTTGCCAACTAAAGAATGGAAAGAGGAGACAAAAAAAGAAAGATGGTATATTGGTGATACCTATCATGTAGCTATTGGCCAAGGTGATGTTTTAGTAACACCATTGCAAATTGCTAATATTACGGCCGCGATTGCTAACGGCGGTACTATTTTTCGGCCACACTTAGTGGAGAAAGCAGAGGGCGAGTGGAGTAATAATTGGGTTAGCAAGCCATTGGTTTTAGCTGAGAATCTAGCTGATAGAAATAATATTGATATAATTAAGTTGGGATTACGTCAGACAGTAATTAGCGGTTCGGCCCAGATTCTTAATAATTTGCCAGTGGCAGTAGCTGCCAAGACTGGCACTGCCCAAGTTGGTGGGCAAGAATCGCCACATGCTTGGGTGACTGTTTTTGCTCCTTATGAAAATCCAGAAATTGTTTTAACGATTTTGATTGAAAATGGCGGTGAGGGTAGTAGTGTAGCTGTGCCAGTGGTTAGGAATGTGTTGGAATGGTATTTTAGTAATAAGAGATAAAATTTAAGATTTAAGGTAAAGACAGTTTTTCAATTCTGCGCCACAGTTTGGGAAGACAAATAAGCACTTGACAGGTTTAGGTGGTTCCTGTATCTTATATTTTATAGTTATTTAAAAGTACTAAAAAATTAAACCAAAAGGATAGTTTATTTTATGTTAAATGAACAAACTTATATTACGAAACAAGGTTTGGAAAAATTAAAAGAAGAATTAAATGATTTAATTACTAACAAACGTCGCGAAGTGGTAAAAAAAATTGAAGAAGCGAAAGAATATGGCGATTTATCAGAAAATGCCGAATATCATGCGGCTAAAGATGAACAAGCTTTTATTGAGGGACGGATTATGGAATTAACCAGTTTAATTAACAGCGCGGTGATTATTGAAGAAACAAAATCAAATGGGGTGGTAATGGTTGGTTCGCGTATTAAAATTGAAAACGAAGAACAAAATATTGCTAAGGAGTATAAAATTGTGGGTTCGGAAGAAGCAGACCCAACCGCAGGTTTAATTTCTAACGAGTCGCCAATTGGCAGGGCTTTTTTGGGCAAGAAAAAGGGTGAGATTGTGGCCATTCAAACTCCTAAGGGTAATATTCAATATCGAATTGTGGAAATAATTTAAAATTATGTTAATAGAAGATAAAATAAATGAATTGCCAAAAGATTTAGAACAATTACGACACGATAAGGCAACTCACATTCAAAATCTTTTTTTAGTAGCCGCTAGAAATTTGGGTATTTTTTTGGATTCTGAAGTTCAATTAGCATGGCTAACCACTGAAGACAATTCACAGAAATTGAGGCGTTGGCTAGAAGAGGCGCTACAAAAGATGCAGGCCGAAAAAAAAGATTTAAATCAACTTTCGCCGCCAGAGGAGCGTGATTTAGCCAGAAAAGCTTTGCAATATTTTTTTAACTGGCAAGGAGAGGTGTTAGGAGATGCTTTTGATTGGTCAGGTGATAAATACAAAGCAGAGATTTAAATTTTTAATAAAAGATCAAAAATTAAAATAAAACAAATTTTTTATGAAAGAGTGTAAATTTTGCGGCATGCCTTTAGAAGAGGATGCGCCAGAAAAAATTTGTGCTTATTGTCGAAATGATGATGGCCGAGAGATAATTAATTTTGACCGAGAAGAGGCAGAAGAATTAGCAGAAGATTATTGATGGTAGATAAAGCCCACCGGTTCGGGGGCTTTTTGCATTTTTATGTTTAATCAACAAAAAAAATATCGCATGTTAGAAATTATTCCGGGACTGACTTTGTGGACAGTTTTTGTTTTGGCGATTGTTTTTTCTTTTATTAAACCCTTATGGGTAATTTATTTTATTTTGCTTTATGATTTGTATTGGCTAGTGCGCATTATTTATTTTGTGATTCATTTGTTTATGAGTTGGAATAAATATCACGAGGTGGTAAAAATAAATTGGCGTAAAAAAGCGGAAATTTTAGCCGGTTACAATGATTGCTATCATTTAATTTTTTTACCAACCTATAAGGAGGGTATCGAGGTTTTTCGTACGACTCTAGATTGTTTAGCGGGGGCTAATTACGAGACTAAGAAATTTATTATTGTTTTAACCCGAGAAGATCGAGCGGGAGAAGAATATACAAAACAATTTTTGCATGATGCTGAAATTTTGCACGCCGAATATGACGATAAATTTTATCGTTTTTTTACTTATCTTCATCCTTTGTCTTTGCCGCCAGAATTGCCGGGCAAGGGTTCGCACAGCACTTGGGCGGCCAAAAAAGTTAAGGCTGAGTTTTTAGATCAATCTGGTATCCCGATAGAAAATATTATTGTTTCTAATTTTGATTCGGATACAGCGGTACATAAGGAATATTTTTCGCGCTTAACCTATTTGTGGCTGACAGCAGACAATCCACATCGTCATTCATATCAGCCATTAGCATTATATAATAATAATATTTGGGATGCGCCATCTTTTGCGCGGGTGGTGGCTAATTCCACTACTTTTTGGTTGATGGCCGACAAGGCGCGGCCGGAAAGATTGTTTACTTTTTCTTCCCATTCAATGAGTTTTAAAACTTTGGTAGAAGTTGGTTATTGGGAAACTGATATTGTAACGGAGGATTCACGGATATTTTTACAGTGTTTTGAACATTTTAACGGTGATTATTCGACCATTCCCATGTTTGTGCCGATTTCCATGGATACAGTGATGGGTAAAAATGTTTGGCAGACAATTAAAGGACAATATAAACAAATGCGGCGTTGGGCTTGGTCGGTGGAACATTTTCCATGGATGGTGACACATTTTAGTCGTAATAAAAAAATTCCCTGGCTGAAAAAGATGCGCTATTTATTTAATCAATCAGAAGGGCAGTTTTCTTGGGCAACAGGCCCGATGTTTATGTTGGTTTTGGGCCGCTTGCCTTTAATGGTGGCTACAGCCAAACATTTAGAGATGTCGATTGTGCAAAATGCGCCTTTTGTTTTAGAATTTATGATGGGTTTAGCTATGCTTGGCGTTTTAATTTCGGCTACGGGCAATGTTTTTTTACTGCCAGCTAGGCCGCCAAAATATAAAAAGATAAAATGGGCAGTGATGGTTTTGCAATGGTTGCTTTTGCCAATTACCATGATTGCTTTTGGTTCAGTGCCAGCGACAGACGCGCAAACACGATTGATGCTCGGCGGTAAATATCGCTTGGGATTTGATGTGACGCAGAAACATAGGAAATGAAACAATTAACAACTAACAATTAACAATAAACAATTAACAAAACACAAATTTATTTGTTGCGGGATCGTCTAGTGGTAGGACGACGGATTCTGGCTCCGTTAACCTAGGTTCGAGTCCTAGTCCCGCAGAAAAATCGCTCTGATAAATGTTAGGGCGTTTTTTATTATTTTAATTTGACTTGCCTAAAATAGCATAATAGATTAAGATATTAACAAATAGCAAAAATCACAATTTAAATAAACAGGGAGGATAATATGAACTAGAGGTTGATTAATGAACGAGAAAAAGCCCGCATTTATGCGAATGAAATTATTAAATCAATTATAAATTCATTAAAGAAAGACAGCCAAGATGTCAACCGGGCAGATGATAATGTTTTAGCTAGGATTCCGATTGTTAATGAAGAAATGTGCAGTGTGATGAGCACTAGCGGCAATTTATCTGAAAGAGATCTCAAAATTTTAAAACAAATAGAAGAGTTTGTTTCTTCTTTTAAGAAAAAAAATATCAGTTTAGAAATAAAACAAAAAATAAAAATGCGTCGCTTTGTAACTTTTAGTGGTAGAGATTGGAGTGATCTCGGGCCATGTCGGTATTATTATTTAGAAGTTAAGAAAATACTTGGTTAACAAAAGAACAGTCGCTGATATTTTTTTAAAGAATAAAATCTTAGGAGGTGCGTATGAATTTTCAAGCATATCACAATACTTATGCCCAAAAAGAAATCAATAACCGAACGCATTTTTTAGCCGAAAAAAAGTTGCCCGAAGGCACGATAAAACAAACTGGTAATTTTCCAGATTTAGATTATTGGGAAGATTTTAAATTAAGAATAATTTTGTTTTTTGCGCGTCTTTTTAAGTGGCCAATCAAGGGCCTAATGATTAATGATAATTTTATTGACACCGCAGTAATTTATTTGGGGGTGAATGTTTGGCCAGCTACAGAATTTAAGCTGGCAGAGCGACAAAAAATGGATCTTTCTATGCCGAATGAGCCCAAAGATCTTATCGTCGTTTTGCAAACTGTGTTGGAAAAAATTCATATTTTAGTGCCAGAGATTGTTTATTTTGGCGCAGATAGCAATACCCAAATAAAAATATGGGGAAAATTCAGAAAAATCATAAAATAAAAAATGTTTGTTACCTCGGTGCACGCACCGGGGTTTTTTATTTATTGTTTATTGATTAGCTTGACAAAATATTTAAGATGTGCTATGGTATAATTATCATTCTTTATTAATTGTATTTATCAAAAAGGAGGCAAAGATGCTGGAAAAAATTTTGGTTTTTTTGAGCAGGTTTGGTCACGGAAACCTGAAGATTGGAATTCGTGATTATTTGACAGACGGGAAAACTTTGTTTTTTCTCAACACACCGATGAGTTGGCTGAAGCCGCGAAAGCTCATCAGTGTTAATCAGCTTTATGAATTTGCCAAAAAAACAGGTCGTCCCGTGAAGATCTATACGTGGGCGCGCGACGAATACGGCACCTCTGATGGTGCTGGATTTGAAAAAACTGGTTTAGTAATTAAGCCGGAGGCCACCGCCAACGATCTCGCAACCGCCCTTGAGCACATGAAAAAATATGTAAGCTGTTTTGTACTCATGGGAGCATCGGGGTTTGTTGATCACGATCCCGTTAAAATTTAGTTAGAACGTTAAACTCACTAAGTAGTGTTAGTACACGAACAGTGAGTTTTTTTATTACCATTTGCCAAAAATTAATAAAAATGAAATAATTAATATAATAAAAATTAACATCTCTAATTTTATGGAAAACAATCTTATGGACAATGAATTAATGCCAGAAGAATCAGTAATAATTACAGAAGAAATAATAGAAGAGTTGCCGCCGGAAGATAAAAAAGTGGTTAAGATAAAAATCAGCCGCAAGGCCATTATTGTGGCGGCGGTAGTGATTGTGGTTTTGGTTTTGGCATATTTTTTAAAGGGTATATTCATCGCGGCGACAGTGGATGGTAGCCCGATTGGTCGATTAACAGTTATTCAAAAATTAGAAAAAATTTCGGGAAAAAATTTGTTAGATTCTTTAATTAATCAGAAATTGGTAGAACAAGAAGCCAAAGACAAAAAAATTGTGGTAACAGCAGAAGAAGTAGAAGCGGAAATTAAAAAAATAGAAACCCAAGTTAGCACTCAGGGGTTAACTTTAGAAGAAGCTTTAGCCGCGCAATACATGAAGCTAGAAGATTTAAAAAAACAGATTACTTTTCAAAAACAAGTGGAAAAAATGATAGCTGATAAAATTAAGGTGACAGACGAAGAAGTGGAGCAATATATTAGTGATAATAAAGTTACCTTGGAAGCAGGCCAAGAAGCAAGCGCCAAAGAACAAATTAAAGCTGGTTTGGAAAATCAGAAGTTTAATCAGGCAGGCGAAGATTTATTAAAAGCCTTAAAAGATAAAGCCAAGATCAGATATTTTGTCGAGTATTAATAAAAAAAAGACGGGATTAAAAACGTCTTTTGAGATAGGATTTTTAATTGATGTGAAATTTTTTAATTTACTATCATGTTTTATTTTTCTGGCTAAACTATAAAATTTAATGCTTGCCAAAAATTTAAAAAAATGGTAGGATGATATTACTTAAAGATAAAAACAGAAGAAATTTTTAACATTACATTAAGGAGTGGACTTATGAGACAGAGTCAATTAAATCTCTGCTTTTCATTTTTTTTCTTGTCAATTTTTTTTGTGGCCCTAGGATTTACTTGGCTGGGGTTATTTTTTTTAAAAGGGGTGGCGGGGGAAGGGATGATTTGTTTTTCGGCTTATGTTCTGGCCATATTTAGCGCGTTTTGCGAATATGGCAGGATGAATGAAGGGCAATTGCGACAATATGTTGCAATGCCAGAACCAAGCGAAATCTTTTTGGCTTGGCAAAAATGATTTTCGATTTTAAGGCGGACCAAACACGGCTCCGTCTTTTTTTAAATTATTTTTCTAAATCATATTTTTCCAAGTAGGTTGCTAGCTGGCGATTAACCTTGAGAAAAGTGGCGCGTTTGGGAAACTCTTTAAGTTGTCGGGCGCCAATATAGGTGGCGGTGCTTCTGAGTGAACCCATTAAATCTTGAATAAAATCATGAATATCACCCTTGTGTGGAATGAGAGCATAACGGCCTTCGCTGGCGCGGTGCGCGTCTTTTTGGCCGTAATATTCTTGCATGGCTTTGTTTGAGGAGGAGCCAAAATATTCTTTAAATTTTTGGCCATTTTTGATTACGGTTTTTCCGGCGCTTTGTTCAAAACCAGAAAATAAAGAGCCGCACATATTAAAATCAGCACCGCCGCAAAAAGCTTTCGCAATATCAGAAGGATATTGTTGGCCACCATCAGCAATAATGCGACCAACCCCTTTTTCATTGGCGATGCCGTGTGCTGCGTCGGCGCATTCAATTACCGCGGAGAGCTGCGGATAGCCCACCCCAGTCATTTTTCTGGTAGTGCAAACAGAACCGGGGCCAATGCCGATTTTGACCATATCGGCGCCGGCCAAAATAATTTCTTCGGTGATTTCATTAGTAACCACATTGCCGGCAATAATAATATGTTCCGGACAGAGGTGTCGGACTTGCTTAATAATTTCAACAAAAATTTGCAAATAACCATTGGGTACATCCAGACAAATAAAAGAAAATTTTTCCAACAGTCCCTTGTCTTTCATGAGTTTTAATTGAGTTAAATCATTGGCGCGAATGCCCAAGGTGTAGCAGACATAGTCTGGCTGATGAAAAGTTTTAAAGAATTCCTCATAATCTTTTACTTGATAAAATTTATGGAAAGCAGTAATCATTTTATAATTAGCCAAGATTCTGGCTAATTCAAATGTGCCGCAGGTAGCCATATTGGCGGCCATAATAGGGATACCGGTCCAGGTTTTTGGCGAATGATAAAAACGAAAAGAACGTTCCAGGATAACATCTTTACGGGAACTTAGAGTGCTTCTTTTAGGACGAAGCAGCACATCTTGATAATCTAATTTTATTTCGTCTAGAATTCTCATACTTCTGGATTATACACCAAATTTTTTTTTATAGATAGGGGGTTCTTTTAACTAAGATTTATTTGCTAAAAAAGGGGAAAATATGGGATAATTTTAGGGCAAAACAATTTTTGCTTGATGAAATTAGAGTAAAAAACATAGCTAAGGAATATTTGAAAAGGCTAATTAGCAGAAGAGCGGAGATTTGCTGGTAAAATTTTGATCTTTTAATAAAACAAAATATCTGTTATTATAAAATAATACAAAGGTCGTATTTTTAAGTAAATTAATAAAAAATATTAATAAAACATAAAAATATGAGAAAAAACAATAAATTTTTATTCGGGGGTATCTTTATTATAGCAACAGTAATAATTTTTGCTTTCGGTTCGGGAGTAATGGCTAAAAGCGCTAAAACTTCGGTAACAATGGGGATGAATAATCAAAATAATACATCTACTGTCGGGCAATTAAAAAATCAGTTTGGCCAATTGAATGCCGAGGAACATCGAAGTGCGGTAGCTAATTTTGTGCAGACGCTTTTAAAAACGCCGAGCAGTACTGATGGCGGCATTGGAGCGCAAGTCAGAGTGATTGCGCGAGAGCAAAATCAAAATCATACGACTACGGCCGAGATAATTGATAAGCTTCAGTTAAGAAATAAGATTAAAACTTTTTTGATTGGTTCGGATTATAAAAATCTTGGGACGCTTAGAAGTGAGATGGTGAAAACCAGAAATCGTTTAGAAAAATTAAAAAGACTAACCGAGCGGACAACCAGCACAATCGATTTTCAAGATCAGATTCAAACTTTGGAGCAGGAGCAGAATAAAATCGAGAGTTTTATCAAAGCACAAGAAGGAAAATTTAGTTTATTTGGCTGGTTGGTAAAATTGTTTAATAAGTAGATGATGAAAATTATAAAATAATGGCATGGCATAAGACTTGACAGATTTTTTGTTTGTGTTAATATAGATGCACAAGCGGTGGACTAATAGATTTTGTTCGTTCATCCCAGTGGCACGAACAATAGTTATGAAAGCGTTTTTTCACCCCGAAAGAGGACGATATTTCCATTTCAGGGTGAGACTTCATAACCTGGCGCGCATTCGCGCTTGGCTAGAGGTCCTACCGTCATCCTGGGCAGTCGACATGATTGCCCAGGTTTTTTATTTTTTTAGATTTTTATTAGCAAAAGTTTTTATATTTGTTAAAATTATAAAAAAATGTCATAATTTTATTAGAATTTAATTTTATTTATATGCACTACATTTTTTATTATCTAGCGACTTTGATTCCTCTCACCGTGCTTGATGCCGTGTGGCTCATGGTGATCGCCAAAGGATTTTATGCCGAGCGGATGGGCTTTTTATTCCAAAAGCAAATAAATTTTACGCCGGCTGTTTTATTTTATTTATTTTATGCCATGGCTGTTGTGTTTTTGGCAGTTGTGCCAGCTTTGGATAAAAATAATTGGCTGGAAGCCCTTTGGCGCGGAGCGCTGTTGGGCCTAGCCGCTTATGGCGCTTATGATTTGACTAACCAGGCGACGATTGCCAATTGGCCAGTGGTGGTGACTATCGTTGATATACTCTGGGGAATTTTGGTCACCGCGGCGGTCAGTGCGATTGCTTTTTTTATTATTAATTATTTTAAATAAAACAATATGAACACTCTTCTTACTAGACTAACTACGTTAGTCGCTTATGTGGTCATGGTTGGAGTTAATTATCTGGCCGTGTCCTTGCCCCTAGCTGGTAGAAATACTGGCGCCATCTCTGACAGCTATCCAAATTTATTTGCGCCAGCTGGTTATGCTTTTTCGATCTGGGGTTTGATTTATACATTGCTCGGCATTTATGTTATTTATCAACTGATGCGCAAGGATGATGCTCTCTTGGCCCGAGTCAACCGCATTTTTATGATAAACGCCCTCTTAAATGCGGCCTGGCTTTTTGCCTGGCATTATGATGTCATCTGGCTGTCAGTTATTATCATGCTGGCTATGCTCGCGACCTTAATCAGGCTAGCGGATATTTTGCGCTTAGACGCCAAAACAGCCAAAGAGCGTTGGTTAGTGCGTTTGCCATTTAGTATTTATTTTGGCTGGATCACCGTAGCCACGATTGCTAATATTACAGTTTTACTGGTCAGCTTGGGCTGGAATGGTTTTGGTATTAGTGAAAGCATCTGGACAGCGATTGTTTTGGTGGCGGGCACGATAATCGGCTCTTGGCGCTTGTTACATGATCGCTATATTCCTTATGGTTTGGTTTTACTATGGGCCTATGGCGCAATTTTGTCCAAACATCTTTCAGCGAGCGCTTTTAACAGCCAATACCCTTTGGTTATTTGGGCGGTGAGCGCGTGTCTGGTCGCATTTGTCGTGGTGATAATAGTGGTGGCCATGAAGGGAAAAAAGAAAGAGGAAGTTTAATCTAAAAAAATCTGAGATCGTTGGTTTTGAGGTGAAAATTTTAGCCGAAGACAAAGACATCAGCAAAAGGCAGTATCAGGGCATACCATTAGAAAGTTTAAAAGTTGAGGCAAAAAAATAATTTTTAATTTTATGAAAATACTTATCGCTTATTATTCTAAAACAGGTAAAACCGAAAGAGTGGCCAAAGATTTGGCCGAAGGTTTAAACGCGGATATAGAAAAAATTATTGATCAAAAAAACAGGCAAGGAATTTGGGGCTATATTTCTGGCGGACGCGATGCCCTGAAAAAAAGATTGACCGAGATTGGGCCTATAACTAAAAATCCGGCTGATTATGATTTAATCATTTTGGGCATGCCGGTTTGGGGTTGGAATTTAACCCCTGCTTTGCGCACTTATTTGTTAGAAAATAAAGATAAAATAAAAGATTATGCTTTTTTTGTGACTTCGGGCAACACTGAAGCTGATAAAATGATTAAATATTTTCAGGAAATAATGTCTAAAGAGGCCAAGGCTTTGGTTGGTTTTAATGAGAAAGAATTAACCAATCAAAAAATTTATCAAGAAAAAATCAATGATTTTATTACTAAAATTAAGCAAATGTAATTTATGTCAAAAAACAAAACCCACTGGCGCTATTTTGCCAAAAATTTATCAATTGTCTTGGGGATAGTTTTGATCTGGCGGGGCATCTGGTATGTCCTGGATGAGCTTGATAAATGGCTTTTTGGCGGTAGTCATTTTTTTACCGCTTTGGCCGGGGTGCTCATCGGCTTGATTATTATTTATCTGCCAGATAGAGACTTGAAGGAAATTGAAAAATTGTAAAAAATAATAGATAAAATTTTAAGATTTTATGTTTTGGAATTTCGAAAAAACAAAGGCTCCGATGACAGGAGAGAAGGAAGTGACAAATGGTGTTTCGATTTTGCCAGAAAATTTTCAGGTACCCGATTTTTCTTTTTTAAAAAGAGAAGAAGAGTCTTCGGATGAGATGAGGCAAGTTTCTAAATTTCATTTTGAACATCGAGGTAAAAAATATTTGGCGGAAACAACTTTTGTTTTAATAAGACGCGGGGTTAGGCCAAATATTTTGGCCAAAATTGATTTTGATATAAAAGATGAGCAAGCGGATGGCTATCTAGAAAAGGTTGGCGGTTTTCATTTTTTATTGACTAGGGGACCAATGATAGAAAAATATATAAAAGAGGATAATAAAGATAATTCTTTTTGCGGGGCTAATATTAATTATCGCTATATTAATCCAGAGTACCGTGGGGGAGGTTTATCTGATTTTTGTATGAGAGCAATTGAAGAAATAACTAAAAAAATTTCTATTAAACATCCAGAACTTAATATTAATTTTATAGAAGTCTATACTAGTTTAGCTAGCATAACCCGATTGCTGATTGATAAACAATGGCTTAAAGATCATGGATTGGAAAAATATGAAAGACGAGGTGAAAATATGGGTTACAAGCCAGATGAGCAGGATAGTGAAATAGTCCGGTCTGTTTTGGAGGCCGGCTTAAGTTCCATTGATCAAATGACTGAAGAGAATGTTGTTCCGAATGATATTAGGTTGGTAAAGAATATTTAATCGTGTTTTAAAGTCAAGTTGTTTTATTTTTTTAATAAAAATTATATGAAAAAATCTATTTTAATTTCTCTAGCGATTTTTATCTTGTTGGTTTTAATTGTGGGCATCATCCAACTAATCAATACTAAAGATTCTCGGCCAAATGCTTGTACTTTGGAAGCCAAGATCTGCCCAGATGGAACTTCGGTGGGGCGGAGCGGGCCAAATTGTGAATTTGCCGTATGCCCCCAAGAAAATAAAAACACGGAAACAAACTTGAGCGATATTTTTGAACTGAATAAAAAAGAGTCTGGGACAAAAATTTATTATTCACAAAACTTAGGGATTGGCTTTACTTATTTGGACCATGCTGATAGAAAGCCAGTTGTTATAATAGAAAAAGATAATAAGATAAGTGTTGATGATCAGAGTATAGAGGTTTTTGAAAAAGATCCTGTCGCGAGCTTGGAACAAGCTATAAAAGACAAATTTTTAAAAGGATATAACCCAGCCGATTGTTTCGTCAAAATGCAAGAAAAGAGCGAGCAGGTTTTGGCCAACTATATGGTGGCGGTTATTTCTTATCCGCCGGCGGACAATCCCGATGATCCTTGGTGGCAAAATTCCGAAAAATGTCCTAAAAATTATAGCGCTACCAATGGCATACAATATTTTTTGATGAATAGAGAAGTGCCGGACAGATTTTTGTTTGTCAAAGTCGGCCAATATAGTGCCGCATCTGACGGCACCCCATCAACAGCAGATAGCGGATTCAATTGGACTAATTCCATCCGGGTTTTGCCAAGAGAAAATAACAATCAAAATAATACAGCGCCAGGGGTAGTCGGTATGGCCAATCCAGCCAGCGTTAATTGTGTGAATAAGGGTGGAACTTTGATGATGAAAGAAAATAAGCTGGGGCAGTATGGCGTGTGTCTATTTGATGACAACAGACAGTGTGAAGAATGGGCCCTATTTCGGGGCGAGTGTCCGGTGGGTGGCTTGAAAATAACCGGTTATGAAAATGAAGCCCAAGCCTATTGCGCCATTACCGGCGGGACAGTGGAGGGACTCGGCACCACAAGTGTTTTGTGCAAAAGAGTGGATGGCACCAAGTGCGAGGTGACGGCCAATTTCAATGGCGAGTGTCCAGAGCCGCATGATCCGAATCCAAGTGCGGGCAACGTGGAGATAGAATAGATTTTTAATTGTTTTTTTAAAAAAATCGGGGTATAATTATTTATATAATTAATTATAAAAAATATGTTTAAAAAAAGAACATTATTATTTTATTTAGTTATCTTAATGTTTATTGTTTTAGTAACTGGCGGGTGCGGTAAAAAATCTGAACCGCAAGCAACTAATGATCAAAAACAAGTACAAGAAGCAAAGAAGGTGAGCGGAGACTATTCAATTAATCAATTGTTAATGATGAAAAAACCATTGAAATGTACTTGGAATGAAGAGGAAACGGGGGCGGGCAAAGTGAGCAATGTAATGTATATTAACGGGGAAAAATTTTATCAGGACGTGACAGTGGGCGAGATGGGACACTCTTATGCTTTAAATGACGGCGAGTATATTTATACTTGGAATGATTTTAACAGCCAGGCGACTAAAGTAAGCATTAAATTAGCTGAAAAAAGTTCTACTGTAATGACAAATAGAGAAAATTCAGATGGCTATGGCTTAGAACAACGGCGTACATTTACATGTGAAGAATGGTCGGTAGATAATAATATTTTTGTTTTACCATTGGATAAAGATTTTAAAGACATGAATGAACAAGTCGAACAAACAGTAAACAAAATGGAACAAGAAGCAGATGCTTATAAACAGGTTTGTGATATGTGTACTAGAGCATCTACGAAGCAATTGCGCGATGATTGTGCTAAAAAATTTGGCTGTAATTAATCCAAATTTAATTATTTTTGGAATAATAAATTATTAATAAATAATTTATGGACCAAGAGTTGATTGATGTTTTAGATTCAAACGGTAGTGTGACTGGAGAAAAAAAAACTCGGCAAGAAATACATGAGCGAGGTTTGTGGCATTGTGCCACGGATTTGTGGTTTTTAAATTTTAAGGGAGAATTATTGATTAATTTACGCTCGCCGTTAAAAGATAATAATCCAAATAAGTGGGATGTTTCTTCAGGTGGGCATGTGCGCGCCGGTGAAGACGTGCGCGCGGGTGTGTTACGGGAAATTAAAGAAGAGTTTGAATTAGAGCTCGGGGCAAATGATTTGGTTTATTTAGGCACAGTTAAAATAGAAACTGAACGGCCGGGCTATATTAATCGCGAATTTAATCCGGTTTTTATAGTCAAAATTGATTTTAAACCGGAAAATATTAAAAAGCAAGACAGTGAAGTGGCGGCTATTAAATGGTTGCCGTGGTCAGAGTTGCAAAAGACAGTAGAAAGTCATGATCCTAATTTTGTGCCACACGAAGAAGAATATAAAATACTTTTTAAATATTTAAAAGAGAATAATTATTAATTAAATTTATGGAACCTAAAAAAACTTTTACTTTGGATGAAGCAAAAAATATTGGCGAGCAGTTAGGAATTGATTGGAGTAAGTTTGATTTGGAACAATTTCGTCGTGGTATGGAGGTGGAATTGGAACATGGCTTGGTAGATCAAAAGACTAATGTTACAAACGACGATCCAATAATGACTGGTAAAATTGCTTTGGCCCATTTAAATGAGCTGAGTGATTATTATACGCGGTTGGATAAAATGGAACAAGAAGCGGGGTCTTAGTTTGCTATTGAGAAAGCGAGCGCGACTAAGGGAAATAAAAAAAGCCCGACAAAATTACTCTGGTTTTTTTATTTAATCACGCCACAACCTAATAGTTTTTTGCCTTGATAAAAAGCGGCGTTTTGGCCAGGGGTAATGGCTTTTTGCGGCTGGGTAAAAATAATTTGATAATTAGCACCTTTTTTATTAATAATGCAAGCGGCTGGCTTGTGGCGCGAACGAATTTGGCAAAGGCATTTAAGCGGCAGAGGCGGTGTTTTGGCGCTAAGCCAGCTGACTTTTTTCACTAACATTTTTTTAGTGTTTAACAGTTGACTTTGCGGATTAGGAGTCACATAGATAATATTTTTTTGAGCATTGATTTTATAAACATAAAACGGGCCGGGTTGATTAATTTTAAGGCCTTGCCTTTGGCCAAGGGTATAGAGCGGAGCGCCAAGATGTTCACCAATGGTTTGATTTTTTTCGTTTTTGATTGGTCCGGGTTTTATATTTATAAAATTTTTAAGGAAATTATTTAGAGTAAGAGCGCCAAGAAAACAAATTTCTTGGCTTTCTTTTTTATGGGCGGTGGGTAGATGATATTTTTGGGCCAGCGCACGGACTTGGTTTTTGGTGAGAGGGCCAACAGGGAAAAGCAGATATTTTAAGTCATTGGGGGTTAGGCGAGAGAGAAAATAGGATTGATCTTTTAATAGATCTTTGGTGCGCCAGAGAGTAAATTTTTGGCCTTGTTTTTTAATTTGGGCGTAGTGGCCAGTAGCGACATAAGCAAAACCCAAAGCGCGGGCTTTTTTAATTAATAAACCCAGTTTGACTTTTTGGTTGCAGATGACACAAGGCGAGGGGGTGCGGCCATTTTTATATTCATTAATAAAATTATCCACCACTTCTTTTTTAAAGGGTTGGGCAAAATTAAAAGTGTAAAGCGGAATATTTAATTTTTGACAGACTTTTTTTGCATCATTAAAAGACTCGGTTGAACAGCAAATGTTTTCGGCGCAATTATCACCAAAGTGCCAGAATTTTAAAAAGATACCGGCGACCTCATGGCCGGCATTAATTAATAATTTCGCTGCCACGGATGAATCTACCCCGCCAGACATAGCCACTAGGACTTTAATTTTTTTATTGTTTGTCATAAGATTAATTTTTTTGATTTTAACATAAAATTAGGAAAAAGAAAAACACCGATTAATTGTTATCCCCGCCCGCCCGCTAACGCCTAGAGCGTAGCGATTGGCGGGCAGGCGAAAGTGGGGATCCAGAAAACGTGTTTTATAATAAGCCACGATTTCTGGATTCCCGATTAGATCGGGAATGACAGAATAGAGACCTTTTGACTTCGTTTCCGTTATCATTGGGCTACATTTACTCAGGATGATAAATAGAAGAGCAAAAAATTAGCCAATGCAGTAAAATTTTGTTAAAATTGGTGAATAAGTGCCAAGTGTCAAAGCGTCAGGGTGTCAAGTAATTTTTTTTATGCTGTTTTATCCGCAAAATATTAAGATTGATTATCAAAAAGAATTAAATCCCGCCCAGTTAAAAGTGGTGAAGGAAGCCAATGGTCCATCTTTGGTTTTGGCTGGGGCAGGTTCGGGCAAAACCCGGACTTTGATTTATCGCTTGGCTTATTTATTAGAACAGGGCATTGAGCCCAAGCGAATATTACTGATGACTTTTACCAATAAAGCCGCCAAAGAAATGCTTAGCCGAGTAGAAAAAATTTTAGGAATTTATCCAGCAGATTTGTGGGGCGGGACTTTTCACCATATTGGCAATAAAGTTTTGCGTTTGTTTGGTGAGAAAATCGGTCTGCCAGCAAATTTTAATATTTTAGACAGCGAAGACAGCAAAGAATTAATCAAGGCCTGCTATCGAGAATTGGAATTGCCAGATGATAAAAAATTTCCCAAGCCAGAAGTGATGCATAAGATAATTTCACTCTCGGCTAATTTAAATGAGGGTTTGGAAAAAATAGTGCGGCAAAGATTCGCCCATTTACCAAAAAGTTACGCCCCATATCTATTATTAATTAATGATTTATACCGGCAAAAAAAAGAAATGGGCCGCGCTTTGGATTTTGATGATTTATTAGCTTATTGGTTGCGCCTAATGTTAGTTGATGAAGAGATAAAAAATAAATTAGCTAGCCAGTTTCAATATATTTTAGTAGATGAGTTTCAAGATACGAACCGTCTGCAGGGAGAAATTATTCGCTTGTTAGCTGAAAAAAGTAAAAATATTTTAGTAGTGGGTGATGATGCCCAAAGTATTTATTCTTTTCGGGGGGCCGATGTTAATAATATTTTACAATTTCCAAAGAATTTTCCGGCTTGCCAAATTTTTAAATTAGAAACAAATTATCGTTCTGGCCCAGAAATTTTGACTTTAGCTAATAATTCTATTGCCAAAAATTATAGCCAGTTTAAAAAAGAATTGATGACTGTTAAGGAAGCAGGCGACAAGCCGTTTTTAGTGGAATTAATAGATCCGATGAGTCAAGCCGAGTTTGTGGCTGAAGAAATTTTGGCCTTGCACGAAGAGCGGAATTTGGCTTGGAAAGAAATCGCTGTGCTTTTTCGTTCACATTATCAGAGTTTGGAATTGGAATTAATATTACAGCAAAAACATATTCCGTATGAAATGCGGGGCGGTTTAAGATTTTTTGAACAGGCACATATTAAAGATGTTTTAGCTTTTATTAAGATTTTAGCGAACCACAAAGACGAATCTGCTTGGCGGCGGATTTTGGCACAGTTTGAGGGCATTGGGCCGGCACAGAGCGATCGTCTGATGGTTTGGTTTAATAAATTTAATGATTTAACCGAGCTATTAAGAGCTCAAGAGCCAGAATTTTTATCTAAAAAAGCTTTAACTGGCTGGCAGATGGCAAAAAATTTAATAGATAAAATATTAAAAAAGGAAGAACCGAGCGATATCTTAAATATTATTTTAGAGCATTATTATTTTGATTATTTGGCTGGCGTTTATGATAATGCGCTGGAACGGGCTGAAGATTTGCGGCAATTGGTTTTATTTAGCCATAATTATAAAAAAATAATTGACTTGTTAAACGATGCGTTGTTGACTGAAAACTTTCGCGGGCAAAAACCTGGAGAAAAAAAGAAAGACATTGAGGCGGTTGTTTTATCAACCATCCATCAAGCCAAGGGTTTGGAGTGGCCAGCAGTGTTTGTGATTGGTTTAGCCGAGGGCCAATTTCCCAATAGTCGCCTGTTTAGCCGGCCACAAGAATTGGAAGAAGAGCGGCGCTTGTTTTATGTGGCAGTAACCAGAGCGGAAAAATGGCTTTATTTGACTTATCCGGTTTTTAATTCCTATGGCGGCACAGTAAACAAAAAATCGCAATTTATTCGGGAACTGCCGGAAAGTGTGTATGAACTAGTGAGAATAGAGGAGAGGGTGAGGGAATAGCCATTAAAACATAAAAGCATGAAAACATTAAAGCAAGAGCGATGAGATATGAGAATAGTGTCAGGGTGCCAGAAATAAAACAAAGAATAGTAAAAGATATGCTATAATATAGTTATAAATAATTATTTTATATGCCTAATCAAAATTTAACTACTGAAGAATTATTGCAGAAAATTTATGAAAATACAGAAAAGACCCGCCATTATATTTTATGGGGGCGGATTATGAGTTTTATTTATCTGGTTGTAATTTTAGTGCCGCTTATTTTAGCCATTATTTATTTACCGCCATTAGTTAATCAAGCCCTTAAACCATATCAAGAATTGATGAATTTAAGTGGCCAAGGCAATACTAATGTTTTAGAAACATTAAAAGAGAGCGGCATTGATTTGAATCAATTATTAAAAGTTAAACCATAAGGGGTGATAATTTTAAGGACAGGTTTTTGACCTGTCCTTTTATTTTCCCAAAAATCGGTTTTCCAGTATAATTAAGGCACAAGAGTATGAATTTTACAGTTAAAAAAAATCAATCTTATTACGGCGTCACCAAAGAAAAGTGGTGGGCTTTGAGTAGAGAAGCGATACAAGAGAAGCTGGAGATAATGGGCAACGGTTTAACTAGCGAAGAGGCAGAAGAACGACAGAAATTTTATGGTTTTAATGAGCTGCCAATTAAACAAAAAGATGGACCCCGAGAAATGTTTTGGCGTCAAATAAAATCAGCTCTGATTTATGTATTAATCGGAGCCAGTTTTATTAGTTTTATTTTAGGAGATACGGTTGATGCCATTATTATTTTAGCAGTAGTGGTGATTAATGTGGGCATTGGTTTTTTCCAGGAATTTAAAACAGCTCGAGCGCTATTAACACTTAAAAAAGCAGTAATTAGCTTTGCTAAAGTTAGGCGTGACGGAGAGGAAAAGTTAATTCCGGCGGAAGAGTTGGTGCCTGGTGATTTACTGATGATTTACGCGGGTGACAAAATTTCAGCTGATGTTCGTTTGTTTAAAACGCAACAGCTAAAAGTTAATGAAGCAATTTTAACCGGTGAAGCTGAGATTAAAGAAAAACAGGTTGGCGTGTTGGCGGCAAAAACTATTTTGGCCGAGAGAGATAACATGTGCTTTATGGGTACTTGGGTAATGGCTGGTTCGGGTGAGGGAGTGGTAGTGGAGACTGGGGTTAAAACCGAGGTGGGGCAGATAGCCGAATTAATGAGTACCACCAAAGAGGGGGCGACACCCTTGCAGCAAAAAATTAATCACTTTGCTAATTTTTTAACCAAGACCATTGTCTTGGCTTGCATTTTAATTTTTTTGGTGGGTTTAATGTTAAAACATAATTTTATAGAAATGCTAACCACCGCAGTCGCGATAGCAGTAGCGGCTATTCCAGAGGGGTTGGCGATTACAGTGACAGTGGTTTTGGCCATTGGGATGCAGCGAATTTTAAAAAAAGGAGCAATTGTTAAGAATTTGTTGGCCACAGAAACTTTGGGTTCAACCGAAGTAATTGCCGTTGATAAAACCGGGACTTTGACAACTGGTGAAATGCGGGTAGTAAAGATAGTAACTGCGGACACAGAGTTTCAATGGGAAACTGGCGTACCGGAGTTAACGCCGGAATCAGCAGCGGAACAAATTTTTGTGATTAGAATTGGGGTGTTGTGTAATAATGCTTATGTAGCACAGCAATTAAATTCTGATCAAACTGATTTGTTGGGCGATTCTACTGAAAGGGCGTTATTTATGGCTGGCGAAAGTTTGGGTTTGGCGAGAGATTTGTTAGAAAAACAACATGTTAGAATAGATGAAATTCCTTTTAATTCCAAAGATAAGTTTATGATGACTTTGAACAAGTTTGACGAGCAACATAATATTATTTATTTAAAGGGTGCGCCAGAGAAAGTTTTGTTGTTTTGTAATTATATTTATTCACATCATGTTAAAGAACATCTGGAATTAAATAGTTATCGGCGAGAAAAAATTGTTAATGCGGTTGAGGAGATGTCCAGTGCGGGCTTAAGAGTGGTGGCGGTAGGCTATAAAAAAGTATCTGTCCGTGTTAAAACCATTGGCCATGATATTAATTTGACAGAGATTGATACAAAACAGTGGGAGCGTCTTAATATGCGCGACTTATATACTAATTTTGTTTTGGTTGGTTTAATTGGCATTGTTGATCCGATTAGAGAAAGCGTAAAAGAAGCAGTATGTTTGGCTAAAAAAGCAGGAATTAAAACGATTATGATTACTGGCGATCATAAATTGACTGCCAAGACAGTGGCAGAAAAAATTGGATTTAAGGTTGATGACGGACATGTAATTAACGGCGAGGAGCTGGATAAATTAAGCGACACTGATTTGTTAGATAAAATTGAAAAAATTCAAGTTTATGCGCGAGTGACGCCAGCTGATAAGATGCGGATTATTAAAGCTTGGCAAAGTAAACAGGCAATAATTGCTATGACTGGTGATGGTATTAATGATGCACCGGCTTTAAAGCAAGCCAATATTGGCTTAGTGGTTAATAACGGTAATGATGTGGTTAAGGAAGCGGCCGATATGATACTAATAAAAAACGATTTCGGCACGATTGTGGAGGCGGTGAAACAGGGCCGGATTATTTTTGAAAATATTAAAAAAATTATTTTATATTTTCTTTCTAACTCTTTGGTAGAAATGATGGTGATAATTTTTTCTTTAATTGTGGGTTGGCCATTGCCAATTTTAGCCACTCAGATTATTTGGGTAAATTTAATGGATGATTCTTTTTTGGGAATGTCTTTAACAAATGATCCAGTTGATTTTAATGTAATGAATAAACGGCCGCAAAAAATTACTGAGGAAGTTTTAAATAAAAAAAGAAAAAAGATTATTTTAATTACCAGTTTATTTTTATCAATTATAATTATTTTTTCTTTCTGGTTATTTTGGCAAAACAGTTTAGATAATTTAAAATTAGCCCGCACCGTGGCCTTTGCTTTATTGGGTTTTAATTCTCTTTTTTCTATTTTAAGTTTGCGTAATTTGTATCAGCCGGTTTGGCAGACGAAACCGTGGCAAAGCCCCTGGCTGATGGCGGCAATGGCGCTTGGTTTTTTGATGCAGATTTGGGCAGTAGAAAATAACTTTTGGCAAAATATTTTAACGACCCAGAAATTAAATTGGTGGCAGTGGCTTTACGTAGTTTTGGCAAGTCTAATGACAGTGGTGGTGATTGAAGTAGTTAAAAGATTTTTTTATCCGATTAAAAAGAAGAATGTTAAATAGATTAAAATTTGGCTAGTGAGCTAATTTTGACTAAAAATAGATAAAATCATATACTTAAAGCATTAAAATTAACTAAATTCAAGCTCAAGAAGGGCTTGGATTAAAAGAGAAACATATGGAAACGTGTTGCGAAGATTTAAAAAAACCACATTTTTGGTTTAAACTTTTGTCTTTATTGTGTGTGACCGCCATAGTGATTGTGGCTTTGTTTGTGGCCACCGAGAAACAAGACATGGAATATCAATTTTCGGCTACTGCTACGGGCAAAGTTTTTGCCAAGCCAGATATTGCTAATTTAACTGTCGGTTTAAAGACCGAAGCTAAAGCGACAGCGGCCGAAGCAGTTAAGGAAAATACCAAGAAAATGAATGAAATTGTTGAAGCTTTGAAAAAAGTAGGCATTGAAGAAAAAGATATTAAGACCACAAATTATAGTTTAAATCCGGTTTATGACTGGTCAACAAATCGGCAAGTATTACGCGGTTATGAAGTTTATCAAAACGTGACCGTTAAGATTCGCAATTTGGATAGGATTGGCGAAGCTATTGCTAAAACCACGGAAAAAGGCGCTAATCAAATTGGCAACGTGGAATTTACGATTGATGATGAATTTGAATTAAAAGCTGAGGCGCGCAATGAGGCCATTGAAAAAGCAAAACAAAAAGCTAAGGAGATTGCCGAAAAAACTGGCATTAAGCTTGGTAAGATTATTAATGTTTATGAAAATCAGGTTTATTATCCTAGCTCGGTAAATTATGCTAAAGAGATGGCTTATGGTATTGGCGGTGGCGGGGCAGTGCCAGCGCCAGAAATTCAGGTGGGTCAAAATGAAGTGAGCGTGGAAGTGACAGTAGTGTGGAAGGTAAAATAAGGACAATAACCAAGAAACAAGAAACAAGCTCCAAATAAATTACAAATATCAAATTTCATTTTAAAATTTTGATTATTGGAATTTGAGTTTTGTTTGTATCTTGGAAATTATATCTTGGAAATTTAAATTTTTATGTCTAAAAAGAAAATTGTTATCTTAGCTATTGTCATTTTTGTTGTTTTTGCTCTGGTGGTTATTTCGTTGTATGGAAATAAAAAAGTTTGGGGTTGCCATTATGCTTGGGACTATTACCATTGTCATAAATTGTGGGAATATATAACAAAATATCATATTCATTAATATTATGTTCATTAAAGATTTAGCACAATATAAAGACAAAAACGTAACCCTCAAGGGTTGGATTTATAATTTCCGCTCGTCGGGGTCAATTATGTTTTTGCAATTGCGCGACGGGGCCGGGTTTTGTCAGTGTATCTTGGAGAAAGAGATGCTGAAACAAGTTCAGCATGACAATCAAAAAGCAGAAGAAAAATGGAATGAAGCGCAGAAAATTACTTTGGAAACTTCGATCGAATTAATTGGCACAGTGTCTGAACATCCAAAACACTTGGGTGAATTTGAATTGCAGGTCAAAGATTTTAAAATTTATCAAATACCGGTGGAAGAATATCCGATTGCCAAAAAAGAACATGGGCCGGAATTTTTGTTGGACAATCGACATTTGTGGCTGCGTTCTAGGAGTCAATGGGCGATTCAGAAAGTGAGAGACACTTTAATTCGCGGTTGTTATGAATGGATGCACCAAAATAATTTTGTAAAATTTGATTCACCGATTTTGACGCCGGCGGCTTGCGAGGGTACAACCACTCTTTTTGAAGTGGAATATTTTGATTTGGGCAAGGGCTATTTGTCACAATCCGGACAATTATATTTGGAAGCAGCGATTGGCTCCTTGGGGAGAGTATTTGATTTTGGACCAGTTTTTCGCGCGGAAAAATCCAAAACCAGACGGCATTTAACCGAATTTTGGATGATGGATGCCGAAGCGGCTTTTTTAGAACATGAAGATAATTTAAAAATTCAGGAAGAATTAATTAGTTTTATGGTGGCTAAAGTTTTGCAGGAAAACCAAGAAGAACTAAAAATTTTGGAGCGCGATTTAAAACCTTTAGAAAATATTAAGCCGCCATTTTATAGAATTACGCACAGCGAGGCGGTTAAAAAGTTGCACGAGCTGGGGAGTGATATTGGTGAGATGGATGATTTGGGCGGTGATGATGAAACAATTTTGACCAAACAATATGACAAGCCGATTTTTGTAGAAAAATATCCGGCTGCGGTCAAAGCATTTTATATGAAGCGCGATCCAAAAAATCCAAAATATGTTTTAAACGCGGATTTGCTGGCGCCAGAAGGATATGGTGAAATTATTGGTGGCTCGCAAAGAGAAGATGATTATGAAGAATTGGTAAAAAGAATCAAGGAACACAATCTACCAATGGAAGCATTTGAGTGGTATATTGATTTACGCAAATTTGGCTCTGTGCCACATTCGGGCTTTGGTTTTGGCTTGGAGCGGATTGTGGCGTGGGTGTGTGGATTACAACATGTCAGAGAGACGATCCCGTTTCCGCGGTTAATTAATAGAATTACGCCATAGTATATTGCAACATGCTTGCCCCGCACCATTCGAGCAGAGCGAGAATCGGTGCTGGGGTGCGTGAAACGATTCCGTTTCCACGCATGATTAATAGAATAACGCCGTAAGAATGAATTATGAATAATGAATTATGAATTATGGTAAAATTTAAAAATTAATTATTTAATAATTAACTCAAAAAATATGGATAATCAAAATCCAAACAATCAAGTGCCGCCGATTTCTTCGGTACCGTCGACTGGCAATAATGCGGGTGGTCAAAATAATTCTGGGCCACAAGCCCCAGCTAAAGGATTAATGGAAACTCTGGAGTATTATTTTGTCACCAAAGCTCCGTTTCAGATCCCGGCCAATATCAGAGAATTGATCGTGAAATTTACTCCTTGGATAAACGTGATCTTTTTATTAACCATTGTTCCTTTGGTCTTGACAGTGGTAGGATTAAGTTCGCTTTTTACTTTTTATGCCGGTTCATATTTTTACCATGCCGGCTGGGGAGTTTATAATATTATCAGTTTGGTGACTTTGGTTTTGGGTATCATGGCTTTGCCGGGTTTATTCAAAAGAACAATAAGCGGCTGGAAGTTTACTTTTTATGAGATAGTCGTGTCTTTTGTGGGCAGTCTTTTTTCCGGCAGCATTATTGGCGGTTTGATTAGTTTGGTGATTGGTTTGTTTGTTTTATTTCAGGTTAAGTCTTATTATAAATAAAATTTATATCTAATCTTATGCAAAAAAACAATGTTTACAAATGCAACATCTGTGGTAATATAGTGGAGCTCACCCACGTTGGCGGTGGGCCCCTGGTTTGTTGTGGAGCGCCAATGGAACTTTTGGTAGAGAAGACGGCTGATGAGGGTTTGGAGAAACACGTGCCAGTGATTGAAAAAATAGAGGGCGGATATAAAGTGAAAGTGGGTTCAGTGCCGCATCCAATGGAAGGCACACATTATATTGAATGGATAGAATTAATGGTGGGTGATAAAGTTTATCGTGAATATCTGAATCCGGGCCAAGCGCCGGAAGCGGTTTTTATGTTGGAGGCGGAAAATGTTTCCGCGAGGGAATATTGTAATTTACATGGGCTTTGGAAATCTTGATGGTTGATGTTAAATTTTAAAATAAATTAGATAAAAAAATGCCAACAATTAGTCACATTTTTCAACACGTCAGACAATATGGTTTAAAACATAAACCGCTTTATGCCCTTTCTTTTATGGTTTTGTTCTGGTCGATTTTTGATGGGATTATTTCATATGTGACGCCACTCGTAATTGTGGAGCACGGGCTTTCCAAGACAGTGATGGGTATAATTTATGGCAGCTCTTCGGTGGCCGGAGCTCTTTTTGATTTTTTGCTGTGTCGATTTTTTAAAGATACTCATTTTCGGCGGGTTTATTTAATAATGTTTGTGATTTGTTTTTTTTATCCTTTTATTTTGTGGCAGGCAAGCGTTTGGTGGCTTTATTTAATTGCCATGGCTCTTTGGGGTATTTATTATGATTTACATAATTTTGGTGATTTCGATTTTGTCAGCCGGCAAAGTAGAGAAGAAGAACATGCTTCAAGTTTTGGTGTAATCCAAGCTTTCCGTTCCGCTGGTTATATGATTGCACCTTTGTTGGCGGGGTTAGTTATTGGCACCTGGCTAGAAAAACTTGATATCAGGCCATTTATGTTGGCTTTAATTTTTCTTGGCATTGCTTTTATTTTTTATTTGGTTTTGGTTAGATTAACAAGAAACGAAAGAGTCGATTTTGAAATTAAGCGCAAGCAAAAAGTTGCCAATATTGATATTATAAGAGAAATTAAAATATGGAAAAAAATTGTTATTTTGTGTTTGCCGGTATTAATTTTGATTATGATGTTAAATGTTCTAGATGCTTTTTTCTGGACAATCGGACCTTTAATTGCTGAGGGAATTACTAGTCTAGAAGGTTTTAACGGCTTATTTATGGTTGCTTATTCTTTGCCAGTTTTATTAATTGGCTGGTTTATCGGTTTGGTGACCAGAAGACTGGGCAAAAAAAAGACAGCTTTTTTATCTTTTTTGTTAGGTTCATTGATTTTGTCCACTTTTACCTTATTTACTAGTCCCTATTATTTAATAGTAATTATTTTATTAGCCTCTTTCTTTTTCGCTTTGGCTTGGCCGGCTATTAATGGGGCATTTGCTGATTATATTGCGGAAGCGCCTGAAGTGGGTAAGGATATTGAGGGAGTGGAGGATCTTTTTACCAATATAGGTTACATTATCGGTCCAATTATTGCTGGTGTTTTGGCGGATGTTTTTGGTAATGAATCAGCCTTTTCTATTTTTGGTTTAGTCGGCGTGGCAGTAGCTATATTATTATTAATTATTACACCTAAAAAGATCAAAGTTAATCATGTTGTTTAATTTATGTTGGGATGTGTGGTGTGGTAATATAATTATTTTATATAATAAATAATAAACATATGAACCGAACTATCTCTATTGAGACAATAAAAAAAGTCGGCGAAACTGTAAAATTAAATGGCTGGGTGAATAACCGGCGCAATATGGGCAAGATTGTATTTTTGGATGTGCGCGATCGGTGGGGCATAGTGCAGGTGGTGTGCGTGCCGAGTGAATTAGATGAGGTATCGCAAAATGCTTTGAATGAAATTCGGTCAGAGTTTGTATTGGAAATTGAAGGGGTGGTGCAGGCGCGCGGAGAAAAACAAATTAATCCAAACTCGTCAACCGGCACAGTAGAAGTGCTGGCCAAAAAAATTGTGGTGTTGTCTAAAGCAGAAACACCGCCGTTTGAAATTGACAATGAAAATTTACAAGCTAATGAAGAGTTGCGACTGAAATATCGCTACCTTGATTTACGGCATGAGCGAATGAAAAATAATATGCTCGCGCGTTCCAAAATGATGCAGTTTGTGCGCGATTATCTGCATAAAAAAGATTTTGTGGAAATTCATACCCCGATTTTATCAAAATCCACACCAGAGGGCGCGAGGGATTATTTGGTGCCATCACGTAAATTTATGGGTAAATTTTTTGCCTTACCCCAAAGCCCGCAACAATATAAACAAATGCTGATGGTCTCTGGGATGGAGAGATATTTTCAAATCGCGCCATGTTTTCGTGATGAAGACGCGCGGGCTGATCGCAGTCCGGGCGAGTTTTATCAAATTGATATGGAAATGTCTTTTGTGACACAAAATGATATTTTAAAGTTGGCTGAGGATATGTTTACGAAAATGATTAAAAAATTGTGGCCAGAAAAAAAGATGACTTTTAAAAAATGGCCGCGCCTTAAACATAAAGAAGTAATGGCCAAATATGGCACAGATAAACCCGATTTAAGAAATAACAAAGACGATAAAGACGAGTTAGCCTTTGCTTGGGTAGTTGATTTTCCACTTTTTACCGAACAAACGGAAACAGATTATTTTCATGGGGCAGGCGATAAATGGGCGCCATCGCATCACATGTTTACCGCGCCAAAGGAAAAAGATATTCCCATGCTGGATAAAAATCCGGGCAAGGTGCGCTCATACCAGCATGATTTGGTTTTAAATGGTTTGGAAGTGGGCGGTGGTTCGATTAGAATTCATGACGCTAATTTACAGCGCAAAATTTTTGATTTGATCGGTTTTACAGAAAAAGACAAGGAATCTTTTGCCCATTTACTCAAAGCGTTTGAATTTGGTGTACCGCCGCATGGCGGCATTGCCCCTGGTTTTGATCGGTTACTTTCAGTTTTGCAAGGCGAAAAAACAATTAGAGAAATTATTGCATTTCCGCTTTTAGCCGACGCCCATGATCCATTGATGGACGCGCCAAGCGAGGTGAGTGAGAAGCAGCTAAAGGAATTAAATATTAAAATTAATAATTAAAATATTTTTTATGGAATTAGAAGAAAAGTTAAATTTATCATTAAATAGATATCCGAAGCCGCTGATACCAGAAGGTTCAGGAGACAAACAACAAGACCAAATTGATGAAATTAAAAGAAGACGGAGAGTATCTGCAGAAGAAAAAATTGGTAGAAACAGAGAAGAATTAGTGGCAGAAGCCGAAAAACTCTATAATACTGGTAGTGAGATGGACAGAGATAAGGCTGATGAGCTTATGTTAAAGGTAAAAATAATTGATAAGGAATCACTGGGAGAATAACAAGAAAAATAAAGAATAAGGAATAAAGTTATAATTTAAAATTAGAAATGAAATATTAAAATAATTTATGCGAATTTGGGATATTGAACCAAAATTTTTGTGTCGCAGTCACCTTCTTGGCGAACACCGGGAGTTGCATGCCATCTGGTCTGTTATTGTGAAAAACAAAAAAGGTTATAGTCAGCATCCGGAAACAAAAAGATGGCAAGGAAAATTAAAAGCGTTATATTGGCGACATGAAAAATTGGTTAAAGAAATGGCGCGGCGCGGTTATCAACATTATTCTTTTTTAGATAAAAGATTAGCGCGCGGAAAAGCCAAACAAAATTATTTGTTAGATTCATTGACTAAACAACGAAATCTGTTAAAGAATAAAAAATGCCCGTGTTTTATCAAAACGAAAAAGGAAACCCAATGAATAATAAAAAAATAATTTATTTAATAATCATTATCTTTTTTTTAGCGGGATTGTTTTTGGTGTTGATGCGCGGGCAAGAAGATACTTGGCTTTGTGAAAACGGAACATGGGTAAAACATGGCAATCCCAAAGCGCCAACGCCAGATAAACCATGTGCGGGGAGCAAAATTATTGATTTTAATTCCTGCATGGCCGCCGGCCGGCCAGTGATGGAGAGTTATCCACGCCAATGCCAAGGTGAAAATGGCGAGAATTTTGTGGAAAATATTGGCAATGAATTGGAGAAAATAAATTTAATCAGGATTAATAATCCGCGGCCAAATGCCACAGTTTCCAGTCCTTTAACTATTTCTGGCCAAGCGCGAGGAAATTGGTTTTTTGAAGGCTCCTTTCCCGTTAAATTATTAGATAAAAATGGTCAGGAGTTAGCCAGTGGCATAGCTGAGGCAAAAAGTGATTGGATGAGTGATGAGTTTGTTGATTTTAGCGCGGAATTAAATTTTGTGGCCGAATCTGGCGAGAGTGGCATTTTAGTTTTAAAAAAAGACAATCCATCGGGATTACCAGAAAATGACGATGAATTAATAGTGCCAGTAATTTTTGGCGACAATAATAATGTTACGCTAGAAGTTTATTTTAATAAAAAAGATACTAATGAATGCAATCAGGTTTTTAAAGTAATAAGAGAAGTGCCGCCAACTGTGGCTTTGGCCAAGGCTGCTTTAAGTGAATTAATAAAAGGCCCAACCGAAGCAGAAAAAGCTGAGGGTTATATTTCGTTAATTAATTTTGAAACAAAGATTCAAAAGTTAATAATTGAACAAAATGTGGCCAAAGTTGATTTTAGCGCTGATTTAGAGAAAGGAGTTGGGGGGTCTTGCTGGGTTAGCGGTATTCGAGCCGAAATTATTGAAACATTAAAACAATTTGCCAGCGTGAAAGAAGTGATTATTTCGATTGATGGCCGGACAGAAGATATTTTACAACCATAACTTGATTTTAATTTTTACTTGTGCTATAATGAAATTATTATGAAAAGATATTTAAGAAATAATAATAACAATAATAATAACCGCTTTAAACGGCTGGGTTAATTTTACTTTAATTATAATAACCCGGCCGATCAGCCGGGTTTTTTTAAATAATTTTGTCTTTTAAATTCCAGGGTAGTTCCGTGGTCCCGCATAAATCTCTGGGGTAGTTTAACGGTAAAACGCTACGCTGTTAACGTAGTTAGTGAAGGTTCGATTCCTTCCCCCAGAGATTTGTGCGGGGATACTCCGCCTTTCACGAAGGGTGGGGCCTGCCCTCGGAGTTTAGGAGATAAGAATTAAGTTTTTAGTGTGTTATTAAAATAAAAAAACACCAGGTGAGAGGCCGGTGTTTTTTTAAATAAGAAATTATGAAAGATGAGCAGAGACTAATTTAGTCATCTCAAACATACTAACAGTACCTTTACCGCCAAAAACAGCTTTGAGTTTTTCATCGGCATTAATATTGCGTTTGTTTTTAGCATCTTGCAAGCCGTTTTTCTTAATATAGTCCCAAAGTTTTTTAACCACTTCAGAGCGAGGCATTGGACCCTTGCCCACCACAGCTTCGAGTTCTGAGCTGAGTTTGAGGGGTTTCATGAAGGCAGAATTAGATTTAGCCATAAATTTATTTTTAATTTTTTAATTATGAAAGATAGTAAAAAATAGTTTACCTATCTATATTATAGCTGATAATTAAAAATTTGTAAAGCCTTTATTAAGTGGGTAATTAATCATGAAAAAAAGCGACTTGCTTTTTTGGGAGAAAGTGAAATAATAAAGATATGAGATAATTAATAATTAATCTTAAAAGTTTATGGTTAAAAAAATTTTTTATGTTTTTTTGATGCTTGTGTTTTGGACGACCTTAAATATGCCAGTATTAGCTAAACAGTCTGAACAAATTTTACCAGAAGAAGAGGGAATTTATAATATACCCGGCCGGCCTGATTTGAAATTAAGAGTGTTTGTTTATCACGGCAAACCCGATAAACCAGTTAAACCCACGCCAACGGAGCCGTCTCTAATTTGTCCGGTGGCCGACCCAGATTCTAATGCGACAGTGGAAGGGGCGGGTTGGGTGTTGCCAAGTTCTTGGACTTATCGCTTAAATTCAAACAGTGTGCCGACAACTGTTGGCTCGGATAATCTGGCCAATATAACTATTAGCGCTTTTGATGAGTGGCTGGAAGCAATTAATAATAAGGTTAAGGTGGTGCGCGGCGCAGACACAACAATGGCAAAAGCTCAACTTGATGGACAAAATATTATTACTTGGGGTCGAGCTTCGGGCAATGCTTTAGCAGTGACTTATATTTGGTATAATAATCAGGGGGTAGCAACAGAAATTGATACAATTATGAATAAAAGTTTTACTTGGTATTGGTCTAATAACCAATCCTGCGCTTATGAGGGAGTTTATGATGCCCAAAATATTTTAACGCACGAATTGGGCCACACTTTTGGCTTGGATGATCATTATACGAGTGAGTATATTAATAATACGATGTATGGTTATGGTGCAAAAACAGAGACCAAGAAGAATACTTTAACAGTTGGCGATAGAACAGGCGTTGCTAGTTTATATTATTAATAATTTTGTTTTATGAATAAGAAATTTTTAATTTATCTGGTTGTTTTAGTGGTCGTTGTATTGGCCGGCGCTTATTGGTATTTTTCTTCAAATCAGGTTTTGGCGCCAAGCGATGGAGAAAAAGATAAAACAAAAATTGGGTTGACCAAAGAAGAGGCACGCGCGATAGCGGAAAAAAGCGATTGCCTTAAAGAAGGGCCTTTAACTGAAGAAGAATTTTATAATGAAAATTCACAAACTTGGTGGTTCGGCTTGAGAGCGGAGAAAACTGGTTGTAATCCGGCTTGCGTAGTTTTTGAAGAAAATAAGGCAGCAGAAATAAATTGGCGCTGCACGGGCTTGGTCTTGCCAGAAGTTTCGGCGTCAGAGTTAATTAGAGATATTTTTAGGGCTAAATATGATCGCTATGCCGGTACTTTAAGTGTAACTATTAATCAAGAAGCAGAAAATCATATTCGTGGTGAAGTAATTTTTGAATCGGGCATGCCGGGTGGAATTTTTTTAGCCACCAAAATAGATAACGACTGGCAAGTAGTACATGAAGGCAATGGCGAGATTCCTTGTAGTTTGTCTAAATATGGTTTTCCGAGCGAAATGTTAACTGACTGTGCTAAATGAAAAGATTATAATTAGATTTAATAATTAATAATTAAAATCCTGATATTTTTATATAAACAGGATTAAAAAAAATAATATGGCTGAACAATTCGAGAAAGGCATTAAATTAATAAGTGGTCTAAGCGAACCCCAATTAATGATTGTTAGAGGAGCAATTATTGACTATTTAACAAAAAACAACTTAAACGTTGATATGGGTTTGTTAACAATTGAAAATATTGATCACTGGATAGATGAAAACAGAGATTCCGTTGCACCAGAAAAATTGTCTGATTTTCCGGCTTTGGGAGAAGAAATAGCGCAAGATTTTGTGCCCAAACAAGGAATTGAAGCTGATATGTAACAGATAATAAAGTTACTTCACAAAAAACGATTTTGGGTGGGTTAATGTTTTTTGAAGGGAATAATTGAGTGATGAAGAGAAAAAAATCCACCAGAAGAGAAAGAATAAATATTTTTTAGCTGTTTTTGATTATCTTTACCATTGGTAGTATAATTAAATTAAAATATATAATTAATATAAAATCATATGGAAAATAGAGAACTACCTAGTTCGCAAATGAGTGAGGAGATGTTAGAGAAACAACGTCAAGAATTAATTAAAATTGTGGGAGAGCTTGAGGAAATTCTGAGGAAGAGAAGTCAAGAGAGTGATCGTAAGGTGTTATTACATGAAAAAACAATGTGTGAAATTAGACTTTTTGAATCTTTAAATAGACTTAAACAAGATTGCCAGTTCTTAGAACAAGGAGTGCCAGTAGTTCATGATAAAAAAGGAGAGCCAGTATTTGATTTTACTAATGAAGAAGGCGAAAATAATACTATTAAACAGAAGGAGACGGAGATGAAATTTAGTAGGATAGTTGATGTTTTTGGGGTCGGGGGATTGAACTTGTTGGAACATCATTTGGATGTTGTAATTGCTAAAAAAGCTAGAGAAATAGCCACACCTGGTGTTTATACAGAAGGTATAAAATTGTGGAGTCAAGAAATTCATAGACTTTGGAGTGTTAAGAAAAAAATTGGGTCTGGTATAGAATTGGTGAAGAATATTGATGATAATAGTCCTCTTTACACTAATTATGTTATAGCCTATGGTCGTTTAAACGAAGATCAGGAGCAGCAACAAAAAATAATCAATGAGGGTTATTTTACTAAGGAAGATTTAATAATTTTTTCTGAAGCTTTGGACCTTTGTATCAAAGAACATGAAGAAGAGTTAAAAAGCAAATCAGCGGAACATCGCCGTAAAAGGATAGAAGGTGACCTTTTTTTGGAGAAGTCCCTAAAAGAAAAAATTGATAGATTTATTGAGAATTATAAATAATTTTTATTTTTCCCCGATCACAATTTGATTAATCCAAACATCCTTGTCTTTGATAAGGATGTTTTTGCTTACAGTAAAAAGATTTTGTTTAAGTTCTTCAATGATTTTTTCTGGCCGGTGATAATATGATTCAACAATAATTTTGCCTTGCTTGGTCTGTAATTCTGGCGGTTTTTTTTGATTAATATTTGTCAGAGCCAAGAGACCACCTGGTTTTAATACTCGATAGCTTTCGGCAAAAAAATATTTTAATTCTTTAAGGTGCACAATTAAAAAAGCCGCCACAATAACATCGAAAGAATTATCAGGAAAGGGGAGTGCTTTGGCATCGGCGGTGATGGTTTTTATTTTTTTATTTTTTTTGCTTAGGATTTTTAGGATTTCTGGAGAGATGTCTAGCGCCGTAACATCAACTCCTTTTTCTGCTAGGCGTATGGCCAGCCGGCCAGTGCCAGCGCCGACATCGAGAATTTTTTTATTTTTAACATCACCCAAAAGCGGTAAGAGTTGATTTTGTTCAAAAGAATCTAAAAAAGCCAATTTTTTATCATAAAAATTGGCATGCAAATCATAACCAGTTTTGGAATTAACGACTTTAGGTTTTTTCATAGCGATTTTGCACAACGTTTGCGGACGGACGAAGATGCCGAAGACAATTTTTGTCAGGTTCTACAAGAGATGATCCACTTATCTGTTGTTGGGCGATGTTTACGGCCGATCTTTAATATAAATTATAAAATCAAGAGTAAAAAAAAGAAATTTGTTTCTAATAATCTTATAGGTAGAGATCCCGGCATGATGAAGCATAGTCTTTAATTCTTTTAATGCTAATAAATTCATATAATTGCCAGTAGCCCATCTCTTACCAATAAGTGAAAGATATTTGTCAAAAATACGTTTCGGTAAAAAATGCAATAAAGGCGTATGAGTGTGGACTTCAATGGGAAAATATTTGTTTGGGGTTGTTATAAAACTTCTTTTTGCTACTCTTTGTATCTCTTTTAAAAAAAATATTTGTGCGTCCGTATCACCAACATGTTCTATTACTGCATTTGACCAGCAAATATCAAATTCCTTGTTGTCAAAGGGGAACTTTTTACCATCATACTTTAAGGCCTTTACTCGCGGATATCTTTCAAGAAATTTTTTAGGCGTATCAATTCCTAAAGCAGTTATATTGTGAGGATATGGATAATTTTTTTCTAGAAAATTATCTGTCTTGCTATACTCGTTTTCACTAAAACCAACATCCAAGATGGTGGTTGTTGGAGCTGGATTTAATAACTTATTAAACAATCTCCATTTTTTTTCTCGATTAAGGGCGGATATTTTGTATGCGATTGACATAATTATTTTTTCTCTTGTTAGATTATGAAATTTAAATTTTGTACAACGTTTCGGCATATCTGAAGTTTTGCCGACTTCCTTATTGTTTATAAATGGAGGCGAAATTTGGGTGAGCGAGCTAAATAAAATTATTTAATTTTGCTTCCTAGCACTAAAAATACCCGCGATACCCGAACCGACTGCCACTAATCCCAAGGTGTAGACAATCTCTTTCCAATGATTATCGGTTAATATGCCTATAATAAATAAAACAACAATAGCGAATGTGGTATTAAAAAACATTATATCCCATGCATTTCTTTTTTTGTTTAAATAAATTATTACTCCCGCAAATACCAATACTACTATTAAATACAAAATTTTTACACACATAAGTTTAAATTAAATAATTTTATTTAGCTCGCGAACCAGATACGCCGTGTTAGGCGATGTTCGTTTTTGGCCCACTATCATTTTAAAAGTGGTATAGAAAATAATATAAAGCTGGAAGGGCTGCGAGAGTTAAAAAGGTAGTAATATAGTATAAAGCGTTTTTGGGCATTTCCCGCGCCATGCTTCTGGTAATCTTTTTGCCAGTTTTTATTTCCCACAATAAATCAGGGAGTCTTACAAACATTAACACTAACGCAATAAAGGTAACGCCTATATTCCAAAAGTGAAAAGTCGCATAAAGATAGCCAATAATGACTAAAAACGCGATGAGATTTAGCCATTTATCAGCACGTTTAGATTTTGCAATTTCTTTTTTGATAAAATCATGTTTAGTTTCAGCTTCTATTTTATCGAGTTCCGGATTTATAAAAAATCCTCTCACGAGCAGCCCTAACAGATTTACGCTTAACCACATTAAAATGAAGTAAAATACTATTGATATTAAGATGTGAACGATGATCATATTTTTAGGTTATCTATTGTTGAGGCCAAAAACGAATTTCGCCTAACGTATCCGAATAAACGAAGTTTTTCTGAAGCGAAGCGAGGAAAAATTTGCGAAAAGTCCGAGCTGAGGACTTTTCCGTTTATTCGGTGTTGTCCGAGGGTTCTTTTGCCCCTCATTATTATAAGTATATCAAATAAAAGGGCAAAAGAAAGCGCAGCGCCCCCTTGAGTTTCAAAAAAACAAACTTACCTTATTAAAAGAGCCCTTTTGGAATTTTTTTGTCACGGGGTTGACAGGCAAGCTATTTTCTGCTATACTACTTTGACGCTTAAATTTCACATTTTGCGTACAAAACTGACCTTAACAAAGGAGGAATAACAATGAAAATGAAGGATTTCGGAGCAGTCAATTATTCAAAGACTGAAACACCGCCTGGATACAAATGTTCGAAGTGCGGAGCAACCGGCGTGAAACTCTGGCGCGACTATCAGACATTCCTCGATCATCAGTCATTGCTGTGCCTGAGTTGCGCTTGCAAGGAACAGAAAAAGATCCGCACGCCTTCCGATGATGGCCGTTCGCTTTACACGGACAAGATTCATTATTGGTGTCGATCCGCAGACATGCCTCATGATCATTGGAGTGGCTACGATCCGGCTAAGGGCATACCATCGGATGCCGTTGAGATAAGATCAGAACGGGAGACAACGGATCAAATCGGATGGCGTGTACCCGCTGTTCCGACAGAAGATGGTGACACTTTCTGGGGTTACACTTCCGTGCCACAAGCCGGTTGCGATTGGTGGGCAAGCCTCCCGTTTTTGCCAGCGTAACGCGTGATAACACGCGAACTACCCTCGGTCAAAATGCTATCAAACATGATAACAGGCCGAGGGTTTTTTCTTTTCCAAAAAAAATTCCAAAAGGGCTCAAATATAAATAAAAAAAGTTTGTTTTTTTGAAATTTCGGACAACTGGTTGCTATCTTTACTTTTTAGTGGATAATAATTAAAATTTGTATGTTATCTATATTTGATGGTATAATAAAATATATGGAAGACCTCATTAATATTATAATTCAAGAGCTAAAATTACGCAATTACAGTCCTAAAACTATTAAGGCCTATGCTTTTGTGGCCAAAGATTTGTATCTTTATTTTAAAAAAAGTTTGCGAGATTTATCTAATAGTGAGATAAAAGATTATTTATTAAAAAAACAAGCAAGAAATTTGTCTAGCCAAACCATGGCTCTTTATGCCAACGCCATTAATTTTATTTTTCGTGAAATATACAAAAAAGCAGATTTTGAAAAATTACATTATCCTAAAAAAAGTCAAAAATTGCCAGTGGTTTTATCCAGAGAAGAAATTAAAAAGATAATTAATAGTATTGATAATTTGAAGCACCGTTTAATGATTGCCCTAGCTTATGGAGCCGGATTAAGGGTGAGTGAGGTGGTAAAATTAAAAGTTTTGGATATTGATTTAAATGAATTAACTTTAGTTGTTAGACAGGGTAAAGGAAAAAAGGATCGTTTGTCTGTTTTATCAAAAAATCTTCTGTCGGATTTGGAAAAAATAATAAGTAGTAAAAATGGCAATGATTATGTTTTTGAAAGTGAAAGAGGCGGGGGATTGACTGAAATGAGCGCGCAGAAGGTTTTTTATCAAGCCTTGAAACGGGCAGGCATAAAAAAGCCGGCTTCTTTTCATTCCTTGCGCCATAGTTTTGCCACACATTTGCTCGAAAATGGGGTAGACGTGCGCTATGTGCAAGAACTTTTGGGGCATGCCAATATTAGAACCACCCAGATTTATACTAAAGTAACTAATCCCAGTATTAAAAATATTAAAAGTCCACTATAATTAAGATATGCGCTTATCTAATCTACAAAAATATATTCTTTTAGAATGTGCCGAAACTAAAAAAGGCATGATTTCGCGTGGACGATTAACTGGTTTTTATGATAAAATAAAAACAGAAAAAAAAGCTAAGCAGGAAATTTGGACAAAAATTATTACTCAAAGCATTGAGCGATTGATTGACAAGGAATTTTTAATTGGTTTTGGCGAGCGTACCAGATATAAATGGTTTATTAAAGAGATTAAATTAACCACCAAAGGCAGAAAAGAGGCGAAGCGATTATTAGGGGAACAGATGAGAATACCGTTTAGAAACAATAATCGCAACTAAACGCGACTGATAACGCGACTTAACTCTAAAATATGGAAGGTAAATTTTTATATGAATGAGAAAGTAGATTAATTTATGATGCTTGTCATGAAGTTTGGCATGAATTTGGTGGTAGCTTTAAAGAATCAGTTGTAGATAAATCTTTAACAATTGCTTTAAAAGATAAAAATCTAAAAGTAGAAGATCAAAAAAGAGTAGACTTGTTTTTTAAAGGAGAAAAAGTCGGAACTTATGTAATTGATAAAGTGGTTGATAATAAGATTATTATAGAAATGAAGTGTAAAATATTTTTAACCACACAAGATATTAAACAATTTTGGTATTATTTAAAAGCTACTGATTATAAATTGGGCTTTCTTATTAATTTTAGTCCTAAAAAAATAGAAATAATTCGTCGAGTTTATGATACAGCTCGCGTAAAGTCGCGTAGTTAAGTAGCATAAAGTCGCGGTATAGTTATGTTAACCCCATTTTTATTCAAAGTCATTTATTTTTACTTAATCAGTGTGGCCTTGGCACTTTTGGAAATTCAAATCGAGGGTCCTCATGGCTGGGCAGCTAAATTACCGACTTGGCGACCCAAACCAGATTCAAAAATTGCCAAGTTTTATGCCAAGATAATGAGCAATAAAGAATTAACGGGCTATCATTTTGTCTTAAATATTTTCCTTTTGCTTTTTATGCATTGGCCATTTGTTTGGTCATGGAGCTGGAGTATTTATGAAGAATTAGAAATCATGAGTTTGTTTATGCTTTTTGTGGTAGTTTGGGATTTTTTGTGGTTTATTATGAACCCACATTTTTCTTTACACGATTTTGGGCCAGCTAAGGTTTGGTGGCACAAGAAATGGACTGGCCGCATTCCCACAGATTATTTTTTTGGTATCGGCGCGGCTATCATCCTTTTTATACCAGAGATTATTTATTTGGATGCTTTGACAGGAATTTATAAAGTTTTAATAATGCTGGGAGTCAATACTGTTTTAACTTTTTTAATTATTAAAATTGATCCCTATACTTATAAAATTTAAATTATATGAACAAAAAACTTTTAAAAAATTTGGAAGAATCAAAATTAAAATTTGAATTGATTAAGCATCGCAAAGTTTTTACGGCCCACGATGCCGCGGCCACCATGCACGTGAAATTAAATACGATTGCCAAAAGTTTATTGGTCAAAACTAATAAACCATTAGAGCACGGTAAAAAACCTTATGCCATAGTGATCGTGCCGGCAGATAAAAACATTGATTTGAAAAAATTAGCCAAAGTGATGACGACTAAAGATTTGCGGATTACCAAGGTTGATATTCCGAAAGAGGGCGTAATGAAATCACAATTTAAAGTTAAGCCGGGCGCGATGGGCGCTTTTGGCACATTATATAAGCTGGCCGTTTTTGTGGACAAGGCCTTAAAAAACGAAGCAGTTTTTTCAGCGGGGGCGTTTGATGAAAGCATCAAGATTAAAGTTGGAGATTTTATAAAATTGGAAAACGCCAAGATCGGCAATTTTAGCGTGGCAAAGAAAATAAAGAAAAATAAAAAGAAAAAATAATTTATTTCAATGGCATTTGTTCCTAAAATAGGTCAATTTGAAGGTCCACTGGATCTATTATTGCAGCTGATTGAAGCAGCAGATTTAGATATTACGGAAGTTTCTATCGCCGACGTGGCAGAACAGTTTATGCAATATTTGGCGCGAGTGGAAGAAAAAAATCCGGAAGAATTAGCGGATTTTTTGGTGGTGGCGGCAAAATTATTATTGATTAAATCAAGGGTTTTGTTACCCAGTTTAAATTTCGGAGTGGAAGAAGAGGAAGGTGATTTGGAACAGCAGTTGCGCATCTATAAAGAATATTATGAAGCCAGCAAGAAAATAGAAGAAATAATTGCCAAAAAAGACGTTTTGTTTTTGCGCGAAAAGATTCCTTTGGATTTAGAAGTAATTTTTAATCCGCCCAAAGACATAAGCGGTGAAAAATTAAAAAATATTTTTTTAGAGATTTTGAAAGAAATTGAGCCAATGGTTAAGTTGCCACAACGGCAAGTAGCCAGGGTTATGTCTATTAGAGAAAAAATTGAACAAATCAAAAATAAAATTTTATCAGCCGTAAGCATTAACTTTAAAGATCTTTTAATTGGTTCAAAAAATAAGACAGAAGTGATTGTGACGTTTTTGGGTTTATTAGAGTTGGTTAAACAGCGAGCAATCACGGTTAAGCAAGATAAAATGTTTGATGAAATTATCATAGAAAAAATATGAATTTAAAAACACAAATAGAGGCCTTATTGTTTATTAGTAATAAACCTTTGCCAATTAAAAAATTGGCCGAGTTAACCGAACGATCAAAAACAGAAGTGGAAACCGCCCTGATGGTCTTGCAAGAAGAATATAACCAGGCCAGCGATAAGGGTATTAGAATCATGATTAATGATGGGGTGGTGGGCATGGCGACAGATGCTAAAACGGCTGGGTTGGTGGAAAAGTTTTTAAAAGAAGAATTAACCGGTGAAATGACCCGGCCACAATTAGAAACTTTAACCATTGTTGCTTACCGGGGACCGATCTCGAAAATGGAATTAGAGCAAATTCGGGGGGTGAATTGTTCTTTGATTTTAAGAAATCTATTAATGCGCGGGTTGGTCGAATCAAGCGTGGATAGAAAATTGGGCGCGCCGATGTATCGGGTGACTTTGGAATTTGTGCGTTATTTGGGCTTGACTGATATTAAAAATCTGCCAGATTATGAACGACTATCAAAACACGAGACGTTGGAGCAAATGTTGAAAAGATGAGGCAAGATTTATGAAGTAAGATTTATGATTTAATAAAAAAAACGCTTCGGCAAGGGGCGTTTTTTGTTAATGTCATACTGATGAAAATCAGTATACAGAAATAAATGGATCCTGACTTTCGTCAGGATGACAAAACGTTGTTTTATCATTTTAGCATTAGTAAACTGGGCTTGAGAAGCATAATGGCGCCTAAGATAAAAAGGATAAGAGCGCCAATCAAGTGAGAGTATTTAGCGTATTTTTGGTTGCCAATAAAGATTTTAAAAGTAAAGCCGGCAATTAAAAGTACAACAATATCATCGAGCATATAGAAAAAATCATAAGCCAGAAGATATAAATAGTAACTTAATTTAGGCAATTGACTTTGTGAAAGTATCTGCGTGTAGACGGCCGGAATGCCAGCCGAGCAGAGGAGTTCAATTAGGTTAATACTAAAAGCAATAGCGGCAATACCAATAACAATGGCGAGAGTTTTTTCTTTGAGCAAAGTTTTTTCCAAGCGAGCAATAATTTTACTTTTGGTTTTTTCCGAGGTAACTTCGCAGGTTAGATCGGCTTTTTTTCTGTTTTTTAAATAATCTTTAAAGAAATAGATACTGATGCCGAGTGCGAGTAAACCGATAATTATTTGGATGATTTTTAAATAACCGACAACAAAAAAAGCATTGAGCCAGGCGCTTAAGAATAAAAAATATGAGATGGCCGAGGTAATGATATAGGTCCAGCCAACCAGCCACATCTTTTTTTTGTCTTTGGAATTAATTAAAATGGTGATTAGAATTAGAAGCGCCCACATGGAACAAGGATTAAAACCGTCAATCGTGCCAAGGACAGCGGTGAGCGCGGGGAGAGAAATATTTTTGAGATTAATTTCACCCAAGAGCGGCAGTTTTAATTTTTCAGTCTCGGGTGTGGCGGGGTTATTATTTTGGCCCAAATATTTATCCAAAGCTTGTTTTATTTTTTCGCCAGTGGTGTTTTCGTCTCTAAAACCGATAATGACATCATTGCCAATCACAGTAACTGGCACGGAACCAAATTCGCGCCCGATTTTTTCTTTAGTTGTTTTTAAAAGCAGCTGGTAATTTTCTTGATTAGACCAAGTTTCATGAGCGAGCCAATCAATGGCTGGATAATTATTTTTTATTTTATTCCAAAATATTTCTTCATCGTGGCAGTGGGGGCAGCCATCACCATAAAAAAAATAGACTGGTTTTTTTTCTTGAGCCCCAGCTCTATCAATGTTAAAAAACATCGCTCCAAAAGCGATTATTGTTATTGATAAGATAAATAAGATTTTTTTGGTTTTCATAATGGTGTTTATTATAATATAAATTTCTAAGATGGTCAATTTGGCTACCCACTGGACAAAAAGTGTTGTTTTTGGTAGGATATTTTTTGTCCGTAGAAAACAAAATTATTTAAACAACCAAATCAGTTTACGGAGGAAAAAATGAAGTCGAAATTGGAACAAAAAGATCTTTTTGAACTAGTGGCGCCAGGAGTCGTATTCTTTTTGCCGGATAATGCCCACATAGAAAAGGCTCGACATGAGCCAAATCCAAAGGACCCAAACGCACCAAAACAGCAAAAATGGGTTGTCCGGATTATCAGGGACAAAAATAGTAAGGGTTTCTTGCGAGCAGCCACCGCCCAAGATGCCCAAGAATTCTTGTTTTTACATCAAAAAAGTATAACAGGCCTGGTTGCTCATGTGGACGAGGAATCACTGGGGGGCTGGGTGAAAATCCAGTGGTCCTATAAAAATCCAATCAGCAAAAAAAAGAACATTTCGCTTATTCCAATATCCCAATCAGTGGAATAGACTTCAATCTCTGTTAAGCCTGGTCTGTTGTAAAAGATCGGGCTTTTTTATTTGCCAAAATTGGGGAAATTTTATACAATAAAATAGCAAAACAACTTAAATGGATGAGGTCCTCACTTTTGTGAGGATGACATTATTTTCTTTATGTTTAATTTACCAGAAAAAGAACAAGAGATTTTGAAGTTTTGGCAAGAGAAAAATATTTTTAAAAAGACCTTGGCTCAAGAAGCGCCCAAGGGTGATTTTATTTTTTATGAAGGCCCGCCGACCGCTAATGGCAAGCCCGGCATTCATCACGTGGAAGCGCGGGCGTTTAAAGACGTGATTCCGAGATTTAAAACCATGAATGGCTTTCGGGTGGAAAGAAAAGCGGGCTGGGATACACACGGACTGCCGGTGGAGTTGGAAGTGGAAAAAAAATTAGGATTGAAAAACAAAAAAGAAGTGGAAGCTTATGGCATCAAAGAATTTAATGAAAAATGCAAAGAAAGCGTGTGGCAGTATGTTAATGATTGGGAGAAGATGACGGAGAGGATTGGTTTTTGGATTGACATGGAACATCCTTATATTACTTATCACAATGATTATATAGAAACTTTGTGGTGGATTATTAAACAAGCGCATGAGCAAGGTTTAATGTATCAAGGCCATAAAGTAATTCCGCAGTGTCCGAGATGCGGAACAGCATTGTCGAGTCATGAGGTGGCGCAAGGATATAAGAATGTAAAAGAAGAAAGTGTTTATATAAAATTTAAACTCAAAGATGAAGAAATTAAGAAATTAAGAAATAAAGAAATTAAGGGAAAAGAAAATGTTTATATTTTGGCGTGGACGACCACGCCGTGGACTTTGCCGGGTAATGTGGCTTTGGCAGTGGGGGAGGATATAAAGTATTCCGTAATTAGTAACAAGGAACAAGGAGAAAGTTATATCTTGGCTAGTGATTTGGTGGAAAAAGTATTAGGCGATAAAACCACAGGATCTTTCTCTGTTGTTCAGGATGGCATTTTGGGATCGGATTTGGTTGGTTTGGAATATGAGCCGTTGTTTCCCGGAGTAATTAAAGGTGATGAAAAAAATGCGGCCAATGCCTTTAAAGTTTATGGGGCTAATTTTGTATCAACCGAAGATGGCACGGGCGTAGTGCATACAGCGGTGATGTATGGGTTAGAAGATTATGAATTAGGGGAAGAAATTGGTTTGCCAAAAGTTCATACAGTAAATTTAGATGGGACGTTTAATAAATTAGTGCCACAATGGCAAGGTAGATTTGTTAAAGATTGCGATAAAGAAGTAATTGCTGATTTAAAAGTAAGAAACGTTTTGTTTAGGACAGAAGAATATGCGCATGATTATCCTTTTTGTTGGCGTTGTGATACACCTTTAATTTATTATGCCAAAGACTCTTGGTTTTTTAAGATGAGCGCGCTTAGGGAAGAGATGATTAAGAGTAATGAAAAAATTAATTGGGTGCCAGAACATATTAAAGAAGGTCGGTTTGGCGAGTGGCTAAAGGAGGTTAAAGATTGGGCGATTTCCAGAGAAAGATATTGGGGAACACCATTGCCGGTTTGGAAATGTCATAAGTGCGACCACATAAAAGTTGTTGGCAGTTATGAAGAGCTACCGGTTTTTCAACTACTAAAAAACACTTATTATTTGTTACGTCACGGACAAGCGGAAAATAATGTGCAAGATATTTTATGTTCTAAACTAGAAAATGATCGGTTCCATTTAACTGAACTTGGCCGGCAGCAAATTGAGCAACTGATGCCATATTTTATTAAAGAAAAAATTGATGTAATAATACATTCGCCATTTATTAGAACGACCGAGACTGCTACCATGGTGGCAGAAAAAATAGGGCTTCGATTAGAAAGGAGTGATTTATTGTGGGAGTTGGGCTTGGGGCTGGCCGAAGGTAAGGATAATCATGCATTTACTGAATTAGCCGGACCATTGGCGGTTCGTTTAAAAAACGGAGTACCAGGCGGAGAAAGCGTAGAAGAAATTAGGGAACGCATGGCTAAGTTTGTAAAAGAGACAGAAGAAAAATACCAAGGCAAAAAAATATTGGTGGTGAGCCATGGCGATCCTTTAGCACAATTAATATCTCTTTTAACAGGCAAAGATAGTTTGGAAGTGTGGCAAAACAATTATTTAAAGAATGGAGAGTCGATTAAGTTTACTAAGGCATTTAAACATCAAGAGTGGCAAAAATTTGATCCACACCGGCCTTTTATTGATGAAATAAAATTTAAGTGTGATAAATGTGAGGGAGAGATGACACGGGTAAGCGAAGTAATGGATTGTTGGTTTGATTCGGGGGCGATGCCATTGGCCCAGGACCATTATCCGTTTGAAGTAGAAGCGGGTGAATTTGAATTAAGCGGGCGAATGAATGCAAATTTAAAATATCCAGCTGAATTTATTAGTGAAGCGATTGATCAGACCCGCGGTTGGTTCTATACACTTTTAGCCGTGGCAACTTTAATAGGCAGAGAAACACCTTATAAAAATGTAATTTGTTTGGGCCATGTCTTGGATAAGAATGGCCAGAAAATGTCAAAACACGTGGGCAATGTAGTTGATCCATGGAAGGTGATTGAAAAATATGGTGCTGATGTGGTTCGATGGTATTTATATACCGTGAATCAGCCGGGCGACCCCAAAAGGTTTGATGAATCGTTTCTAAAAGAAGCGGGCCGGATGTTTAATACTTTGTTTAATGTGCTGACTTTTTATCAGACATATAAAGAAAAAGAAATAGAGAAATTGAAAGCTCCGCTTTCATCCCGCCATGGCGGGATGATTGCCGAAGCAACCAGAAACAAAGAAATTAAGGGAAATGAATTAACGAATGTGTTGGATAAATGGATAGCGGCGAAGTTGGATTTATTAATAAAAGAAGTGACGGCGGCTTTGGAGAGCTATGATTTATTTACCAGCGGGAGAAAAATAGAAGAATTTATTAATGATTTATCTATCTGGTATGTGCGTCGGTCGCGTGAGCGCTTTAAGAGTGAAAATATTGATGATAAAAATCAAGCTGTTTTTACTCTGGGCAAGGTTTTGTTTGAATTAACAAAAATTTTAGCGCCGTTTATTCCTTTTAGCGCCGAATATATTTATCAAGAATTGGGTAAAAATTGCGGCGCACTTAAAGAGTCGGTGCATTTGGAAGAGTGGCCGATGATTAATGAAAAATTAATTGAACAGTCGGTTTTGGATAATATGAGCCTGACGCGCCAGGTGGTTGAGATGGGTTTGGCCAAAAGAGCGGAGGCGGGGATTAAAGTTAGACAACCGTTAAATAAATTCAAAATTCAAAACCCAAAACTCAAAATTAAGGAAGAGTATTTAAATTTAATAAGAGATGAGATAAATGTGAAAGAGATTGGGCAGGAAGAGGGCCAAGGAGAGTTGGCAGTAGAATTAGATACAGAAATTACGGAAGAACTAAAAGAAGAGGGAATTTTGCGTGAGTTGGTGCGCACAATTAATAATTTACGCAAGGAAAGCGGTTTAACCATTGCCGACCGGATTAAGATTTATTATCAAACCGATGATGAATTAGTAAAGCGGGTTTTAGAAAAATACGCGGTGGAGTTAAGAAAACAAACTTTAGCCGATGAACTGATAAATAGCGATGGCGGAAAGGAGGTGAAGATTAATGAGATTATAACAAAGTTGAAAGTGGAAAAGGTATAAAAAGCGTCAGAGTGTCAAGAGTCAAAAGTGTCAAGAAAAATTCAAATATTAATAATTAATAAAATTAACAAAAAACATATGTCATTTTTTGAAAAAATGTTTGGAAAAAATGAAAAATTAGAAACTGAGCCGGTGGATATGGTGCAAATTGAGAAAAAGGTAGCTCAAAGATTTGGCCCCAGATTAAGCGAGTTGGGACCAAGTGGTTTGAAGTCTTTAGAATGTTTTTTTATGGCTTTTATTTTGTTGGCAGTGGCGGCCAAGGGAGCAGAAAATCCTGATGGCAAATTTATTAATGAAACTCCAGAACAAATTGCTTTAAACAAGATGGTGCCTTTGGAGCAGCCAAGGGATTTGTTTAAGGAGCTTTATGGCGACCGGCAGATAATCGATATGGATTTGCGATATTTGAATACTCAAGAAGATTATGACAAATTAGAAGTAGAAAATAAGGCTGGAAAAGTACGGAGTGCTATTACCGGGGGTTTTGGTGGTCATGAAATTGGCGGGGATAAAGAAAATTAAGAGAAAAAATAAATAATAATTAATAATAATTAAAATATATGTCAGACATTAGCCAGGAATTAAAAAACATTATTTTAAACCACCCGAAATTAAGCGAAGAAGATAAACAGCAATTGGCGGATTTGGTTGATGGTTTGGGCGAGGATGCGAGAAATTATTTTTGGAGCTTAATTAAAGATGAGCCGGAAAATTTGATGGTGATCAATCAGTATTTTAAAGAAAAATCAGCTGCTTTTGCCACCCATGATCCCAAGCAGATTGAAGATGTTTTAACCAAGCATTATGAGCAGATTTTAGCGATCGTATAGGTTTATAGTGTTTTGATAATAATAGATTTATAGTTAAAAAACAGCCCAGGGCGGCTGTTTTTTAATTTGCTTTTTAAGAATTTATGAATTAAGATAGACACATGTATTATAGTGATCAGGCAATTATTTTGACGCGCAAAATTTGGCGAGAAGATGATCTGTTAATTACAGCTTATAGTGAAAATTTTGGCAAATTAATACTTCAGGCGCGTGGTGGGAAGAAAATTTTGAGTAAACTGGCTGGGCATTTAGAGCCAGTTAGTTTGTCTTATTTAAATATGGTTAGGGGTAAAAACATTGATCAATTGATTGGCGCCGAAGTACTAGATGGTTATTGGTCTGTCAAACAGTCAATAAATAGGATTGTGGCTGCTGGTTGGCTTGTGAACTTGATTAATAAAATGGTTTTGGAAAAACACCCGGATAGGCGGATGTTTTTTTTAATTAAACATTATCTTGATTTTTTAAATAGAAATGAAAATAATATAGATCTGGCTAGTTTGGCAGTTGGCTTTAAACTTTGGCACTTGCTTGGCTTAAACCCCAGCTTAAAACAGGCGCGTTGGCAAAGAGAGATTGAATTTGTGGTTAAAAATGGATTAGCTGATATTTTTAAAAATAAAACAATTGTGAACCAAAAAGAGGCATTTAAACAAATTTTGGCACAAGAAATAAAAGAACATTTAAATAATTAAAATTTTATTTTTTAGGAACTTCATCCGGAGAGTTTTCTAATAGTTTTTTACTGGGAGAAAATTTGGGATTTTTAATGCGCCATTGCTCCACATATTGACCAATACCAATGGTATCTCTTTTAAGCGCGCGTGAAGGCATTTTTTGTGACCACTTAACCAGATCTTCAAAGTTAATTTTATATCTACCCTGAACCACAATATAGCGTAGTTCGCCCTCAGCAATAGCACGCCGAACAGAACGTTCATTAACGCCAAACATTAAGGCAGCTTGAGAGGGGGTAAGACGGACGATGTTCATAGATAACCATTGACAATTAACACCTGGCCATTAACAAAATTATTTAAAATGCTTACTATATTTTTTGTCCAGAATAGTCTTGACAAATTTATTGTTATTATGCTAAAATTAGCGAAAGTAAAAAATATGATTTTTGACTTATTTTAGCAAATTTGTCCAGAATAGTCCGGACAAATTTGTTTTAAGAGCTTATCTGTATTTGTTAATATTATAATAATTTAATTTAATTTGTCCAGAATAGTCCGGACATTTTTAGTATAAATCTTGTTTTGGCTATTGTCAAACAACATAAATAATTGTAAAATTTATATCATTACAAGACAAATTTGTAATATTTTTTTATCTTTAACGTCTCATTAAATGACAGTCAAAATTAGAGAACAATTGCTAATTAGAAGGATACAAAGAAATGACGGAGAAGCGTTTGGTGAAATATATGATCAGTATCTTAAAAAGATATACCGTTTTGTTTTTTTTAGGGTAAATACCAAAGAAACAGCCGAAGACATTGTACAAGATGTTTTTACCAGTTTACTTAATTATCTAAAAAACAAAGAGACAGAAATTAAAAGTTTACAAGCTTTTATTTATCAAATAGCTAGAAATAAGATTGCTGATCATTATCAAAAAACTAATCGCGAAGCGTTGGCGGAATGGCCGGAGAATGAAAGTGAAATTACAGAAAATAAAGAAGAAATTGATTTAGATGAAAACATGGATAATGAGCGAGCGCTTGAAAAAATTACAGAAGCAGTTAAAGAAATTAAAAACCAAGTTTGGCAAGAAATTATTATTATGCATTATATTGAGGATTTAAGTGTTAGCGAAATAGCAGAAATTTTAGAAAAGAAAACTGGCACAGTAAGAGTGATTTTACACCGAGCGCTGCAAGATTTAAAAAAACAAATTAATAAGATTAATAAATAAAATTTTCATGACTGAGAGAAAATTTACTCAATTAATGGCCGATTTAAAAAATGGGATAGAGCCAGATAAGGATTGGTCAAATCAGACCAGAGATTTTTTGTTGTCTCAAATACCAGAGACTAAGCCAGCTTGGGGCCTTAATTTGATTACCAATTTAATTCCAGTCAATTTAGTCTTAAGACCGGTGGCGGCTTTTAGTATGGTTTTGGCCTTGGTTTTTATTTCTTCTTTTGCATCAGTTAATGCCTCACGAAATTCCCTGCCGGGCGATGTTTTTTATCCGATTAAATTAACTGCCGAAAATCTTAAATATACTTTATCTTTTTCGCACGAAAGTAAAGCACGAGTAGCAATGAGTATGGTGGAGAATAGAGTTAATGAATTAAAGACCATTGCCTTAAAAGATGAGCCGATTAAAACGAAACAAGAAAAAATTACTCAGACAACAAACGAGATAGCTAATAATCTAAAAATAGTAGTGAATAAGGTTCAAGAATTGGATGATAAACAAGATAATGAAACAAAAATTAAGGTTTCTATGGCAGTTAAGGAAATTAATGAGAAATTAATTAATGTTAAAGATGAGATGCAGAATACTTTAGCGTCATCTTTAGATGAGGAATTAGATAAACAAATAGAAAAATTGACTAATGAAATAGAAAAGACAAGTTTGGATGTTTTGGCCGTTTTAAAAGATGAGCCGGTTGTTAATTTAGAAGAAAAAGATGGAGGCTCGGTGACGACAGATAAAGCTACTAGTACTAATACAACCACTGTAATTAGCGTGACTGAAAAAGATGAAAAACAAAATAATGGCACCTCTTCTGATGATTTTATTAAACAACTATTAGAAGAGACCAACAGGGAAATAAAAGAGCCGGAATTTAAAGTGGGTATTATACAATAAACCATGCACCATAAAGGTGCATGGCAAGCGCGAATTTTTGGGATGTTAATTATTAGATGTTTACCCTCTTATTTAATCTCCCCTTTCGAAAGAGGGGAGAGCTAACATTATATTTATAAGTTTCCTTCCTCCTAAAAGGTCGATCCCGAAAAAACGGGAGAGAAAGGAGTTAAAAAAATAATCATAACTAAATATTGCCAGTTTTATGAGTATCATATGAACCCATAAATAGTTGCAAATTTGTTATGATCAAAAGGATAAAAATAAAATTATGAAAAAGTTATTAACCATGGGTTTGGTGATTGCTACCATGTCTTGGACTTTGGGTTTAATGGGCATGGTAACTGTGCCAGTTGCCAACGCGGCAGCGGCCGGTGATTTGATCAAGACCCCAAACAACCCAGCGGTTTATTACCTTGGAGCAGATAACAAACGTTATGTGTTCCCAACTTTCAATACTTATAAGACTTGGTTTGGCACAAATTTTTCTACGGTCAAAACCATTTCTTTAACTGAAATGGGTAATATTAATATGGGCGGCAACGTGCCATATCGCGCTGGTACTCGTTTGATCAAATTAAGCAATGATCCAAAGACTTATGCCGTGGAACCGAGCGGAGTTATTCGCCACATTCCAACTGAAACAGTGGCCAGTGACTTATACGGTTCTCTCTGGTATAAATTAGTTGACGTGTTAGATGATTCATTTTTTGCATCAGCTTACACTTATGGCTCAGCTTTAACAACCTTATATCCAAGCGGTTCTTTGGTTAAGGAGCCGGGTGGATCTACCATTTATTATATTAATGGTACAGAAAAGAGACCGGTTGCTTCTGAAGCCGCTTTCTTGGCCAACAATTTTCAATGGGATAATGTGAGAACACACAGTTTAGCTGATTATTCTGTGGGGACTTCAATTACAGGCGCTGAATCAGCCCTTATCACCGTTGCTGGCAGTGGTTCTCCCATAACTCCAGAAGCTAATTCAACCGGCGCTTTAACCGTGTCTTTGGCTTCTGATACTCCAGCTGCGGCAACAGTAGTAAAGAATGCCACCCGCGTTAAATTCACTAAATTGAATTTCACAGCGACTGGCGGTGATGTAACAGTTGATACCATGACCATTCAAAGATATGGTTTGGCTCAAGATTCAAATTTTGCCAATGTCTATATTTTAGCTGCGGCAGATGAATCAATGGTTGGCAATGAAAAGACTTTAGGTTCAGCTCATACGGCAGTAGTTAATGATGACATTACTATTGCTAATGGCACAACCAAGTCTTATTATATTGCTGCCACCATGCACACCACCCTACAAGCCGGTGAAGTTGCGGGTTTGGGTTTAAGTGCCATTACAGTTAAGGGTTCTGCTAGTGTGTCTGTTTCTTTACCAGTGACTGGTAATAGCATGACCATGAACAATACCATTACACTTGGCACAGTAACTCCAGCTGATGGTGGTTCGGCTACAAGTGCGACCAAGCCAGTTGGCACTACTAACTATGTGTTTGCTTCGTTAAAATTAACTGCTAATTCCACCGAAGATGTACAAGTGGAAAAAATTCGCTTTTATCAACAAGGCACTGCAGCCGATGCTGATTTGGCAAATTTAAAATTAGTGGTTGATGGCAACGTTTTAGCGACAGTAGCTAAGGCAACTGATAAGGCCGTAGTATTTGATTTATCAAGCTCGCCATTTAGTATTACCAAAGGCAATAACAAGATTTTCGAACTCAAGGGTGATATT
>ERZ795059.369-NODE-369-length-59833-cov-9.548412_pt1 | contig 59833 bp, 38 predicted proteins | sample MGYA00375143_ERZ795059 | MGnify/ENA primary metagenome ERZ795059 (study PRJEB30188, sample SAMN05720168) | activated sludge metagenome | isolation source: Anaerobic digester | place: USA | collected 2015-01-07 ... | reverse complement strand
GGGCGGGACGGGGGCGGGGGGGCAATAACGAAAGGCCTATTTCGCAAATGCCTCATCAAGAGTACAAGGCGTGTTCTTTGATCCGGCATGCATGTGTAAATCCTTGAAAAACAAGTAATTACCTTTACAGAGGGTCCTGTTGCAGGCATGCTGAAACCCAGAAGAAAATTTTTACTTGCAATTTAATAGATTTTAGTACATCATAAGAACGCCTAGATACCGGTTCTGATTGGGCAGAATTGGACGCCGGGTGTTATCCGCCCCGTTCGGCGAAAAGCCGGGATGTAGGTATTTATATGCGGGTTCCGGGCGGGCCAGCGAAACAGGAAATGTAAGGAGAGGTAGCACTTATGAGTAAGAAAGGTTTCACATTAATTGAGCTCTTGGTCGTTATTGCGATCATTGGCATTTTGGCGGCGATCCTGCTTCCGGCGCTGGCACGCGCTCGTGAATCGGCCCGCCGTTCAAGCTGCCAGAACAACTTGAAGGAATGGGGACTAGTGTTCAAGATGTACGCCAATGAATCCAGAGGCGAACGCTATCCCACGCTTCAAGCCATTGGGAAAACAGGTCCGGAGGCCTATGACCTTGACGTAGCAGCCGGTCCACAAGTGGACACAATTTATCCGGAATATTTGTCGGATCCGAACATTGCCATTTGCCCGTCCGATGCCACGGAACACAAGGATTACATGTGGCGTGACGACACCGGCACATGCTATTTCGGTGAGGACCAAATGGCTGAAGATGTATGGCCCGAATATGGCCGCATTGATGCCAGTTATGCGTATATCGGCTGGTGCATGGACCGGTTGGATAAATTCCCGCCGGAGCCCATGTCCAATTACGAAACATTAGAAACCGTCGTTGGGATTATTGGCGGACTGATGCCCGAAACCGACGCCTGTGTGCCGGCGCAATTCGGTTGTGCATGCGAGGTTCTCTTCGCGGAATCGTTGACTGAACTTCAAGCGTTGCAGGCTGGTGGCGGGACACTTGAAGCTGCTAATGCCCGCAAAAAGCTTGACGAAGACATTGATGTCACTGATGACTGTCCCGGGTTGGGCAATGGCGGCTCGAATTTGATTTATCGTCTTCGGGAAGGTATCGAACGCTTCCTGATTACGGACATCAACAATCCGGCGGCCACGGCCCAGGCGCAAAGCGAAGTCTGGATCATGCTGGATCAATTGGCCAACACCGGCGCGATCTCGTTCTTCAACCACGTGCCGGGCGGCTGCAACGTGCTGTTCCTGGATGGCCACGTTCAGTTCATCAAGTACGTTCCCAACACGGTGGCCTGCTCGGATGAAGGCTCCACGCCTCCGGTAATGCCGACGGTAGCCACCATGATTGGCGCCATTGCGGCACCGAATCTGTAAGTCGAATCCTGTGTGAATGTGTATTCCCCGGAATGCTGCTCCATTCCGGGGGATATTTTTTATGCGAAGAACCGGGATTGGCTCGGATGGCGCCTGCCTAAGCGCATCTAATCCTTTGAAAGAACAAAGACGAATGGCACATAGTTAAGCGCGTATATGCCCGAAAAAGAGGGATCTGCCTCGTTACGCGTTTCGCGTGACTCGCGTGCGTCAGTACTTGGAACAGCGGGGATTTCAGAAGAAGTATTTCTTAAAGAAGTTGCCGATGGCGCGCAGCATGGTTCCAGTCACTCCCTGGGGGATGCGGAGGCGGCCACTGCGCAGGGCGTCGCGGTATTCGAATCCATGGCGGACGACGCCGATAAGGGGGACGAATTCCGGGGAATTGACAGGCTGGGGCAAAATATCAATGCCGACAGGCAGTCCGATGCGTGCGGGAGCTTGGAAGAGTGTTTCTGCGAGCAGTGCCTGGTTTCGGATCATAGCGGAGCCGCCCGTCAATACAACGCCGCGAATGACGTGCTTGGCAAGACCGCGCGAGTTCAAGTGATGATGCACACGGTTGAGGAGTTCCTGGGAACGTTCGAAGACGATGCTGTCCAGTTCGCTTCTGGGCACGATATTGGGAGCGCCTTGTACGGCGCTTTTGAGCTTAATGTTAGCGTCGGCGCCGGCGGGTTCAGTATCTGATTCGGTTTCATCGCCGCTTCGTTTTTGGGCTTCCTGGCGGATGAGGCGTTCAGAGATGCCGTAGAGCATGATCAGGTCGATGGCTTCTTCAAAGGAGATTTGGAGACCTGCGGCGACGTCGCGGGTAATATGGAATCCGCCCCACTCGAAACAGTGGGTGGCGAGGATGCGGCGGTCGCGGTACACGGCGAGGCCGGTGCTGGATCGGCCCATGTCGAGAATGGCGACGCCGAGATCGATGTCTTCCGGAGTAAGGCACCCCATTCCCGCGGCGAGGGGCAGGAAAACGACATCTTCGAGTTCCTTTCCCTGGGATTCGATACAGATGGTGAGATTGTCTTCAATGAGGGAGGGAAGGAGGGCGAAATGCACGCGCACTTTGAGCACGCTTCCGCGGATGCTCAAGGGTTCACTGACCCGGAGGTCATCCACGTACCATTCCTGGGAGGTGATGGAATAAACAGGCCGTTTTCCCGCGGCGAGTGCGTCGCGGGCGGCCATTTCCAAGGCCTCCTCCATGTGGTCAAACTCCACCATGCCTTTGTCGAGTTTTACGTTGCCTTCGCGGATGCAGGTTTCGACGTTTTTCCCGGAGATGCCGCAGAAAAGGGCAGGGACGCGCGCGCCGGCTTCCTTTTCGGCATCGGACAGGGCGCGTTTCAGGGCGAGTTGCGCCGCGCTTAAATCTTGAATGATTCCCTGTGCCACGCATCCGCGCGCCGGGGCGACGCCGTGCCCGAGGATCTGGATGGCGCCGTCGCCGCTTTTCCGGGCGATCAGTACGCGCACGTCGCGTGAACCAAAATCCACCGCGCCGATGATTTCGCCTTTCCTAGCCACTGAATGCAACTCCCTCCGTTTTTCGCATGTTTTTCCACTGACCGACTACGACAAAATGAGGCGCCGCTAATGACGCACTGCATTAGATCTAAAATAACATTCCCGTTTCGCCGGGCGCGGGGGCGGTATTTCCGCCCGCGACTTGCCCGATGGTGCGTTCCAATTCCGCCACGGCCTGTTTTCGCTGCACCCATTCAATACGGGCGGCTTCGATGTCCGCATCGCGTTCCGTGAGATCCTGCTGCAAAGCGGCCACGTTGCGTTCGGACAATTCCAGGGCGGCGCGTGCGCTTTGTTCCGAGTCGGCGAGTGCATCTAATTCGGATTGGTAGCGCCCTTCAACGGAGAGGACCTCATCCAGTTCGATCTGGGTTGATTCCAGGCGTTGTTCTTCTGCCGCGCGGCGTTCCCGCAGTTCCTGAATCTGTGCGTCAATCCCGGCGATGCTGTTTTCAATTTCGGTAATGCGGCAATGCAGGTTTTCCGCATGTTCCCGGCGGGACTGGAATTCCGCTTGGGACTCGCCGGAGAAACGCTCGGAGGCTTCGAGGTTCATACGGGTGCGCTCGATATCTTTTTGGGCGATCTGCAGGGCATCCGCGATTTTCGCCCGTTCCTGCTCAATGGACCGTACTTGGGATTCCTGGCGGTCCGCCTCGATCCGCGCCATTTCGAGGGCGACCTGGAGTGCGAGATTTTTTGCCTCGGTTACATTGCCGCGCTGTACCGCCTCCCGGACGTTTTGAAACAGGTCACCGGAAGCGGGCAGGGGCGTTTCCTGTTTGTTGGAGATTTCGACGGGAACAGGAGCAGGTTGTTCCTCGACCGGCGCCGGAATGGTTTCTTCCTGGAACGCTTCAGGCGTAAATGTTGAGGCGGCATTCACGGAGGCTTCCGTGGAGGCCGTTTCAAACGAAGGGGGCGCTTCATCAAGGTCTGCGTTTTCCATGGAGGGCTCATCTGGCGCCTCAATGGTTTCAGGTTCCTCTTGAACCTCTTCGATAATGGGCGCCTCTTCTTCCATGAATCCTGTTTCGGATTGTTCCTGTTCTTCCTCGCGCGCATCGTCGTCCACCAGCCTGATGTCGGCGCAATGCATGTCTTCCACGATGGCCTGATAGCGGTCCCGCCATTTTTGGAGAACGCCCGACCGCACATTGTCGACAATAATGTCGCCCACCATCAGGCAGAGAATTTCATAGGAGTCGCGAAGAAAAGGAACACATTGTTCCGCGCATTCGGCGTCCTCAAAGCTTTGAAGGATGCGTGCGGTGTCCGTAAGGGCCTCTTTAACACTTTCCCACTCCTGTTCCAGGGCGATCTCAATGCCGGCGATGATTTGGTTCATGCATTCATCGGACCAGATGGATTGTGGCGCGCCGTTTTCCGCTTTGCTGATTTGCCGCTGAAACCTTCCCAAGGCCGTAAGCAAATGTTGTGTGGGATCGCCTTTCATCGCCGGTTCCGGCGATGGGGCCGTGAAAGGCTCCTCGGATGCATCGAAGCCAAGCAGCGCATTGCGTTCTTCCGTGGCCACGGCGCCGGAGGCGTATTCCTGTTCTTTGAACAAGCGCCTTCCCGCGGCTACCCAATTTCGATTGGCTTTACCAAATCGCACGATTCTTCCTCCAGGACTTGATTGTACCACAAGCTGTGTCCGGAGGCAATACATATTGTGGTCGGCATCCCTTTACCACTAAATATCGGGTACAAGGGGATTCTTTTTGAAAAAATTCAATAAATTCCAGAGAGCAAGGAGGAGATAGAATTTAAGGAATTGAATGGGGTAGTATGGGGGCAAAGAGCCATGTCGAACCTAAATGTTATTGTAATTGCGATTGACACCCTGCGGGCGGACCATCTGGGGTGCTATGGGTATGGCCGGGAGACTTCACCGAATATTGATGCGTTTGCGGGCGCTTCGGTGGTTGGCGAGTGGCATATCGCGCCGGCGATCCCGACGCATCCTTCTTTTGTCACAATCAATACGGGACAATATAGCATTACGCACGGGATTGTGGCGCATGGGGGCGGCCGGGATATTCCGCGCACTGCACCATGGCTGCCGCAGGTATTGCATCAGCAGGGGTATACGACGTGCGCGGTGGACAACCTGAGTCAATGGCGGCTGGATTTTCACCGGGGGTATGAATTCTACATTGATCCCACGCAGCGGCGGGCGCTTTCGTTGAACGCGGATAATCGTGAGATCAACCGGCGGCTGCTGCCGTGGCTGGAGCATCATTGCAGCGAGCGTTTTTTCTGTTTTGTGCATTATTGGGATCCGCACACGCCCTATTTGCCCCCGCGGGCATACCGGAAGCTTTTTTATACGGGAGATCCGAACGATCCGAAGCATGCCAATTTAGCGGGAATGGAGAAGCATCGTTTGGGCAAGGTGTGGCGGGAGACGTGGTTTAACAAACTGGGGCCGCACATCACGGATGCGGAATACATTGTGTCATTGTACGATGCGGAGATCCGGTATTGTGATGAAGGCATCGGACAGCTTCTCAGAACAGTGGAGGCACTGGGATTGCGTGAGAATACAGTTATTATTCTGTTGTCGGATCATGGGGAGATGATGTACCGGCATGGGATATTTTTCGATCATCATGGTTTATACGATGGCAACCTGCGAGTGCCTTTCCTCGTGCGGCATCCGGAGTATGCGCCGCGCCGTCTGCCCATGATGACGGCGCAGGTGGACGTCGCACCGACAATAGCGGAGATTTGCGGGATCACGGTTCCTCAGGAAATGGAGGGGAAAAGCCTGGTTCCCTGGCTTCGAGGGGATCGGCAGGATGCGGTGCGGGAGTCGATTGTGTGCCAGGAATGCACATGGCAGATGAAGTGGGCGTTGCGCACGCCGGAGTACAAGTTTATTTTGGCGCGGCAGCCGGATGTGTATGGCACGCCGCTTCGGGAATTGTATGATTTGCGGTCAGATCCGCGCGAGTTGGTTAACATGGTGGAACGTTGCCCTGAAATAGCGCGGACCATGGAACAACAGCTTGAGGAATGGATTGAGGAAAAGATGCGCCGGAACGGCTTGACTAAGGATCCGCTATTGGCGCATGGACTCACTTTGGGAAAAGAAGAACCGGCCTGATCCGATTGGGAATCAGGTGGGATTCCCGCCGTTCACGGGTCTGAGGCGTCCAGCGGCTTTTTCTTCGACCGCCTTGAGGATTTTAACGGCTTCGGCATTGTTTTTGGCTTTTCGGTCATGCCAGCCGGGGTAGGTCAACAGGGTTACGCCGTAAACCTGGCGAATAGTCTCAATATAAACACGGGTTTCTTCCTCGTTCACTGGGGCAAGTTCAATGGTGTATTTTGTCCGATGCCGCTGGAGGAAGCTGAAATGTTTCCAGGCTGTGCTGTAAGCGACGAAGGTGCCGCGTTTGTCTCTTGTGTACAGGTCGAGATCTTGAGCGCGCAGGACTCCTTTGACGATTTGCCATGTGTCTTTGAAGGGGGCATCCACGGTAATGGAATTTTCCAAGGCGAATCCGGTGGTGTTATGCAGGGTTCGCGCACAGCCGAACAGGGCTGTCATACAAACCACTGCGATTATGGCATTCCGAACGAACATAATTAACCTCCAGGGAAACTATAGGGATTCTAGCATAGCAGATTCAACGAGGCAACCTGCCGGCCCTTCAGCGGGGGCATCCCATTGGAAGAGGGTGAAAAAAGTGCTGGGATCTCTTAAAGGCTTTTGTTAGAATTCTTCCCATACATCAGACGTATTCATGTTATGGCCATACTGTTTTGTGCTGGGGAGTACGAGCGAATGGGCGAAATTCGGAATGCGGGCAGTTCTGATAATCCCTTGAATAGAGCATCGTCAAGGGATCAGGATCATTTGCCGCCCGGAAGGAGGAAACACTATCGGCGGTTGGGGGGGATACTCCTGATCACCGTTTTGACCGCCAGTTTTCTGGAGCTTGGCGGCCGGATTCTATTCATGCTTTTTGGGGTTCCCTATGGGGTTACGGGTTCGTTGACGTTGATGGCCCTGCTGGTCTGGGGCGCTGGAACGGTGTATGTGATTGGGCATCTGCGCGCTCTCAGGTCCGTGTCGCGGTTGTTAATGGCGGGCGCGAGTCTTCTTGCGCTGTCACAGGGGATAAGCCTGATTGTCCATTTTCATGTGCCTGTTGTTGCCCAGATGCTGGTACGCATTGATTATCTGGAGGGATTTCTGGAAGAGGGGTCATTTGTCATTGGTCTGGCATTATTGCTGAGCGGGCTCTATCTTTCGATTTTTGAGGCGGACCGGGCGAATGCGCGTACGGAACAGAAGCATCAGGCGCTGTTGGCGGAAGCGGATTACCGGAGGCGGGCGCAAAGCGCACTTGGGGAAAGCGAGGAGAAATACCGGACGCTGGTGGAGAGTTTTCCGCATGCCGTAATTATTGTTCAGGAGGGACGGGTGGTGTTTGCCAATCCAGCGGCGGCCGCTACACTGGGTCTTCCCAATGCGTCTGCCCTGATCGGTTGCGATCCGTATGAATATATAGCGCCCTGTGAACACGACCGGCTCCGGGAGTATATGAAGGCGCGGTTTGAAGGAAGCGAAGACGTGCCTTCCAGTTATGAAGTGACGCTGCGGCGGGAAAATGGGGAAGAATTTCCTTCCATGCAGTACATCCGGATGATCAATTATGAGGGGCAACTGGCGGAGCAGATAGTGGGCGTTGACCTTACGGCGATGCGGCGGGCTGAGGAGGCGTTATTTACCAAGAGTCTGGCCATTGACATGTCGGTGACGGCGCTGGCCTTTGGCGATACACAGGGCCGGCTGATGGACGTGAATCCGGCGTTTCTGACGTTATGGGGATATTCCGAGCCATCCGAAGTATTGGGGCGTCCTGCAACGGAATTTTGGCAGGATGAACGCGCGGCACAAACCGCATTAGAACGGGTGCTTTTGCATGGGACGTGGACTGGCGACTTGATAGCCCGGACGAAAGACGGCTCGTTTCGCGATATCCACCTTTCGGCAAGTGTGATAAAAAGCCCTGATGGAAAACTGCGCGGCATCATGGCATCGTTTACGGATCTGACCCAATACCGCCGCGTGGAGGTGGAATTGCGGGAATCCAGGGCCGAGTTGCAGGCCATTTATGACAGCCTGGTGGATGGGCTGGCCATAGCGGAAATAGACACGGGATCTTTTTTGCGGGCAAACGATGTGTTTTGTTCCATGTTCGGCTATTCCGAATCGGCCCTATTGTCCATGACTATAGGCGATCTTCATCCAAGAGATCAGTTTTCCTTTGTGATGGCGCATTTCAGGGCATTGGCGGGCGGCGCACAGCGGATGGCCGCGGATATTCCTTGTTTGCGCAGCGATGGAACAGTTTTTTATGCAGATATCACGGCGCTTCCGCTGAACTATCGGGACAGGTTTTGTTTGATGGGGATATTCCGGGATTGTACCGCGCGAAAACAGCATGCGGAGGAATTGGAACGATTTAATGCGGAACTCGAGGATCGGGTCAAGGTGCGCACGGCGGAGATTGAACGGGCCAATGCAGCGCTGCGTGAAAGCGAAGCCAAATACCGGGAGTTGGTGCAGAGTGCAAACAGCATTATTCTGAGGATGGATTGCGAGGGCAGAATCACGTTTCTTAATGAATTTGCGCAGCGATTTTTCGGATACGAAGAGCAGGAGGTGTTGGGCAAGAACGTGGTAGGAACGATTGTGCCGAAAACCGATACGAACGGCCGGGATATGGAAGACATGATCCGGGACATTACGGTGCATCCGGATCGGTACGCCAACCATGAAAATGAAAACATGCGGCGCAACGGGGAGCGGGTATGGATTACATGGACGAACAAGCCCATTTATGGCGAGCATGGGGAAGTGCGGGAAACGTTGTGCGTGGGTAATGATATAACGCCGCGGGTGCGTGCGGAACGGCTGCTGGCCGAGCAGCAGATGCGTATGCTGAACAGCGCGCGGTTGTCGGCGCTGGGCACAATGGCGAGCGGCATAGCCCATGAGATTAATAATCCTTTGGCGGTAATGGCGGCCGGGGCGGAACAACTGGATGTTTTGATCGAAGATCCGGTGAAATATAAGGATAAAATCCACACCGTGACGCAAATGGTACAACGGCATGCGACGCGTATTCAGCGAATAATCCGGGGCTTGCGCAGTCTTTCCCGGGATGCGTCGGGGGATCCCTTTGCGGAGGCTTCAGTCCACGATATTATCATCGACACGGTTGAGCTATGCCAGGAGCGGTTTAAGTTGCATGGAGTGGATTTGCGCTTGCCGCAACCGCTTCCGGAGGTTGTGATTGAATGCCGGGCCGCGCAGATTGGCCAAGTGTTGTTGAATCTGCTGAACAATGCGTTTGACGTGGTGGAAAAGCTTCCGGAAAAGTGGGTGCATTTGGAAGTGCAGGATAACGTTTCGCATGTGAACCTGGCCATCACAGACAGCGGTCAAGGTCTTTCATGGGAGATTCATGAGAAGATGTTCATTCCTTTCTATACGACCAAATCCGATCAAAAGGGGCTGGGACTGGGATTGAGCATTTCCAAGGGAATCATTGAAGCGCATGGCGGAGAAATCGCGGTGGATTCCGACAGCCCGCATACGCGGTTTGTAATCCGGCTGCCCAAGAAGCAGGCGTAAGGCCCGGTTAAAAGCGATTAATTAAAACAGACAGCTTTGATTCGGAAAGGAGGCGCCAGGCTGGTGGAATGTGGAGAGGAGTATTTGAGAATTGACGGGGCTCAGGGGAACAGTATTGGGGTGCCGTGCAAGCGGTTGAGCCGCCGTTCCAAGGCCATGATAAAAGACGGATTTGCCTTGTTCCAGGGCATGGCGGGCGGTACGGAGGCTTCCGTTAACGGAATGGGGTTCGATGACAAGAATCATGCGGGCCAGAGCGCTGATGGTGGCATTGCGGGTGACCGCGGCATGGGTTTGCCATTCGGCATCGGGGGAAAATTCGCTGATCAAGAGCAATTTTCCGTCTGACAAGGCGGCTGCATAGCGGGATGACGGAGAATAGGTAAGGATACCTTGCGGCAATACGATTAGTGTGTCTCCCCCCGCCTCCAGAGCGGCTTCATGGGCGAAGGTATCCACGCCCCGTGCGCCACCGCTAACGATGGGTATGCCGTGTTCGGCGAACATCCGGGCGCATTCCTGTGTAATGCGGGTTCCTTTTTGAGACGGCATGCGCGTGCCCACAATCCCGATGGCCTCCTGATACAACAAAGCGAGGTTTCCTTTGGCGAAAAACAAAAGGGGGGCATTTTTGCCGAGATGGGTCTCCAGGGCGGCAGGATAGGCAGGTGTTCCGGAGAGAATAGGGATGATAGCGTGTTTTTCCAGCGTTTGAAGAAGCGAAACGGCCCTTTTTCGCATACGCGCATCACACGCGTGAATGAGTTCCGCCAGCCGCTCTTGACCGCAGGGAAACAGGGGCAGGAGTTCCGGGAGCGGTTTTCCCAGCAAGGATCTAAGACGCGATTTTTGCTGTCGAAGACAGGTGAGTATAAGCCGGAGCGAGACATTGCCCGCACCGGGAACCAGCTTTAATGCCAATATATCCGCAGGGGTATACCGGTCCATTTCACCTCACCCTTTTTCCGGCGAAATGCAAGACAATATTTGCCTTGCCCGTACCGCAGGGCATGATACCATCTTTTTGGACAAACAGCACATTTTATACAAGAGAATCAGGAAAAGGGCTTGGCTGTGGCGAAATGGAATCCGGATTGGGGCATATTGAGAAAATCGCTGATACCGAAAAATTTGATTTTGATTGCGTTGAAGCTTATCTTCGGAGTATGCTGGTAGGGACAGATGTGGATTAGGAAAGTTAGGAAGGACTATGCTTGATATAGAGTATTTGCGAAAAAAACAGGCCCGGTTTGTGTTGGGGATGATGTCTGGGTCCTCGTGTGATGGGATCGATGCCGCCTTGGTCCGGATAAAGGGGACGGGGCAGGAAATTGTCATTAAACAGGTGGCCTACAAGAACTTCCCGTATCCGGACGTCTTACGAACGCGCCTTTTGGACGAGCACATGTCGATCCGGGAGGCATGCCTGCTGAATTTTGAGTTGGGCGAACGCTTTGCGGAAGCCGCCTTGGCGATGATGGGCATTGCCGAAGAGCAGAAGATAATCATTGATTTCATTGCCTCGCATGGCCAGACGGTGATCCATGTGCCGCCGCGGGCGAATGACAAGGCGGGCACGCTCCAGATTGGCGAGTCGGCCATCATTGCAGAGCGCACCAAACTGCCGGTGGTTTCGGATTTCCGGCAACGGGACATGGCGGCTGGGGGGCAAGGCGCGCCGCTGGTGCCCTACGCCGATTGGCTGTTATTCCATAAACTGGAACACAAGGTGACCTGTTTGAATATAGGCGGGATAGCCAATTTCACGGTGGTTACCCCCAATTTCGAGGACATTATTGCGTTTGATACCGGCCCCGGCAATATCGCCATCGACGGGGCGGTCCGCATTCTCACCAAGGGCGAGGAACAGATGGACAAGGACGGCGCGGCAGCGCACAAAGGCCTCATCATCGACGAATTCATGGACTACCTGTTGAGCCATAAGTATTTCAGCAAGCAGCCGCCGAAGAGCACAGGGCGGGAGGAATTCGGCGCGGAGGTCTATCTGCGCGATGCCTTGGCCAGCCGCAAGGAACACGCGTACGAAGATATTATCGCTACGGTGACCGGGGCGGTGGCCGCGAGCATCGTAACCGCCTATAAACGTTTTATCGAGCCCTACCACGATTGCACGCAAATCATCGTGGGCGGCGGCGGCGCCAAGAACAAGACGCTGCTCTCCCTGCTGCGAAAAGGCCTGCCGGATATTCAGCTTTTCCGGAGCGATCAATATGGCATTCCCGACGGCGCGCGCGAGGCCATCGCCTTCGCCATTCTCGGCAATGAAACTATCTTCGGCACCCCAGCCAACGTTCCTCAGGCCACCGGCGCCGAGCATCCCGTCGTCCTAGGAAAAATCACCCCGCCATAATCACATTCTTTCCGGGACTTCGATACCGAGGAGGTAAAGGGCATTTTTAAGGGTTTGCAGGGCGGCCTGGCAGGTTAGCAGGCGCGATTCGACTAATTCAGGACGGCCTGCGGTGAGCACGGGGCAATCGTGATAGAACGATGTGAAGCTTCGCGATACTTCAAGGACATATACCGCGATGGGGGCGCAGGTGCGTTGCCGCAGTGCGCCGGAAACTACATCGGGAAAAGCGGCCAATTTAGTGAGCAGCGCCCACTCCGCGTCCGTCTCAATGGGGAAATTCTGCCTGGGGGCCATCGGCAACGGCTGTCCATATTTGCGCAGGATGGAATTGATGCGGGCACAGGAATATTGGATGTAGGGGCCGGTGTCGCCCTCAAAGGACAAGGCGGCGTCCATGTCGAAGCTGACATTTTTGTTTGATCCGACGCGCAGCACGGCAAACCGCACCGCCGCAATGGCCACCCGCTCCGCGATCACCCGCTGTTCTTCCGGAGTAAGATCGTTGCATTGTTCCGCGACACGTTCGGCCGCGCGCCGAATCGCTTCGTCCAGGAAATCCGTCAACAGCACTACGTTGCCCTGCCGGGTGGACATTTTCCCATCCTTGAGCAGGATGTAGGAGTAGTAGATGGGTTCCGGAACTTTGTGGCCTGCTGCTTCCAGGATCATGGCGAGTTGTTGGAAATACAGTTTATGATCTTCACCGAGCGCGATGAGATTAATATCGGCGTGGATGGCTTCCTTGTCCATGGTATAGGCCAAGTCGCGGTAGCCGTACATGGAACTTCCGTTGGCGCGCATGAGCACGAAATAGCGGCCTTCCTCCTGTGCATGGCCCAGCTTGGCCAAATCCACCACGAGCCGTTGTTCTTCATCCACAAAGACCGCCTCTTTTTCGCGCAGGGCTTCGAGTACATGGTCCAGCCGGGGATCTTTTACATATTTGGATTCGTGATCAAACACGTCATAATGTGCGCCGATGCGGGCCAGGACGGCTAATTGCCCCTGGAGGCACAAATCGACGACCGCCCCGAATTTTTTCTGAGCATCCGGATCGCCTTCTTCCATTTTTGCGAGCAGTTCATAGCCTTGCGCGGCGAATTCGGGGTCTTGTTCCGCACGGGCGTTGGCACGGACATAGGCGTCGAGGACCTGATCAAAGGTCATGCCCTCCAATTCATCCGCGATGAGCACGAGCAGCCCGATTTGCCGGCCCATGTCGTTGACGTAGTAGTGCACCTCGACGTGATAATCCTCGAAACGGAACAAGCGGGAGATGCTGTCGCCGATCATCGCGCAACGCGCGCGGCCTACATGGGGACTGGCGTTGGGGTTGATGCTGGTGTGCTCGATCAACGCCCGTTTGCCCAGTCCGGTATGGTTGGAGCCAAAAGCATCCCCTTCCTGGAGAATAGCTTCCACAATAGTTTTTGCGAAGAAAGCGCGGTCCAGTTTTAGATTCAGGTAGGGGCCGGCCGCGGCTGCGGACCGCACTTGTTTACCAAAAATGGTTTGTTGTGCCGCTTCCGCCGCCAGGACTTGAGGTGCTTTAGAGAGTTTGCGGCCCGGGATGAACATGGGAATGGCCACATCGCCCAGATCCAATTTTGGGGGGGTGGTGAAGGAGATGTCTCCAGCCTCCAAACCGGGGAAAGCGGTTAACATGGGTTCTATCAAGGGCTTAAACGGATTCACTGAACGACTCCTGATCTTTTTCTAGTTTATTTGTGTAACAGGTGGACGGAAGCATTATAATGTATTTAGAATAGCCGGGGAAAACGGTGAAGCACGAACGAAGCTGGAAAGGAAGCCGCATGGCTCATGTAAGACCTATTTCGCGCGGGAAAATGCCGGTAGCACATGGTGCAACAGATGTGTATGAAACGATAATTTTATTGCTCATATCCATTTTCTTCCAGGATTGGGATAATTTTCCCTCGGTCATCCAGAATCTACAGAAATACTACTCGAAAACACCGTAAGGGTGAGTTGTTTCTCCCGAAAATCTGCTCAGGGTTGTGGGGCAGGAGCGGGAGAGGCGGTTTGGCTTTGCCGGGCTGCTTCTTCCCGGGCGCGTTTATCCAGATCGATTTCATGCTGGTCCACCTCTGAAAGGTGGCGATCCACGACAACAATCAAATGGAACCCGAAATCGGTGGAGACGATGTCGCTGAGCTGGCCGAGGGGGGCGTTCCAGACATATTGCTCGAATTCGGGAGCCAGGGCGCCCCGGGGCTGATCGGAAAGAACACCGCCTCTTGAACGGCTGCTTGTATCGTCGGAGTATTCCTTTGCCAGTGACGAAAAGCTTTCGCCTTTGATGAGCCGTTCCCGGAGGGAAGAGATGAGATCGAGGGCCCGCACGCGATCCGCCGGGTCGTTTTTATCATAGGTGATCAAGATATGTTTTGCGCGCACCCAGGAGGTTTCCGATTTGGGGCGGCCCGACATCCATAAAGCAACCACCATTGCTATAAATAGCACCCCTACAGTCAGCCAGATGATCTTTGTGCGGTCTCTCGGTTCTTCGTGTTGATACTGCTCATTCATCGCGGCCACAATTTCCTTTATCCAATGCTGTCCAGCATTCTTCCGTAATAGGTGGTCCAAAAACTGATGTAAATATATCCTACCAAACCGCCAATGGCAATCAGCAAGAGCACGTTCATGGCGCGTGTGGCGACTTTTACCGCCGTGTTGGCTTCGGCCAGATGATATTCCGACACTTTCAACAGGGTCTGCTCAAGATTTCCGCTCTGTTCGCCCACATGCAGCATTTGCCTGGCCATGGGCGTGAGGGAATGGCTGAAGGCAAACGCGTCGACCAGCGTGGCCCCATCGGCCACCAGGGGGGCCGCTTTCAAAAGGTCTCGTTGGATATAGGGATTAACCGTGATGGCCGCGGAGTTTTCGATGCACTGACGGATATGCATGCCGCTGCCGATGAGCAGGGACATGCTTCGGAAAAAGCGGGCCAGCGCGAATTTCCTCGTAACATTTTTAATAGGCCAGACAAAGTTGGTGAACCAGCCCCAGATCCACTGGAATATGCCCATTCGTGAGAGCACCACGATGATTGCGCCGATCATTGCCAACACAATCATGGCCTTGAGTTGAAACATCATATACTCATGGAAATAAGTGGAAAGGCTAAAAACTTTTTTCCCGGTGAAATCGAGGGAGCGAACCAAGCGGAGGGCAAAGGTACCGAAAAACCATGCTACCGAGAGTTGAAATACCGGATAGACCGCGGCGGTGATAATTTGCCGGCGCATGACCAGTTGATCTTCGAAATAATTCGCAAGATCCCGCAGCATGACCGCCAGGCTTCCGCTCTTTTCTCCTGCCGCCAATAATTCAATGAAATAAAGCGGCAGTTTTTTATTTTCCGCGCGCGCGGCATCGCCGAGGGTCCAGCCGTTTTGCACGCGGGTGCTGATGTTGAGGATCACCTCCCGGGTATTTTTATCCTGGGCGCTTTCCTTCACCAGCGACAACGCACGCAGAATGGGGATACCGGCATCATATGACGTGGCAAGTTGCCGGCACATCGGCACCATGCTTTTAAGCGAGATTTTCGACGAGAGTAAACCCATGTGCTATTCCTATTGTTGCCAAGTTATTGTACCAAATGCGCCGGTTGGGGCTAAAGAAGTATGTAAAATCATCCAGCCTATGATCAATGAGGGTGCTTAATCCAGATAGATGTTTCCGCCAACGGCTTCGAGCCGGAGGGTATATTTCCCTTCTTTCAGATGGGCGGTAAACTCCTGGGTGTCTCGAGTGATGCCGCCGGTGAGGGGGATGGAACTGTGGACGGAGCCGTTGGCCGTTTTTACGAGAAGCGAGGCGTCGGCGTCCGGGGCAAGAACCATGCTCAGGTTGCCATGTTCCGCGAGCACGTCGAAATTTCCTTTTACGCCCTCCATTGCCAGGATGCGGATGTCACCTCCGTTGTTGCGAACGAAAACGTCATTTTGCGGCGACTCAATGATGATACGCCCCTGGACGCATTGCGCGTTCACTTTAGCAAAATTCCGGGTCAGGGTAATAGTTCCGTTGCGCGCCATGACTTCGGTGGATCCGCTGCAATCAGTCGTGGTTATAGGGCCATTCTGATTGGACAACTTGATGTCTCCTAACAGATGCTCCGCAGTGATGGCTCCCGCGTTTTGGGTTACGGAAATCACCCCGCCCAAACCGCTGAGCGCCGTCATGCCTTCTTGCGCGTATACTTCAATCAGCAAGGTGCGGGGACACTGCAGAACCAAATCCACCCGGTAGGAGGAGCATTCCAGGGTTTTCATATCGGCAGTGGCCGCGGTGCTCAAACTGAGTCTCCCCTCGGTCTTCTGCATTTTCACTTGAAGCGCTTCCAAAGCAGGGGGCGCCTTGGCGGCCAGGGGAACCCATACAAAGCGGGTAGCGGTTACCCGGACTTCGTTCTCATCTATGCCTTCAATCCGGATATCGCCCGCGGTGGCGTCAATGCGAAGACTTGTTCCTTCCGGGGCGGGTTCCGTAGCCGATATGACGTCGTTAAAGGGCTTGGTTTCCGGCCCTGCGCCGGGTTTTGGTTCGCCTTCCTTGGTTTGTGCTTCGATGCGCAGGTCCCCGAAAGTCACGCTGAGCAGAATACGCTGTTTGGATTCCGTATATGCGCTACGCGCCACGAGTTTGTTGCCCTGCGCCGATTGTGAAAAAGGCAAATCGGAATGGAAAGTGCCATAGAGTACCGTGGCCGTAAGATCCGGCTGGGCGTCCGCAGGCAAAATGAGGTGGACGGGGCCGCCATCGCTGGCCGCATCGATATAGGCGTCGGGGGCGAGATTGCCCATAACAATGCTGCCCCGGAAATTGTTCACCTGGAGTTCGCCCGAAATGCCGCTGAATTCCGCCTGTGCATTGTGGAGCTGAAAAACGCCGCCCTGCGCCAGATTCTTCGCTTTCACGGGGAACTCCCCGTGGGTGCGCACTTTCACATTGCCCGTGATATCGCTGATGTCCACCAGCCCGTATTGCGCCTCCACCGCCAGTAATCCGCCGATGTTCTGGGCAATGGTGTCGCCAAAGAAATTATCCGTTACGAGGCTGGCGGTTTTGGGGATGGTGATGGTGTAATTCACCATCATGGCCACATAGCCCATGTCCTGTTTTGTTTCCGGATAGAGCGTCTGGATTTCCACGAGGTCGCCGGAATGGGTTGCATGGATTTGTATGCCTTGTGTGATCGCGGCGGCCACTTCCGCCGATTCCGCGCCCACCGTGATTACGGCATTTACCTGGACCACGCGGTCTTCCCAGGTGTTCACGCGAATCTCGCCGAATTGATTGGAGACCGAGATGATGGGCGTGGGGCCGACAGGATAAGTTTCGCTGAAGTTACGGGTCTCGTTAAAGGGAGTCGTTTTACTTTCCCCTATCCCGAGCCCCTGGCCGAGAATATCGCCTGCTTTTTGCCCTACATAATCCATGCCCTTGGCGACGTCGTTCAATCCGGATTGGATTTTATCCATCAGGCCGCTCTGCCCGTATGCGGACAACATTAGGCCGCCCCACGCCATCGCCAGGAGCGGGAAAATGGCGCGTGTGCAACAGATCATTCGTTTTTCAGGCAGGAACAGCATTATTCCACCACAATACCCTCTCGCGGCAGTTGAATTCCGTCGTCGTGCATGTGTTCGCGCATGCACAGTATACATGGTGTGCCGAACAAAATCATATGGCTGGCGCGCCTTTTGTTATGCCCCCCTTTTGAATACATTCCCGAGGCGCAGCCGGAGTTTCATAAGGCGCAGGATTATTTTCGGGACGCCGCCGCCCTCCGAATCGAGTTCTGGCATGGCCCCCTCGGCGTCGTACATATGTTCCATGATTTCGAGGATGTTTTGGGACACGAGCCCGCGCAGGGGAGCATTGGCCATCAGGCCATACGCCGGTGCGCTGCCGGACAGGACCGCATCGGGATGGGACCGCACATGGTCCACGGCCTTTCGCAGATCCTGCAGGTAGTCCTCAACAATGCGGGCATGCCCCGGATTGATCATCAGATGGATGCTCGGCGGGCGTTGCTGCCGGTCGATGTGCCAGCCTTTCTCCGTCATGTAATCGGCAATGGCGTAGCAATTCAGACGGTGGTCCGAGGTGGTATAGGCGAAGACTCCGGCCGGCGGATTGCCCAGTACGCGCAGTCCTTCAATAGCGGCGATGCCTTCCTTGAAACGCTGGGCGGTTTTCATCACGGTCTCCGCGTTGTGTTGATAGCCGTCTTCCCCCATGGCCTGCAAACCAGCCCACGCGGCCGAGATCGACCCGCCGGGACGGGTGCCCGGCAGGCTGGGTGAGGCAAAAACGCCGCCCGGCCAGTCCACAAATACGAAGAACTGATACTTCAAGTAGTCCATGTTGCGGTAGAGGATGGTGGACGCGCCTTTTGCCGCATAGCCGTATTTGTGGAGGTCAGCAGAGATGGAGGTCACGCCCGGCACACGAAAATCCCAGGGAGGAATGGAGTACCCGATTTTTTCCGCCCAGGGGAGGAAGAATCCGCCGATACAGGCATCCACATGCAGGCCAAGGCCGTGATGCAAGGCGATGGAGGCCAACTCGGGGATGGGGTCGATCATGCCGTTGGGGTAATTCGGCGCAGACCCCACAAGGGCGATGGTGTTGGGAGTGATCAGGCGTTCCACGGCCCCGGGATTGACCCGGCCATCCGGCAACAGGGGTGCATGGATGATCTTCACATCGAAATATTTTCCCGCCTTGTCGAATGCCACGTGCACGGATGCGGGCACGATGATATTTGGCTTCTTTATCTTGGGAAAAAGCGCCCGGGCACGGTCCCGGTAGGTGCGGACGGCCAGCAGGATGCTTTCCGTGCCCCCGGAGGTCATGGTGCCCACGGCTTCCTGCCCGCCATGAAGCATGGAAGCAGTCATCCGGATAACGTCGTGCTCGAAGGTGCGCAGACTGGCGAAGGCCATCGGATTGAGGCCATTCCCCTCAAAAAATAAATTGTGCGCTGCCTTTAAAAATTCCGTGTGTTCGTCTGATTGATGAAACACCAGGCTGAACGCGCGGTTTTCCCGCCAGCGCACATCCTCTTTCTGCAGGGCGGTCATGCGTTCCAGAATCATCGTCCTGGGCAGACCCTGAGAGGGGATGGCATCCATTCGCCCCGGCTTCGGGGAAGCTGCTGTGTTCTCCTGCTTTTTCGGCATGCGGGCATTCCTTCCTGACAATTTGGTTCGCACACAACCAGCACTTTATAATATGTGCGTGGATGAAGCAAGCCGCACCCTAACCTGTTCAAGAGGATATTGACGTCATGAGCGCAAAAGAACTGAACGTAATCAATCCGTTTACCGAAGAAGTGGCCTTTACCCTGCCTATGCTGAACGAGGAAGAAATCGACACCACTGTGGCGCATGCACGCACGGCCTTCGCCGGGTGGAAAAATACGCCTATGGCGGAAAGGAAGGCGCTCTGTGAAGGGTTCATGAAGGTCTTTGATGGCATGCGGGATGAAATCGCAAAAGACCTGACGCTACAAATGGGCAAACCGCTCCAGCAATCCCGGAATGAAGTGAATGGCATGCTGGAACGCACACGCTACATGATCGATATAGCGGAAGAGACGCTTAAAGACGAATATCTCCCTGAAAAGCCCTGTTTCACGCGCTACATCCGGCATGAACCAAAGGGTGTTGTGCTGGACATCGCCGCATGGAATTATCCGCTGCTGATCGCCGTCAATGTGGTGGCGCCGGCCGTGCTCGCGGGGAACGCGGTCATCATCAAGCACTCCAGCAAAACCCCCCTGTGCGCAAGGGCATTTACGGAAGCCTTTGCAAAAGCGGGCGCGCCGAAATGGCTGGTCCAGGATATCGTGGCGGACCACCATGTCACGGATTTATTCATCAAGCATCCGGGTATCAATCATGTATCGTTCACGGGCTCAGTGCGCGGCGGACATGAGGTGGTGCAGAGTGCCACGAATCGGTTCATTGACGTGGGATTGGAATTGGGCGGGAAAGACCCGGCCTATGTTTGCGCGGACGCCCCTTTCGATTTCTCCGTGGACAACTGCGTGGATGGCGCGTTCTATAACGCCGGACAGTCCTGTTGCGCCATCGAGCGTGTGTATGTGGACAAGGCCATCTACAGGAATTTCGTCGATGCCTACGCCGCGCTGGTGCGCAAGTACAATGTGGGCGATCCCATGAACAGCGCCACGTCCATTGGCCCGCTGGCCTCCAAGGGCGCGCCGGAATTCCTCGCTTGGCAGGTGAAGGATGCCGTGGAGAAGGGCGGCAAGCTGTTGGTTTCTCCGGAAGAATTCGGGAAACAAAACAAAGGCTATTTCTCCTGCCCCGCCGTGGTTATTGATGCGCCGCAGGACTGTTCGCTGGTCCAGGAAGAAAGCTTCGGCCCCGTTATCGCGATCATCCCGGTATCCGGCGACGAAGAAGCTATCCGCCTCATGAACGATAGCCCCTATGGCCTGACTGCCTCCATCTGGACCATGGACCCGCAACGCGCTATCCGTGTTGGCGAACAAATCGAAACCGGCACCTTTTTCATGAATCGTTGCGATTACCTTGATCCGGCCCTCCCATGGACCGGCGTGAAGGATACCGGCCGCGGCGCTACGCTGTCGCATTACGGATTACTGAACCTCACACAGATCAAGAGCATGCACCTGCGCGTGGAACTGCCGAAATAGCGCTTCCTGCCTCAATGCATTGACAAACACTTATAGCTGTGCTTCCCAATCCTGGATGGCTTCCATGGCTTGTTCCGGTGTGTCTACTTTTTTCAGTTGTTGAATCAGGTGGCGATTTTGCCCTGCTTTGCTGCTCAGGGCTAAAATTTGCAATTGTGCGCTGGCCTGTTGAAGCGGCGTTAGGATTAGAAAAACCACTTCTATAGGTTTCTGGGCTGCCACATCCACAACGCCATGATGTGTAATTCCCAGCGCCAACCGGGGTTGGTCCAATCCATCCAGCCGCACATGAGGGAAAGCAACTCCTTCGTTGAAGAAAGTCGAGCCTTGTTGTTCCCGTTCCCAGATCTTCTGCGAAGCTACCAATTGTTGGGGAAAATCAAAGTTCCACAATGCAACCATCACAAGGGTATTTAGAATGTCCTCTTTCAGTACTGGCTTGTCCCAAACAATGATTTGCTTTGAGGAAAGCAGTGTGGACAATTTGGGTATGGTCGCTGGCACATTCGCGTGTGGGGGCGGTTTGACGGGTGTTGTTTCCACCAGACGCTTGTCGATGACCGGCAGCCCTTTGACTGTGTCCAGAACTACGACCGTTAGCCCTTCGGCTTTTTCGATGAGGCATTCAACAATAGTTCTTCGGTCCAAAATCCGTTTCCAGCGAGAAGTTGTGCCTGGACGTCCAATCACAATGTGCCCTACTCTATATTCACGGGCGAACTGAAGGATGGTATCGGCGATATTTTCTCCTTTATACGTAAACACCATCGCCCCCAATTGCTTAGCCAGGGTCAAGGTGGAACTGAGCATTTGCTGGGTTTGAGTATCCACTTTTTCGGGGTCTTCAGAGGGTGTCTGCACATAGAGCGCATACCAGTTGCGGTTCAGTTTCCCCGCAAGGCGCGAGGCATACCTCAATAACATTTCGCTATTAGGCCCTTGCGAACTCAGGCACACCATCACTTGGTCCGGCGCAAGAGTTATTTCCTGTTCGCTGGGATCTCTCCGGCGCGCGTCAATATGTGCCGCCAGTTCACGCAGTGTTATCTCGCGAAGTTGTTCAAGGTTCGATTCCCGGAAGAAATTCATTAGCGCGGTTTCAATGCGCTCCAGGGGATAGATCTTTCCCCCTTCCAGGCGTCGGCGCAGGTCCTCCGTAGTGAGATCGACGTTTACAATTTGATCCGCCTGCAGCAACACAATGTCCGGCAACCGCTCGCGCACTTTGACACCGAGCGTGTTCTCCACCGTGTTATACAGGCTTTCCAGATGTTGGACATTTAATGTGGTGATAACATGGATGCCTGCATCCAGAATATCCTGCACGTCTTCATACCGTTTTTGATTCCGGCTGCCAGGAACATTCGTATGCGCCAACTCATCAATAAGGGCGACTTCCGGCTTCCGGGCTAGAATCGCCGCCACATCCATTTCCTCAAGGGGTACACCCCGGTATTCCTGTTTTATCCGGGGCATGATTTCAAGACCATTCAAAAGCTGGGCGGTCTCAGGACGGGCATGCGTTTCGACATATCCCACCACGACATCGATTCCATCTTCTTTCAGACGACGGGCTTCAAGGAGCATTTGATATGTTTTCCCGACGCCCGCGCAGTAGCCAAGATATATTTTCAGCCGGCCCCGCTGGGATTGACGTATCATTCTCAGAAAGGAGATGGCTTTGTTATCTATTGGATCATTCATAATTGATTATCCAAGTCCATGTTTAACCGCAGTACATTGATACGGGGTTCACCAAGAATCCAAAGGGTGCGGCCTTCCGCCACAGCCTGTATTTTTGCCCAGATAACTTCTTCACGAAGACCACGTGCCCGCGCGACCCGGGAGACCTGCAATTGTGCGTTTTGAAAGCTGATATCGGGATCCAAACCACTTCCCGATGCTGTTACGGCATCCGCGGGAATCAACACATCTGCGGAGAGCCCGTTTTCTTGACGATATACGGTAGCCCTTGCCTTTACGCTTTCAAGCCAAGCAGCGGAGGTGGGCCCCAGGTTGCTTCCGCCCGAGTGCAGGACATCATACCCTGTTCCCGCACAGGAAGGCCGGGGATGAAAATACCGTGGGCCGGAAAACGATTGTGCGATGAGTTCCGAACCATTTATCGCACCGTGTCGTATGAGTAGTGAACCATCGGCTTGCGCGGGAAAGAAGGCTTGTCCTATCACCAGAGTGACGATAGGATATATTCCGCACAGGAGGATGACCAGGGTGGCGGTGAGTCTTAATCCTGTCGTAATTTCTTTCATGAAATTTTTCATAGTCTACTCTAAAGCAAGATGAAGGAAAGTAATTAAAACATCGATCATCTTGATTCCTATAAACGGGACGGCTACCCCGCCAAGACCAAATATCAGCAGGTTGCGGCGCAGAAGTACGGCAGCGCCCAACGGCCGGAACTTCACGCCTTGTAGGGCTAGGGGAATTAACACAATGATGACAAGCGCATTGAAAATAACAGCACTGAGTATGGCGCTGTCCGGAGAATGCAACCGCATCACATTGAGGGGTGCAATTTCCGGAAACGCACTCACAAGTATCGCGGGAATTATAGCGAAATATTTGGCCACGTCGTTGGAAATGCTGAACGTGGTCAACGCGCCCCGGGTCATCAACAATTGTTTGCCTATCTCAACGATCTCGATAAGTTTGGTTGGGTTCGAATCCAGATCAACCATGTTTCCGGCTTCCTTGGCGGCCTGCGTGCCTGTGTTCATGGCCACGCCCACATCGGCTTGGGCTAGTGCGGGCGCGTCGTTGGTGCCGTCGCCGGTCATGGCAACCAGATGCCCCAAGGTCTGTTCCTGATGAATGAGCGCCAGCTTGTCTTCCGGTTTGGCTTCAGCCAGATAGTCATCTACTCCGGCTTCTGTTGCAATCGCCGCGGCGGTCAAGCGGTTATCGCCGGTAATCATGACTGTCTTGATGCCCATGGCGCGAAATCGATCAAAGCGCTCCCGGAGGCCGCCTTTCACAATATCTTTCAAATAAACAATCCCTAAGACTTTGTCCTGCCGGGCGACGGCCAACGGCGTTCCTCCTGCGCTCGAGACGGCGGTGATGGCATCATTCACTTCAGTCGGAAAAGCACCGCCCACAAATTCTCTTACTGACTCCGCGGCGCCTTTGCGTATCTGCTGTCCATCCAGGTTGATCCCGCTCATTCGCGTTTGCGCGGTAAACGGGATGAATTCCGCATGGGGCATTTCAGACAAAGCCCGCCCGCGTAAACCATACTGCTTAGCCAGAACCACAATGCTGCGTCCTTCCGGAGTCTCATCCGCCAGTGACGCCAACTGGGCCGCATCCGCCAGTTCGAGTTCAGTTACCCCTGGCGCGGGGATGAATTGAGTGGCCTCGCGGTTACCCAAAGTAATGGTGCCGGTTTTATCGAGCAAGAGGACATCCACATCGCCCGCGGCTTCCACGGCGCGCCCGCTCATGGCCAGCACGTTTTTCCGCACAAGCCGGTCTATGCCCGCAATGCCGATGGCGCTCAGCAACCCGCCAATGGTGGTGGGGATCAGACACACCAGCAACGCCACAAGTACGGTTAGAGAAAAAGAAATGCCAGAGTACAATCCAAAACACTTCAGCGTAATTATGGCGGTGAGGAAAATGATGGTGAGCGCAGAGAGCAGAATCGTCAACGCGATCTCATTGGGTGTTTTCTGCCGCCGTGCGCCTTCCACCAGCCGGATCATTTTATCCAAAAAACTCTCGCCGGGATTTGCGGTCACCCGAACCCGTATCCAGTCGGAGAGTACGCGCGTACCCCCAGTCACCGCGCTGCGGTCGCCACCAGCTTCACGAATCACCGGAGCGGATTCCCCGGTAATCGCAGACTCATCGACCGTGGCAATGCCTTCGATAATTTCTCCATCCGCAGGGATAATTTCCCCGGCGGATACCAGGACCAAATCATTTTTGCACAGCAAATCAGCCGAAACCTTGTCTGTGGAGCCATCGCTCCAGAGGCGATTAGCGGTAGTTTGCGTGCGGGTGCGGCGCAGCGCATTGGCCTGGGCTTTTCCCCGCCCTTCGGCCAAGGCTTCGGCAAAATTAGCAAACAGCACCGTAAACCACAGCCAGGCGGCAATCTGTGCCACAAAGCGAAGCGTTTCGCCTTCTGTAGGAAGAACAAGGCCCAGCGTGGCAAGAACGGCGCCCACTTCGGTGACAAACATCACGGGATTTTTCATCATTTTCAACGGGTTCAATTTTTTGAACGCGTCCAGGACTGCCTGGAGGAGAATCTCGCGATCCAATAAAGCATGTCGTTGTGCTGCCATACACTGCTATTCCTAAAATGCGGCGGTGGACGCCGTCATGATGAAATGTTCAACAATGGGTCCCAGGGCCAGGGCTGGGAAAAAAGTTAACGCTCCGACAATGAGCACCGTGCTAACCAGTAAAACAGTAAATGTGCCTCCCGAAACGGGAAAGCTCCCGCTGCTGGCGGGAATAAGTTTTTTGCGCGCAAGATTTCCGGCCAGGGCGAGAATGGGCACGATCATTAAAAACCGCCCGGAAAGCATCGCCACGGCTAATGTCGTGTTATACCAGGGGGTATTGCCATTTAATCCGGCGAAAGCACTTCCATTATTCCCGGCGCCGGAAGCAAAGGCGTAGAAAATTTCCGATAAACCATGGGGTCCAAGGTTGTTGCGCCCTGCTAGGCCCCAGGTGGCTACCGACGCCCACGCACTGAATCCCAAGATGGGAAAAATCAGCGCAAGCAGGACAAGCACGCAGAGTTTTATGTCATAGGCCTCTATTTTCTTGCCGAGATACTCAGGCGTGCGCCCAACCATCAACCCCGCCAAAAAAACACTCAGGAGCACAAATATCAGCATTCCGTATAGGCCCGCACCTACTCCGCCGAACACTACCTCGCCCAACAGAATGTTCACGAGAGGAACCAATCCGCCCAAGGGAGTGAAGGAATCATGCATGGCGTTCACGGCGCCGCAGGAAGCATCCGTGGTAACAGTGGCAAAGAGCGCCGAATTGAATATGCCAAACCGCACTTCCTTGCCTTCCATGTTGCCACTCGCGATATCTATCCTGAGAGCAGCCAATCGCGGATTGCCGTGACTTTCCGCCCACCAGCAAAAGACAACGGCGCAGAGGAAAAGCATCATCATCGCTGTCCACACCGCCCAGCCATGGCGCTGATTGCCCACTATGCGCCCCAGATACCAGGTGAGTCCGCTTGGTATGAGAAAAATGGCCAGCATCTCGAGAAAATTGGAGAGCGGCGTTGGATTCTCAAAAGGATGTGAGGAATTTGCATTCGTATATCCACCACCGTTGGTGCCCAGCATTTTGATGGCCTCTTGCGATGCCAACGGCCCTTGGACAATCGTTTGTTTCGGCGAAACACCGCTAACAGCCTGTTCCAAACAATCTGAAACCGTATACGGATTCAGATTCTGAACAACCCCCTGCGAAATGAGAACTACCGCGAAAATCAGAGATGAAGGAAGAAGCAGATATAATGTCGTTCGAATCAGATCCGCCCAAAAATTGCCGAGTGCCTGGGTTTCACGACGCGAAATGCCTCGGACCAACGCAGCGGCAATCGCTATGCCCGCGGCGGAAGAGACAAAGTTGTGAAAGGTGAGCGCCACCATCTGCGACGCATACGACATGGTACTTTCACCCCCATAATTTTGCCAATTGGTATTCGTGGCAAAACTTATAGCGGTATTAAATGCCAAATCCGGCGGCAGTCCCGGAAAGTGCTGTGGGTTCAACGGAAGAAATGCCTGTAAACGGAGAAGGGCATAGGTAAACACGATGCCAATCAAGCTGAACACTCCCAACGACAGGGAATATTGTTTCCAGTTTTGTTCGTACGCAGGATCAATACGGCAAAAGCGGTACAAGAACAACTCAACCGGTTTTAGGGCGGGGTCAAGAAACGTTTTCCCTTGTACATCAAGCACACGGACCAGATAGAGTCCAATGGGTTTGGTCAACGCCAGTAGGACGCCACAAAATAATGCGAGTTGGATCCATCCGAAGATATTCATAGTGCCAGCGCCTCTCTAGAACCATTCTGGACGGATCACGGAGATGATGAGATAACCGATAGGCGCCGTGCTAATTGCGCCTATAAATATGTTCATCATGATTACAACCTTTCACATGCCATGGCGTATAAAACGCAGAGTCCGAAGAACCCCATCGTTGACGCCATATAGATAACATCCATCATGGTGTTACATCCTTGCGTGTAGTGTTGGGCGTACGATCCGTGCGGGGTAAAGAAAACGTAAAGGTGCATCCCGCGCCTTCTTCGCTTTGCACGTGAATGGAACCGCCGTGCGCCTCAACAATTTCCTTGGCGATGGTAAGGCCGAGGCCCGCCCCGGTAACGCCGCTTTGCCCTGGCACCCGGAAAAAGGGTTCAAAGATTTGGGATTGGTACTCTTTGGGAATGCCCGTACCTGTATCGGAAACTGTAAACCATACCCAGTATTCTTCGGCGCGCGCGGAAACGGTGATGCGTCCCGCGGGAGGCGTGTATCGCAATGCATTTGATAGCAGATTGGCAAATACATGGCTTATGCGGGTCGCATCAGCCCATACCGGCGGCAACCCGGAAGGCAAACGCTCTTCCAGGAAAACACCTTTGTCCTGCGCCGCAGTGACAAACTGTGAAATGACGACATGCGCCAACTGATTTGGGTCACATCCCTTCAGGTCCATCTGAACGCGGCCGGATTGCATGCGCCCGATATCCAATAGATCCTCGATGATCCCATATAAGCGTTCACTGTCCTCACGCGCTGCCAATAACAATTCTTCCTGTTTGGGCAGCAACGGTCCTATCTTCTCCCCCAGCAAAAGATACAGCGCCATACGCAGGGACGTCAGTGGGGTTTTTAATTGATGAGAAACCGTGGAGAGCAAATCGCGCTTGAGTTCGTCCTGCTGCTGTAATTGGGTCACGTCCTGGAATAGCAGCGTCACTCCTGTGGATTGGCCCTTTGAGTCCAAGATGGGTATCGCTTGCGGACGGAAAAAGTGTTCCTCACCGCGCACAAAACACTGCAGAATGGCGACGTCATCCTTTCCCACTGTCGGATGGTTGGTCCGGAGGGTTTCCTCAAACATAGACATCATCCAAGGTTGGGATGCTTCCTTGAGGGTTTTTCCTGGTTTTAACGCAAAGGCTTCACCCGCAAGTGCTGTAGCCACTTCGATCATGCCCTCCGCATCAACGATGGCGATGGCATCCGGCAAGCTGTTGAACGTTTGCTGGGTTGCATGCTGTATGCGCTGCATGCGCGAGTGATCGCTTCGCCGGAATTCGCGGAGACTTGCCGCCATGGCGTCAAATGCATTGGATAATTGCCCGATCTCATCGGTGGAATCACTTCTTACTATAAGATCAAGGTTGCCCTGGCGAATGTCATTGGCGGATTTCGTCAACTGCCTCAGGGGATTTAATATCCAGCGTCCCATGAAGATGGTAAACACAACGGCCAGGGCGCTGCCGCTCAACAGCAATAGATACATTTGCTGCCGTGTTTGTGCCGCCTTACGCCGGGCGCGATCATTGGCATCCGACATGTTTTGCTGATTCATCTGAAGTATGCTGTTCGCCGTATCCTTGACGTGATAAAACAGCGGCAAAAGGGTGTTGAAATAGGCGCTGTTGCGCTGATCATGCGGTTGTTGCTGATCCCGTACCTTGTCCAGAGCGGCTTTATAGTCCGAATAATAGTGTTTCAGTTTTTTACACGCTTCCCCCTCCCCGGGCATGGTAATATTGTTACTTTCTACTTTCAGGGCCGACTCGAACGTCTTGATATTGTCCTGAATAAGCTGTCCCCCCTCTTTCTCATATCCCAGCAATTCAAAAAGCACTCCACTGTCAATGCGCTCCAGCAATTCCTTCATTTGCTGACAGGCGATGACGCTGCGGTAATTTTCGCGCAATATCACATCAATGGACTGACCCAATTCAGATGTTTTGCGGATGCTTTGAGCGCCTATCACGATCACAATAATCAATAGGCCGCCAAAGCCAAGCAGGAGTTTTTGTCGTAATCCGAATTTCATATCCATTTCCTTTTCACTTGTAAATGCAAACTTGATGCCATAATTAAAGAAAATCTAACCCATTGATAAAAAAGAACTTATAAATACAAGAAAAGCTGGAGAGGTTGCAGAATGCACACTATGGAAGGTGGTCGTATTGCATTTTGCAAGGTGTGGGAACTATGAATCCTGGGCAGGAAGTCAGATGCCGTACTGTTTGCGCCGCCGCCAGAGCGTGGCCTGATCAATGCCTAGAATACTCGCGGCTTCCTGGAGCGATTTGGTGGTGGCCAAAATCTGACGTATATGCTGTTCTTCAAGTTTTTGAAGACTGAGCGCCGCGCCTATCTGGATTGTTGCGGGAACCTCAACAATTGTCTGGGGAAGATCCTTAAGGTTGATTTGCTCGTTGGCGCACAGGATAGTCACCCGCTCGACCACATTGCGTAGTTCCCGGATATTTCCCGGCCACGAATAATGGCGAAGCGCATTCATGGCTTTTTCCGTAAATCCGAGGTAATGGCGATGCGCATTGCGGGCAAAGAACGCGAGCAAATGATTGGCCAGCGGTTCGATGTCATCCGGACGGTTCCGCAAAGGAGGAAGTTCAATCTGAATCACATTGAGGCGGTACCATAGGTCGCCACGGAATTTTCCCAGTTTAACCGCCGCCTCCAAGTCCGCGTTGGTCGCTGCAATGATGCGGACATCCGCCCGGCGAGGCGTGGCATCGCCCACGCGCTCATAATCTTTGTCCTGAAGGAATCGGAGCAGCTTTGGCTGCAACGGCAATGGCAGATCCCCGATTTCATCCAATATAAGAGTACCGCCTTCGCACGCGGCGATACGTCCCGGGTTGTCTTGCACGGCGCCCGTAAATGCGCCCTTAACATGGCCGAACAGTTCGCTCTCAAGCAACTCTGCCGATATGGCCGGACAGGACACCATGCCAATCGGGCGGTGGGATCGCGGGCTCCATCCATGAATCGCCCGCGCAAGAATGGTCTTGCCAGTTCCGCTTTCTCCCCGTAAAAGAAGGGTCGCATCCGAGGCCGCGGCCTGTTGTGCGATAGTTATGGCGCGCTGCATGACCGGGCTGCTGGAAGTGAAGTTAATCTCCGGGTTCGCGCGTTTGAGATCTTCCTGAAGACTCAACACCTTTTGTTCCAATGTTTTCACTTGGGCCACTTTGTCGAGACTGAGTTTCACCTGAGCAGGAGTAAACGGTTTAGGAAGGTAGTCGGTTGCGCCGCGCCTAATGGCTTCCACAGCGGTTTCAATGGAGGCATAGGCTGTTATTACGATGATCTTCAACCAAGGGGCCACAGAGATCATCGCAGGAATCAAGTCAAGACCGCTTTGTGTTCCAAGACGCAGGTCAACAAACGCCACATCAAAAAAAGATTGAGAAACCTGTGCTACCGCGTCTTGGTAATTGCTGACTGCGGAAACATTATGGCCGTCAGTCTCCAAAGACAGTGCAAGCGTTTTGCGGATGTTGATTTCATCATCCGCAATTAGAATTCTCAATGGCAACATATTTTGATCATCGTTCACAGAGGTATTGTTCCTGAAATACATCGTCGAGGGTATATTGCCGGAGGGAGTACGCGCAAATTGTTTAGTTTCCAGTGAAATCAGGTAAAACGAAAAAGGGAATCTAGTACACTACACCCGGCGGCAGTGGAGGGTTATCACTTTGTCGACCGCTTCTTCCTTGATGGGCGCTACGGCACGGTAGTGGATGTCTTTGAGGAACTTATAATACTGGTCAATGCTGGGCCATTCGATGACGCAAATATAGTCCGGTTCCACGTCGCCGCGGAGCGTTTCCACCCAGAATAGGGCATCTACCCGGTGTGCGCCATATTGGCTGGCGATGGGGCTCGCCGCTTCCAGGTATTCCCGGTAACGGTGGGCGCCATGCGGCTTTCTGAACCAGACACCCTCTAACACATACGCCTTTTCAGCGGGTTTGAGTTCAGAAATAGGGGTTTCGATGGAAGATATATCCGATTTTACGGCTGCCATGGCCTATCCTCCTCATCTTGTCCCGTCAGAACAATACCGGAGGTATTATATCGTAAATTCTGCTAAAATGTAAGTATAAAATCAAAAAAAAAGACGTCACCTGCCGAAAGATTAGCCTCTGCCACAAAAGGCGGATTAGCGTAAAAAGAAGGACTGATGTAAGCGGCTTTGTCTTGAGGGGGGAAAGATGGGTTCTTTTTTTGTGTTTTTTGGGGATTTATTGCGTAAGGCTCAGGGTGCGTTTTAGGGTTTGGCCCGTGGACGGAATAACCATATACAAGGACTTATCAGGGCCGCCGGCAACCTCTGTAGTGTACCCGGTCCCTGGGGATTCCAGAGTGATTTTGGTCTTGGGGCCGAAATAGGCTTCTGGGAGATATACCTGTGTGGGCGCGCTGATCGCAGGATCTTCTTCCCACGTACAGGTGAAGGAGCGGGTTTTGGGGTCGGATTGATACGCGAGGAGTTTCCCCGATATGCGGAGTGGGAGGGGGCGCTGTAAAATCTCCTGATAGCGGCAGGTCAGCAGGTCTCTGCCATATTCCCAATAGGTTTCGCCGTTGAGGTGATTTTCAAATTGACGCACCACCACATGGGCCGTGGGCAGGATGTTTTTCCCGGCTCCTCCATAGGCGCCCCACTCGCCGACGAGCATCGGTATCGCGAGGCGTTGCGCGGTTTCGGCATGGCGGTTGAAGATGAACTCGATGCGGTCCGTGGAGGCATTCGCGAGGTCCGGGGTGTCCACGACAATGTCATAGCCGTGCGGCGCATAGGCCTGGAGCGGATCGCGCTTTCCATCCGGGCCGAGGATCGGTTCGATGCCGCTACGCACGCCCATGTTCGAGGCCATCGAGGTTTCGAGGAAAATGATGTGATGGGCATCCACCTCGCGGATGGCATTGGCCACGCGTTGATACATCGGCACAAGCTGCGTGCGCTCGAACTCGTTGTAGATCGGCTCAATGGCGCCGAGGATCTCCTGGTATATCCGCATGTCCCGGAGTTGTTCCATCAATTTTGACCGGCCTTCGGTGGAGCCCCACATCTCCAGCAGATTCATGGCATCGGGTGCATCCTGGACACCTTTCGCCTGGAGCAGTTCCGAAAACTTCGCGATCATGTATATCATCGCCTCCGGACTGCGGTTTCCCATGTTTGGCTCATTGAACAGGTCATACCCGATAACCGTGGGCTCCTTGGCATAGCGTTCCGCCAGGAGCCGCCAGACCCTTGCGAAATGGTCTTGAAGGCCGGCGCCGTCCGGCGCGGATTTATTTGCCCAAAAATTATCGAAGGCCGCCTGCACCGCCGGGCTCGTGAAATACGCATCGCTCCAGACGCCCCCTTCAGTAAGATGCTGTTGACCATCCGTCAGCGTCGCCCATTCCGGCGCGCCATCGGAATATAGCACGCTGAAAAGATCCTGATGCATGTCGAGAAAAACGTAGAGGCCGTTGGCTTTCGCCCAGGCGATCCACTGGTCGATATGCTTGAGATACGCCTCATTGTATTGCCCCGGTTCGGGTTCCAGGCCATCCCAGAGCACTCCCAGGCGGATGCAATTCATGCCCCAATGCCGCATCCGCGTAAAGTCTTCCGCTTGTTGCCAGATCACATAGTCCTGCTTCTTGCTCTTATTGATCACGCTCATCCCATGTAACAGCAGATGACGCCCTTCCGCGTCAACGAACCGGCCCTCCTTAATCGAGACAAACCCTTGCCCGGACGGCGCATCCGCCGCCTGCGCATTCATCAACAATGCTGTACACGCAATCCCGCATAACGATGCAGCGTTCATATCCATCCTTTTGTCCTCCCGGTTCCGGGAGCATTATACCTGATAGGCCTTCTCCCTACAGACCCGACGGAGACCCGGAATGATTCATAAAGCAAACGCGTCTATTCAGTTGCATCTAACGCCTTAATGTAGTACTCTTTTAATGCCGGGGAGAAAGGTGTTATACAACCTGGCATACATGTGCAAGGAAGGGGCGATGAAATACGATTTTTTTAAGCATCCGATTCTAAACTCACCCTATGTCTGCCCAAATCGGCATTGGGAATTGGATAAAACGGGCCAGCCCACCAACCGGCTTATCGAGACGCGCCGGAAATCCGAATATATTTCGCCAGTTCCAAAGCCTAAAAAACAGCGAAGTATCCTGGATGACCAGGTGGATATGGTTTACGATGAAGGCGTGGGTATTTCCACCCCAGAACAGCAATACGAAGTCTATACCCTTATCAATGCCATCCGAAGTGATGTGGAGACTTGGCGTAAATTGCCTAAACCGGAGCAATGGCTGGTAACCCCTGAAACCGCCCGGCTCCTTCACCACTGGCGCCATCACCCCTTCCAATCGATCCGCCCCTTCTTCTGTCAGATAGAAGCCGTGGAAACCGCCATCTGGCTCACCGAAGTCGCCCCAAAGATGAAATCCATCGGCAACAAATACTGGGAACAGTTGAAACGCAGCAATGCCGCCTCAAATCCTGAGTTATTGCGGATTGCCCTCAAGTTGGCCACCGGCACAGGAAAAACCACCGTCATGGCCATGCTTATCGCCTGGCAGACCGTCAATGCCGTCCGACATCCAGGCAGCAAGCTTTTCACCCGCGGTTTCCTTGTTATCACGCCCGGCATCACCATTCGCGATCGGCTCCGTGTGCTCCAGCCCAATGATCCCGATAGTTACTACAAAAGCCGTGAATTGCTCCCAAGTGACATGGCGGGGGATATTGATCGGGCCAAAATCATTATCACGAACTATCATTCCTTCAAACTCCGCGAACGTCTTGAAATTTCCAAAGTAGGGAGGGCTTTCCTGAAAGGCCATGGTCCGGACATCCAAACCCTCGAAACCGAAGGCCAGATGATCCAGCGAGTGATGCCCAGCCTGATGGGGATGAAAAATATCCTGGTCATCAACGACGAGGGGCATCATTGCTACCGGGAAAAACCGCAAACCACGGAAGCGGATACCTTAAAAGGAGATGAAAAAGAAGAGGCGAAGAAAAACAACGAGGCGGCCCGGCTCTGGATTTCTGGCATCGAAACAGTTAAACGCAATCTCGGCGTGGATCTCGTTTACGACCTGTCTGCAACCCCTTTTTTCCTGCGTGGCTCTGGATATGGCGAAGGCACTTTGTTCCATTGGACGGTCTCCGATTTCTCTCTGATGGATGCCATCGAATGCGGCATTGTTAAACTTCCCCGCGTACCTGTCGCGGATAATATTCCAGGGGGTGATGCGCCAAAGTTTAGAAACCTGTGGGATCACATTGGCACAAAAATGCCCAAGAAGGGCCGGGGAAAATCCGGGCAAACCCTTGATCCGCTCAGCCTCCCCACCGAACTCCAAACCGCCCTGGATGCGCTTTACGGCCATTATGTTCAAACTTTTGAACTATGGGAAAAGGCAAATATTGACCTCCCCCCGGTGTTCATCGTGGTGTGCAACAACACCTCCACCTCAAAACTGGTCTTCGATTACATTTCCGGGTTCCACCGCAAAGCCGAGGAGGGGTCCTCTTCGCTGGTCAATGGCTGCCTTCCCCTCTTCAGAAATTACGACGAATCCGGGAACCGGTTCCCAAGACCCCGGACCTTTCTCATCGACAGCGAACAAATCGAATCCGATGAGGCCCTCGATCCCAATTTCTATGAAATGGCTTCGGATGAAATTGAACGCTTTCGCCGTGAAATCGTCACGCGCACCGGAAACCGCGAAGCCGCCGATAAAATCTCCGACAAAGACCTGCTCCGCGAAGTCATGAATACCGTGGGAAAATCCGGACGGCTCGGCGATTCCATCCGGTGTGTGGTCTCGGTTTCCATGTTAACCGAAGGCTGGGACGCAAATACCGTCACCCATATCCTTGGGGTGCGCGCGTTCAGCACACAGCTTCTCTGCGAGCAAGTCGTCGGCCGCGCCCTGCGCCGCCAGTCCTACGAACCGAATGAAGACGGGCTCTTCAACGTCGAATATGCCGATGTGCTCGGTATTCCCTTCGATTTCACCGCCAAGCCCGTCGTGGCCCCGCCAATCCCCCCACGGGAATCCATCCGTGTCCAAGCGGTTAGCCCGGATCGGGACCCCCTCCAAATTACGTTTCCCCGCGTCGAAGGATACCGCCTCGAACTCCCTGATGAACAACTCTCTGCAAAATTCACCCCTAACTCAGTCCTTGAACTTACACCCTTGCTCATCGGCCCCTCGGTCACGAAGAATGAGGGGATCATCGGAGAAGGCATCGAACTGACGGTCAAGCATCTCGAAAATATGCGGCCCTCCTCGATTTTGTTCCACCTGACCAAGCATCTGCTCTATACACAGTTCCGTGATCCCGGCGAAGAACCCAGACTTCACCTTTTCGGCCAACTAAAACGTATTACGCGCCAGTGGCTCGAAGGCGGCTATCTCCGGTGTATCGGCGGAACCTATCCCGCCCAGGTTATATACCCCGAAATCGCCAATATGGCCTGCGAACGGATCAAGTCCGCGATTACAGAATCCTTAAAGGAAAAGAACCAGCCGGTCAAAGCTATTCTGGACGCCTATAACCCCACCGGCTCCACGCGATATGTCAATTTCACCACTTCAAAAACCACCCGTTGGCGAACCGCACCTGATAAATGCCCTATCAACTGGGTCATCTGCGACAGCGATTGGGAAGCCGAATTCTGCCGTGTGGCCGAGGCGCACCCCCGCGTCCGCGCGTATGTCAAAAATCAAAACCTGGGCCTTGAAGTTCCTTACCTCTTTGGCTCTATTCCCCGTAAATATCTCCCCGACTTCATCGTACAAATTGATGATGGCCGTGAAGACCCGCTCAACCTTATCGTCGAAATCAAGGGCTACCGGGGCGAAGACGCCAAAATCAAAGCCGAAACCATGCACGCCTATTGGCTCCCCGGCGTCAACAACCTCGGCAAATACGGGCGCTGGGCCTTCGCCGAATTCACCGCCGTCTTTGAAATGGAAGCCGATTTCGGGAAACTAATCGAAGACGCCCTCAAAAAGGAGGCTGCACAATGAAAAATCCATATTGGCTTTACAAAGGATATCAAAACGGCTATAGCGGTCTTGTTTCCTCGTTCCCAAGTTACACTTGGGAACGCACTTGTCTTAAAAGCTTCGCTTTCCTCTCAACCCTAAGTCCTACTAAGAATCGAACGAAAAAAACACTTGACATATTTCGACTCGGATACGGTATAATTCAATTGACAAATAAGTACATCCGCCCCCTGGCAGTAAGCCCGCTCGATTATCCTGAGTGTGTGCCGAGCCCTTGGGGCTTTCGTTTTTCTCCCTCATACCCAAGGCCGTCATCCCTACAGGACCTTGTAACCGTCATCCCCGCGAAAGCGGGGATCCAGTGTCCCTGTCAATATACCACCCTTTCGTTCCTAAGTTATTCTTGCAAAAGTACTTATCTTAAAAACTTCATGGTCCTTCAATATCCGCATGGTCCTGTTTATTTGAGGTCGCAATTTGCGACCTCAAACAGGAAAAAGACCGCAATGGCGAAAAAAACTATTGGGTACTACCCATTGAAATGGGTAATGAATTGGGTAACAACCCCGGCCCAGCAAGCCGCTGGGCAAACCTTTGAGGATGAATGAATCGCTATGATTAGGCGTGAATCAACCAGGAACAAGAAAAAACAATCCCCCAAATCGTCTTCCTCAAAGTCTATCGAGACCCTCCGCCATTACAAGGCCAGCCGTAAGAATATCCCCACCGTCGAGCATCAATCCGTCATGCAAGACGCCGACAAAAGCCCCCTGCAAGTTGCCTATGAACGCCGCAACCGCGATCTCGACCCGCAACTCGTCTGGCGCGGGAAAGATCAACAAGATTGGTCGGACCTCGTCACCCAGGCCCCGCCCCTTTATATCCAGGAAAAAATCCATCCCAAGGTCCTCATCGACGACCTCCTCAGGCAAAGCAAGGCACGAAAAGATCAGGAACCCGGCGCGCAAACCGACCTCTTCGCCGACTTCAACGGCCTCCCCGATACCGCCGCCCGGACCGAGTTCTACCAACATAACGCCAATTGGACCAATCGCATGATCCTCGGCGACAGCCTCCAGGTCATGGCAAGCCTCGCCGAACGCGAAGGACTCCGCGGCCAAGTCCAGTGCATTTATATCGACCCGCCCTACGGCATCAAATTCAACTCCAACTTCCAATGGTCCACCACCAGCCGTGACGTCAAAGACGGCAATAAAGACCACATCAGCCGCGAACCCGAACAGGTCAAAGCCTTCCGTGATACCTGGCGCGACGGCATCCATTCCTATCTCACCTATCTCCGTGACCGACTCACCGTCGCGAGGGATTTGCTCACTGAATCAGGCTCAATCTTCGTCCAAATCGGCGATGAAAATGTGCATCGCGTCAGAGCGCTGATGGATGAGGTATTTGGGGAACAGAATTTTGCAGGAATGATTGCATTCTTCAAGACCAGTTCGCAATCAACATTAGGAGTGCAAGGCGTAGTTGACTACTTGGTAGTCTACGCCAAACAAATTGAGCACCAAAAAGTTCGGCGCATTGTTCGCCTAAAAGCTCCAGGCGAAGCGGGTGCGAAGCAATATGTGTTTGCGTTTTCAGTTGATTTGTCGGAGATGCGTCGCCTAACGCCCGAAGAAGTTGCAGACCCCACTCTTGTCCCGGCGGGCTGGCGAATTGGCCGCCCAGGGCCTACCACATCGCAAGGCCACTCGGATAAGAGAAGCGGCGAATACAAGTTTCGTGGTGAATCCTTCAATGCCTCTCAGGGGCGGCATTGGAGCTACGACCCTTCACCCAGAGCAGAGATGGACAAGCTATCCCGACTGAATCGCCTTCGCATTTCAGGGAAGGGGCTCGCAACGGTATTGCTCGCTGACGACAACCCGGCGACTGACTATGACAACGTTTGGATGGACACGGGAACGGGGAGCTTTACAGAAGACCAGATCTATGTCGTCCAGACAGCGAACAAGGTTATCCAGCGGTGCATTCAAATGACTACCGACCCCGGTGATCTCGTGCTCGACCCCACCTGTGGTTCCGGCACCACCGCCTATGTTGCTGAGCAATGGGGACGCCGCTGGATCACCATAGACACCTCGCGTGTGGCATTGGCGTTGGCCCGCGCACGCATCATGGGTGCGCGGTATCCTTACTATCTTCTGGCGGATTCCAAAGAAGGGCAGATCAAAGAAGCTGAAGTCACCCGGACCGCGCCAAAGATGGCCGCCACCCACGGCGACATCCGGCAGGGATTTGTCTATGAACGCGTGCCGCACATTACCCTAAAATCCATTGCCAATAACATGGAAATTGACGTGATTTGGGAGAAGTGGCAGAAGATCCTCGAACCGTTGCGGGAATCCTTGAATAAGGCGCTCTCCACAGCGTGGGAGGAATGGGAAATTCCTCGGGAAGCGGATAAAAGATGGTCCGCCAAGGCCAAAGAACTGCACGGCAAATGGTGGGAAGCCCGCATTACCCGGCAAAAGGAAATCGACGCCTCCATCGCCGCGAAAGCCGAATTCGAGTACCTTTATGACAAGCCCTATGAAGACAAGCGCTGTGTCCGCGTGGCGGGGCCGTTCACTGTCGAAAGCCTCTCGCCCCATCGCGTGTTGACCGTGGACGAAGACGATGCGCTTCAGGATTCCGTCAGCGAGGAAAAAGCCGACCCGTACCGCGCCAATGGCGAATTCGATTTCGGGCGCATGGTCCTCGATCACCTCAAAACCTCCGGGGTGCAGCAAGCCCATAAGGAAGACCGCATCACCTTCACGTCCATCACCGGATGGCCCGGAAAATACATTGGCGCGGAAGGCCGTTTCATGGAAGGCGAAATCGAACGCCGCGCCGGCATCCTCATCGGCCCGGAATATGGCACGGTCTCCCGCCCGGACCTCGTGGCCGCCGCCCGCGAAGCAGGCGACGCCGGATTCGATGTCCTCATCGCGTGCGCCTTCAATTTTGAGGCGCACTCCAGTGAATTCAACAAACTCGGCCGCATCCCCATCCTCAAGGCCCGGATGAACCCGGACCTCCATATGGCCGATGAACTAAAGAATACCGGCGCGGGAAACCTCTTTGTCGTCTTTGGCGAACCCGACATCAACATCGAAGATGCCGGAAACAATCAGATCCGCGTGAAAATCAATGGTGTCGATGTTTTCCACCCACAGACCGGTGAAATCGCTTCCAGCGGGCCCGAAGGCATCGCCTGCTGGTTCATCGACACCGATTACAACGAAGAATCCTTCTTTGTCCGCCACGCCTACTTCCTCGGCGCCAACGACCCCTACAAATCCCTCAAAACCACCCTCAAAGCCGAAATCGACCAGGAAGCTTGGCAATCCCTCTACAGCGATATCTCCCGCCCCTTCGACAAACCCGCCTCCGGGCGTATCGCCGTCAAAGTCATCAATCACCTCGGAGACGAGGTCATGAAAGTCTTCGGTATTGATTAACCGAACGAAACCATTTTCACTCTATACAGTCCAGGTTCAATGCGATATTACAAAAATTACCCTGCGGCGCGGTTCAGTTTCGGCCTTTCAGGTTTCCGGCCTATGCTTTTCGGGAGGTCCAGCGGTAGGTGAAGGTGAGGCAGGCGGTGAAGAGGGTGATGATGATGGAGAGGAATACGGTGAGGATGAGTCCTGTACTGAGAGTGAGCAGGATCATTTTAGTGTCCCATCCGTTTTGGAACAGGGTCTGGGAATGGAGGAGTCCGTCGGGGCCGGTGAGGAGGATATGGGCGGCATTAAGGGTTCCGTAGAGTGCCAGAGCGGCGATTCCGCCGGTGCCGGTCATAAGGATAAACGCCAAACCCAGGGAGCATCCCAGGGCGGCAAAGAGTGCGCCGGGGCGGTTGATAATCAGGCGGCTCAACCGGTTCAGGGCGTTTCGGAGGGGGACGTCGTCCACGGCGATGATGCAGGGGATGAGCGCGGAGGTGATGGCTATCAGAAGCAGAACACCGTTGATGATCACGGCCGGCGCCAGGATGGCTACGGTGAAACCGCTGCTCGATTCCGGGGTATGGCTCAAGAGGAACAGTACGCCGTTCAATAAGATCCCCATAGCGGCAATGGGGATGCACGGCACGGCCAGGGCGAGCATGAGATCGAAAAAGCGGCGGGAAAAGAAACGTTCGGAGTGGGAAAAGGAGATAACGCGTTTTTCATTGAGGCGTATGTGAATGAGGCGTGCCAGATAGCCGATGCCCGCGCCCCAGCACACGGCGCCCCAGAGAATGCCGAGTGCGAGACTCAGCATCCAATGGATGTACGCGGTGAACAGCAGCACGCCGCCGCCCGTCATCCAAATTAGCAGTATAACAAACGCGAAGATCCACTTTCGGAAGTCTATAGCCGCGGCGATGGCGTTCAAGAGCAATTCGAGGCTGTTTTCCTGGAGTTGCGGCGCTTCTTTCGGCGGAAAGATTACTGCGGGCGCTTCCGCTTCCGGAATCGGCGGAAGGAGAGAAGGGTCTGACGGGATCTCCTGAGGGGGAGTTTCTTTATCTCCGGGGGTGGAGGCTTCCGCGGAGACGTCTTCCGAGTCCTGTTTGATGGGATGATCCACCATGGGCGTAATGAGGGCTTGCGGGTATGGTTCTGGCGTGATCAATTCCGGATGTGGCGGCGGCGCCGGTGTTTTCGCATGCCGCTCGATCTGCGCGGGCCGCATCTTGTTACTCGGCAGCGTATTGTCCCACGTCACCGTTACGATGCGTCCGCACCGGGGACAGTGCCCGCGCCGGTTCAACCGTTCCTCCGGCACCCGCATTTTCTGTCCGCAATCGCAGTAATAGGCGCGCATCCCGCCACTCCTTCACAACGCAGGCCCCAATGATATTCGTTCCCGCGTACCAGGGATATTTTACCCGATCTCGCTGATTTTTACCGGTCTGTGCTCATCATACGACTTGCGCGCGGCCAATCCAACTACCACGGCCATCCTGCCGTCATGCCCCGTCACCGGCACGGGCGTGTTTTCCACCACCGCCGATACGAAGGCGTTCATTTCCGTCATGAAGCTTTCCGTATAGCGGTCCATGAAGAAATTGAGGGGCAAATCGCGTTTCACATTCGCAGCATCGCTGATGACCGCGCTGTTCGGGTAGTTATTGCTGACCTGCACCGCGCCCGCACTCCCCAACGCCTCCACGCGCTGATCGTAGCCATACACGGCCTTACGGCTGTTGTCGATGCAGCCGATCTCGCCGTTTTCAAACGTAAGCAGCACCATAGCCGTGTCGAGATCGCCCGCTTCGCCAATGGCCGGGTCCACAAGCACCGCCGCCGCCGTGTACACTTCGGTGACTTCACTTCCCGCAAGGAAGCGCGCCATATCAAAGTCGTGAATGGTCATGTCGAGGAAGATGCCGCCGGACACCTTGACGTAGGAAATGGGGGGCGGGCCGGGATCGCGGCTGATGATGTGCAGCAGATGTAACTCGCCGATTTCCCCGGAGGCGATGGCCTGTTTCGCGCGGGCAAAGTTCGGATCAAACCGCCGGTTGAATCCCACCTGCAGTTTTACCCCCGCCTTCTTCACCGCGCCCACCGCGCGATCAATCTTCGGCAGGGTTTGCGCGATGGGCTTTTCACAGAAAATGTGCTTGCCCGCCACGGCCGCTTCTTCAATCAATTGCGCATGCGTGTCCGTCGGCGTGCAGATCACCACCGCATTGACGGCGGGGTCCTGCAGCACCTGTTTGTAATCCTTCGCCACCTTGTGCACGCCCAATTTTTCCGCGCAGGTCTTGGCCGACGCCTCATCCATATCCGAAATCACCGACAACTTCACGCGCGGGATCCGGTGCGCCAGATGCTCCGCATGCACTTTCCCAATGCGCCCCGTACCAATCAATCCAACATTTAAGGTTGCTGACATTGTTAAAAATTCCTTATTACTAAGAGTTACTGCTGATCCAATTCAGACAAAATAACCGCTCTTGATCATTCCTGAAACTCATATTGCCTTGGCCTCGGACAAAACGCGTTCCCGAATATGTTCCCGCAGATCAGTATCCGGAATCACGTCCACTTTTTTCCCCAACAGATCTTCCAGATCAACTATCAGCGCCGCATGGTCCAATAAACTCACTTCATCATTGAACGATACAAGAAAATCCACATCGCTTTCGGTGTTTTCATCGCCCCGAGCCACGGAACCAAAGATACGGATGTTGTTTGCCTTATGCTTGGCGGATATCCGTAAAATTTCTTCGCGGTTATGTTGTATCAACTCCTGTGTGCTCATCTTCGCATTATCTCTCTATGAAGCCTTGTTGCATCGGCTCTATAATGCCATACTTTTTGATTAGATGACTACTCGGATCAATTTTGACGGAATTTTACAATTCCAGGCCCTTCAAAAATTCGCGGTTGCGGCGGGCGCTTTCCTTGGGCGCGCCCATGCCGGGAAGAACGTCTTGCTCGACGATAATAAAGCCGTTGTACCCGCGATTGTTCAGCCAGGCGGCCGCATGGGCGAAATCGACGCACCCCTGGCCAAGTTCGCAGAAAACACCTTTGCCGACCGCCTGGAAATAGTCCCAATCGTTTGCTTTCGCTTCGTTGGCAATCGCTGGACTACAATCCTTGAAGTGCATGTGCCAGATGCGGTCCGCAAAGCGGTCGAAGCCTTCCTGGGTGCGGCTGCCATCGCGGTCGCCCGCGCCGTATGCGAAATGGCCGGTATCAAACACGAGTCCCAGCAATCCGGGATCAGTCCGCTTCAGGAGTTCTGCGATTTCATCAGGGGTTTCCACATACCCGGCGCAATGGTGATGGAAGGCCGTGCGAAGTCCTGTCTCCTGTTTCACGGTCTTGGCCACACATTCCGCCCCGCGTGCAAATGTTGTCCATTCTGCATCGGATAGCCCCATCCCCGGCGTGATGCGGCCTGCATTTTTCGTGCGGCCTGCTTCGCTGCCATTATTGTCGGCAAGCACGATAAACGGCGAGTAATCCGGCGCCGCCACGGCGGCTAAAAGGGATGCGATCTTCACGGCTTCTTTTGCGCCAGGGGCATGCGCGGCTTCGTCTTTCATGGCCACGGGCACGAAGGCCCCCACCATGGTCCCGCCGCGCGATTCGAGTTCGGCGCGCAACGCTTCGGGATCGGTTGGCATAAAGCCCCAATCGCCCAGCTCCGTGCCCACGTATCCCGTTTCCACCAATTCATCCAGCATTTGTTTATAGCCGAAGCCCTTGCCCTGCATACCTTCGAATTCCAGGCTTCCCCAAGAACAGGGTGCATTGCCGATGCGAATCGAACTCATAGGACGCTCTCCATTCTTCTTGAGTATAATTCTCTCTTAAAACTTGCGGCTCCATTCCTTGGGCCAACGTTCGACGACCACCTTGGTTTCTGTAAAAAATTCCACGGCTTGCGTACCTTGCCCGTGCAGATCACCGAAGAAGCTCTCGCGCCAGCCACTGAATGGGAAGAAGGCCATGGGCGCGGCCACGCCAATGTTAATACCGATATTGCCCGCTACGGCTTCCTGGCGGAATTTGCGCGCGGCGGCCCCGCTGCTGGTGAAGATACAGGCCATGTTGCCATATTCGCGATCATTAACCATGGCAATGGCTTCATCGAGAGTTTCCGCGTGCATCATGCTGAACACCGGCCCGAAAATTTCCGTCTTTGCTACTTCACTGTGTGGGGGCACGTTATCCAACAAAGTTGGGAAAACAAAACTGCCGTTCTCATATCCGGGAACTTTTTTGCCGCGGCCATCGACGAGAATCTTCGCGCCTTCCTGTTCTGCTTTGGCGATCAAACCTTCAATGCGTTCTTTGCTGGCCATGGAAATCACAGCGCCCGTTTCCACGCCTTTATCAAGGCCATACCCAACTTTTCGATTACGGGTCGCTTCACTGAAGCAATCGACGAATGCGGGCCGTGCCGCGCCGACGGTGATACCCACGGAAAGTGCGAGGCATCGCTGGCCCGCACAACCATAGGCAGAATCGGATAGAATTCGGGTAGCGGTTTCCATGTCCGCGTCGGGCATGATCACCACGGGATTCTTCGCGCCGGCCTGGCATTGAGCGCGTTTTCCATTGGCCGCCGCGCGTGCATAGATATGGCGCGCAGCGGGCGTGGAGCCCACCATGCTGATCGCTCGGATGGCGGGATGATCGAGGATCGCGTCAACGGTTTCCCCGGCGCCGTTTACCAGTTGCATGATGCCAGGAGCCAGGTTAAGTTTTTCAAACAAGGCAAAAATCTTCTGCTGGGTCATGGGGCATTTTTCGCTCGGCTTCACGATCACGCAATTGCCCGTCGCCAGCGCATACGGCAGGAACCAGAAGGGAATCATGCCGGGGAAATTGAACGGTGCGATGATGGCAGCCACGCCCAATGGCTGGCGGATCATGTGTTCATCGATGCCCCGGGCAATGTCTTCGTTATTCCAGCCCTGCATCATGATCGGAATGCCGCAAGCCACTTCCACATTTTCTATGGCGCGGCGGAGTTCGCCCACGCTCTCTGCGTAGGTTTTTCCGCATTCGTTGGTGCAGGATTTCGCCAGATCGTCCAGATTGTCTTCCAGCAGTTGTTTCAGCTTGAACAACACCTGGATGCGATCCGTGGCGGGCGTGCGCGCCCAATCCTTGGAGGCGCGTTTGGCTGCCTGGGCGGCCGCATCCACTTCCGACTTTGGTGACAGCGGCACGCGTGCCATCACTTCACTGGTCGCAGGATTTACGACAGGCAGTGTTTCCTTCGCCGAAGAGGCCTGCCATTTTCCATCTATGTAATTCAACAACTTCTGTTCACTCATCGATTATACCTTTCCACTAGTTCGTTTGTTTACAGAAAATACCGTTCTTTGGCGCGCATTTTTTCCCAGTTCTTTCGGGCTTCGCGCACGGTGTCCATCTCACTCACTTCCGCCACGGCAACGTCCCACCAGCTATCATACCCGGGCACTTCCACATAGCGGTCATTCTGAATATAAATCATCGTGGTGCGGTCTGTGGTCTGTGCGGCCTTGAGCGCGGCCACGAAATCCTCATAACTCTTGCACCGGATGACATGGGCACCCAAACTAGCTGCGTTGGCTGCGAGATCCACTGGCACCGGCTCCACCTGCTCATCCTTATCGCTGGGCAGTGCGCCGTCTTTCGGATATACATAACGAGTGGCGAATCCCTGTTGGCCCAAGGAGCGGCTCAACGAACCGATGCTTTTGTACCCGAAGTTCTCGAACAGGAGGATAATGATTTTGTGTCCTTCCTGGATGGACGTCACGATTTCCGCATTCAGCATCAAGTAGCCGCCGTCGCCCTGCATCACGTACACGTCGCGATCCGGGCAGGCCATCTTGATGCCAAGTGCGCCCGCAATTTCGTAGCCCATGCAGCTATAACCGTATTCAAGGTGGAACTGCTTGGTGTGGCGCGACCGCCAGAGCTTGTGCAGATCGCCCGGAAGACTGCCCGCCGCGCATACCATGATGCTTTCCGGGGATGTTGTTTCATTCACCGCGCCCACCAACTCGCCCTGGCTTGGCAGCGGGGTATGACGAATCGCATAGATGCGGTCCACTTCCTTTTCCCACGCATCGTGCAGGGACTTGGCCTGTGCTTCATGTGCAGCATCCACACGATGCCCTTTAAGCATTCCGGTCAATTCTTCAAGGGTAACTTTGGCATCGCCAAGAACGGGCAGGGCGGCGTGCTTGAAGGCGTCAAATTCGCCCACATTAATATTCACGAAGCGAACGTTTGGATTTTGAAAGGCGGTCTTGCTTGCCGTGGTGAAATCGGTATAGCGCGTACCAATGCCGATCACGAGATCGGCTTCCTTCGCCAACACGTTGGCCGCCGAGGCGCCGGTCACGCCGATGGCCCCGGCGTTGAGCGGATGATCGTAGCGCAGGCTGCCCTTCCCTGCCATGGTTTCGCCCACGGGGATGCCTGTCGCATCCACAAGGGCTTTCAACGTCTCCATGGCTTCGCTGTAGATGGTTCCGCCCCCCGCTACAATTAACGGCTTTTTGCTGGCCTTGATCCATTCTACCGCCTTCTTCAATACCGCTGCATCCGCACGGTTGCGCGGCACGTGCCACACACGCTTGGCAAAGAATTCGTCCGGATACTCCCAGGCTTCCGTCTGTACATCCTGCGGCAGAGCCAACGTGACCGCGCCAGTATCGATGGGACTGGTCAGAACGCGCATGGCTTCCGGCAGGGCGAGCAGGAGTTGGTCGGGACGATTCAAGCGATCCCAATACCGGCTCACGGGCTTAAAGCAGTCGTTTACGGAGATGTCCTGGCTGTGTTCGGATTCAAGCTGCTGGAGGACCGGCGCCACATTCCGCCGCGCGAAGATATCGCCAGGCAGCAGCAACACCGGAATATGGTTGATGGTGGCCGTCGCCGCGCCGGTGACCATGTTGGTTGCGCCGGGGCCAATCGAGGATAGGCATGCGAAGGTTTGCAGGCGGTTCTTCACTTTGGCGTAGGCGATGGACGTATGCACCATGGCCTGTTCGTTGCGGGTCTGATAATAGCGGAAATCCTTGTTCTGCATGAGCGCCTGGCCCACCCCCGCCACGCAACCGTGCCCGAAGATCCCGAAGATCCCCGCAAACAATGGACGCTCCGCGCCATCCCGCTCGGTATATTGATTTTTCAGGAATTTAATCAATGCCTGTGCCATCGTCAACCGCTGCATGTTGTATTTCCTCCTTTGTTATGAAAAAACGTCTATATTCCACCGTGTGAATCGATAAAGGCCATGAGTTCGTCCCAGGTCGGCATGAAGTTTGCGCAGCCGTGCTTCGTGACCACAATCGCTCCGCAGGCCGTGGCCAAACGGCCGGCTTCATACCAACTTTTGCCTTTCAGATACCCGCAGAGAAATCCCGCGGCGAACGCATCGCCCGCGCCCAGGATGTTATAGACTTCCACGGGGAATCCGGGCACGTCAATCTTTTCATCGGCAAGATGAATCCGCAATCCCTCCGCGCCGCGTTTTTGCATCAACGCCTTGGGCCCCAGCGTCAGCAGATGCGCAATCGATGCATCCACGTCGCCCGTAACCTTCGTGTCGGACACCTGCGAATGCGTCAGGTGAATCTGAGCGGGATCCATCAACATCGCCGCATTGATTTCATCTTCCGTGCCCAGGACGATGTCCACCATCGGCATAATGGCGCGCGCCATAACGCCGAACGCGCGGGGATCGTGCCATTGATCCGGGCGGAAGTCGATGTCGAAGACCACTTCCACGCCGGCTTTGCGGGCGAGTTCCGCCGCGAAAAAGGTGGCGCTGCGGCTGGGTTCCTTGCACAAATTGGTGCCCGCGAATTGAAACACCCGGCAATCCTGAACCGGCGCCGCCAATACGTCGTCGATAGTCAGTTCGATGTCCGCGCAATTATCCCGGTAATACACCAGCGGGAACTTGTTCGGCGGTTCGATGCCCAACACCACAGCGCTGGTGCGGTTGCCCGGCTTGCGCGGGATAAATTTCGTTTCCACGCCTTCTTTTTCAAGAAAGGCCATAATGAAATCACCAACAGGGTCTGCGCCGAGTGCGGTCAAGGCGACGGTATTCAATCCAAGGCGTTTCCCGCCTACGCTGATATTGGTGGGAGAGCCGCCGACGTAGGCCGCGAAGCTGGTGATATCCACAAACGGCGTGCCGACATCATTGCTGTACAGATCCAGAGACGACCGCCCCATGTGAACCGAGTCATATTTCATTTAATCTTCCTCATGCCCAACTTTTTTAGTCCGTGTTGGTCCGTGTTGGTCCGTGTCTGTCCGTGTCCCTCATCCGCGTTCTGTTTCTTCAAGATATTTCCGTGATGTCGTATATCCCTCTCAAAAAAGGGGAAGCCGGTCGTCCCGGCGGGTATAGGTATCTTTCACCCAACTGTAGCGGGGATCATCCTGGTTGGCGAGGCTCTGCGCACTGCCCGCGAGTATGTTCAGATAATACGTGGTGTATCCGGGCGGGCTCGCCACGGGATGATACCCTTCCGGCACCAGCACCGCGCATCCGTCCGTGGGCAGCATGACCGCGTCAATCGGGAATTCCGCTTTATGCAAGGGACAGTGTTCGTCCGTGTAGACCCGCTGATAAGCATAGCCCTCTGGCCGATCAAACTTGTAGTAATAGACCTCTTCCAAGTCCGACTCGATGAGCGCGCCATTCTCGCCCACAATATGGACATCGTGTTTGTGCGGGGGATAGCTGCTCCAGTTGCCACTGGGGGTATAGACTTCCACCAGCACCAGCCGGTGCACCGGCGACCCTGGCGGCAGAAGATCATTGATCTGACGGCTGACATTGTCGCCGCCGCGAATGGACGTGGGCACTTTTTTCGGCGGAATCAGGAAAGGCTCGTGATCCTCGTCCGTGGGAACCCATGCCACGGCAAATTCCCCGGCTTCTTCCGCCGTTACGGTGAATTGCGTCCGGCGAGGCAGGTAGAGCACATGCGCGGGACCTTCAAAGGGGGTTTTACGGCCTCCAATGCCCCGCCATACCTTTTGGCTGGTTTCCACGGCGTACCGGCCGCTGATATTGACGAATGCGAACTCGCATTCGCCCGTTTCCGAACTCCAGGTTTCGCCCGCATCCAATTTTCGTGCCTGGAAGGAAATGAATTCCCAACCGGCGATCCCGGGATTGATATCCAGCAAGAGTCCGGGGTCATGTGGAAAGGTTTCTGGGTGAATTAACATGTTTTCTGCGGTGTACTGCATCAGGTCCTCGTTGATATGCTTTTCCCTGCGGATTTCAGTTCGTTACAGGCCTCCACGACACGCGCGGCCATGTACGCCCGGCCCTTTTCCAGCCACGTGCTGGAAAGGTACGCCTGCTTCACGCCAACCTCGCCGTCGATGCGCAACACGCCGTCGTATTCTTTCAGCATGTGATCGAAGACGCCGCGCGTGAACGCATACTGGGTGTCAGTGTGTATATTCATTTTCACGACGCCATATGCAATGGTTTCGTGAATTTCCTCAGTGCGGGTGCCAGAACCGCCATGGAATACTAGCCACATCCGCGCGGCCTCGCCATGCTTCGCGGCAATGGCATCCTGACCTTCCTTGAGAATGGAGGGCTTTAAAAGCACGTGTCCCGGCTTGTATACGCCATGCACATTTCCAAACGTGGCCGCCACCATAAACCGTCCGCCTTCCACCGCGCTCAAGGTTTCATACACCCGAAGCATATCATCCGGCGTGGTGTACAACTTGGCGTTTGGCGCGCCCACAATACCATCTTCTTCGCCCCCGACCACGCCCGCCTCCACTTCCAGAATAATCTCATTGTCCCGGCACATCTTCAGCAATTCCACGGCATGTTTCAGATTTTCCTTGAGCGGAATATCGCTTCCGTCGTACATGTGGCTGTGAAACAGATTGGGCAAGCCCGCAGCGCGGCGTTTCTCTGTTTCGCGGATCAATGGCTTTAAAAAACTCTCCACTTTCCCCGTCGGACAATGATCCGAGTGCACCGCTATCGTGACGTCATACTTCTCCGCCAGACGATGCGCATGTTCCGCCAGCGTGATCGCCCCCAACACCGGATCCTTCGCCAGCCCTGATGTATGCATTCCCGCCGCCACTGAAATCTGAATGATCCCATCACTCTTCGCCGCGGAAAATCCCTCCACCGCCGCATTCAACGTGTCAATCTGCAACACATTGATCGCCGGATACGCAAAGCCCTTCGCCCGCGCTTTATCCAGCATGGCTATATATCGTTTATGATCCGAGATCGCCATTTCCAAAGATTCCTTAAAAACACGCCTGAGTCTAACAGACCAAATGGCTGTCAGCCAAGTTAACGCCTTTGTTCAGGATGTACTCTATAAAAATGTTTTTTGCATTATTCTCAAATAGTTGACATCGCATAATAATAAGTCTAGAGTGAGGATTGAGTTTTCAGTTGGCCAGAAGGGGTTGTCGCTGGCAATTTGAAAAAAAGACAGGGCAGTACGTAGGTGTGGCAATCAAGTAGTTGGCTTTTCAGGGTTTAATTATTTGTATTTGGGCAAAAATTATTCTAGAGAAAAGGGCTATCTAATGAGTGATTTATCTAGGCAGCACACATTGAGAAATTCTGAAAAACGTGTGGGGATATACTATAGTGAGCAGCGAAGGTCAGGATATTTCTCACGAAACTTTTTATATTTTATCACCAGTTTTTTAGCATGTTCTACAGCTTTCGCAATAGCTGGCCCTACATACCTGGAATGTATCGTACCTGGAGTGCCTCCCTATTACAGGCTTGGTTTCACCGTCGGGATACCTTCACCCTTTCCTGATGACTTCAACGGGAGTCTGACAGTCCGCTCAACTTCTCCCATTACCTGGCAGCCTCAGGACGGCCACTTCTATCCCGAAGAACCTGGGACCAGACTAGGTGAAGATTTGTTCATTGTGAGCAATTATAGTCAAGCACCGCTTAATGACGATTGTAATCTCGAAGCAGGCCGAACTTACTATTACCGTATCTGGTTCTACGACTTCAACATCAATTACTCGTCAGGCCAGTCCGCGTCAGGTGTACCACTTGGTGACGTGGCGACCATTGATCCATGCTCGCACGTTCGAGCACGAGCGACAGATACCAAGGTCTTGCTGAGGTGGGACAATCCTGCCTCTGCGGAGTATAGTGCGAGCATGATCGTTCGTTCTCTTGGGCAGATATTGAACTGGCGCCCTGAGAATGGTAGGTCATATGCTGCGGGAGAAGCTATCTCCTCGGCAATCCAAGTAATAGCCCAAGGAACAGGTCTAAGCCTTCTTTTTGACCAAGACGTTATCAATGACACAAAGTATTACTACCGAGTGTATGCGATTACCTCTTCGCTCGATTATTCTTGGGGTGTGCCCATTGAGGCAACTCCCTCAGCCAGGGTGACAGGCCATTATTACCGGCTTGAGCACGAATGGGGTGGACCTGGTACCGCTCCAGGGCAATTTGCCCCAGACTATGGTCCTACTGCAATTGAAGTGCTCCCCGATGACAAATCCGTGATCGTAGCCGATTTCGCAGCGCGGCGCATCCAGCGATTCTCTCCGGATGGCGCATTGATCCAGGAACATTGGGAACAATCATGGTGTTGCGGTTCGGGATGGGAACTTAGGGACTTTAAATATTCGCCGGTGGGCCGAAACAATGGCAATGTGGTTGGGCCCCGGGTTGGTTTTCTTTTTACCTATAGCATGCCAGACGTTGCGTATGTGCACATCAACCATCAGTTGTGTTTATACAATCTGTCGGGCAATACTGTTGATCGCTTTTGTCCGCCGGAAGCCATCTGTGAGGGGCAATGGCTTCCGAGTCCGGAATGCTGGATGTACGGGTCTCTTACACCCGTAAAGAGACGATATAAATCCTGGAACATAGACAACTGGCTTTATCCGATGCGGATAAATCAATGTGTCTTCGAGTGCAACGCGATAGCAGATTCGTGGTCAACACCGACCTGGGGTATCGCTGGAAGTGGTGCCGGGCAGTTGGATGCTCCCGTTAGTGTAGTCCAAGGCCCAGATCTTTATGTCTATACTGGCGACTATAGTGATCTTACCGGTCGTATACAGAAGTTCACCCTCGGCGGGGTATTCGTGCAGCAAGTAGCCCACCTAGGCTTTCCGGAAGTTCCTATGGACATGGATGTCGATAAGTATGGTAACTTTTATGTCCTGGCGTCTGATATGATTGAATCAAGAACTACGCGCAACCATAAGGTGTATAAATTCGACAAGGACTGGAATTACCTAACCGGCTTCTTAGTTGAAAGGGAACAGCGGGCAATCGGAGAGCTTACGCAGCCCGGAAGGATCACAGTGGATGACGAGGAGCGCGTCTATGTAACCGCGCGCAGTTCCTATACAGTCAAGGTGTTTGCGCCATCGGATGCAAATGGTACTAGCATTCCATTCAATGCGTACGCTGGTGAGCCGGTAAACACATATACAGGCCGGTACGTGTACGAGCATACGGATTTGGAGGTCTCGGATGTTGGGTTGCCGTTTAAGCTGGCGCGCACCTACAATTCGGGAGACACGTATTTTGACGTATTAGGACCGGGTTGGCGGCATTCGTATGGAGTGCGAATAAGCCAGCCTCGGGTAAATGCGGTTGTAGTGCACTGGGGCGATGGTCATGACGTGATTTATGAGGATTGGGGAAATGGATACGAACCGGTCTTGCCCGGTACTTATGAGATCGTCACAAAAGAGGCGGATGACACTTATCGCGTCACGACCAAAGAGCAGGCAGTCTACGTATTTGATGTGCAAGGCCGTCTGGTCTCGATCATTGACAAGAACAGCAACATTATTACACTGAATTACGACAATTTTAAACGGCTGGCAAGTATTGTTCATCCTTCAGGCCGAGTGTACCAATTGTCATATCATCCATCGGGACTCTTGGCAAACCTCCAAGATCCTCTCTCACGGCAGGTCACTTATGGCTACGATATTGAGGGTAACCTTTCTCAAGTTTCGGATGCCGAAGGCCACACAACAACCTTCATCTATGACGTGAATGGATGGATAACGCAAGTGACAGATCCGCTTGGGCACGCAACGGTACAGAACACTTATGAAAATCCACTGCCCGGTGAAGTTGTGCCAAACGTCGGGAAAGTGACTCGACAAAAGAATGCCAGCGATTATGAGACACTTTTTGCATACGATGGTGATCGCACAATTGTGACTGATCAGCTAGGATATGCGATAACCTACGATTACGACTCTTTGGGCCGGATGATTCTTCAAACGGACCCGGATGCTCTGAGGACTCAATTCGAGTACGATGTAAATAATAACCGGACGAAAGTAACTGACCGGAACGGCAATGTGACGCAGTATGAGTATGATGAACATGGAAACATGACCAGAAAGACAGATGCCGCCGGTAATACGGTGATTATAACCTATAATGCGCAGAACCAGCCATTGAGTAAGACAGATGAAGCGGGCGCCACGACCCAGTTCGAATATGACGAGCATGGGAACCTGATGAAAACCACAGATGCCCTAGGCCGCGAGTGGATGCGCTCATACGATTCGAGAGGATTGCTGCTCTCCGAAACGGACCCTCTCGGTTATAGTACCAGCAACGAATACAGCCCGGAGGGGAACCTTCTACGCTCTGTTGATCGAAACGGTCATGCAACAACGTACACATACGATGCCGCAGGCCGAAAGCTTGCAGAAACCAATGCGCTCAATCTGACCACTTCTTTCATTTACAACAACAACGATAAACTTCTCTCGATGACCGATGCTTTGGGGCGCATGACGCAACATGAATATGACGCCAATGGGAACAGGACACGAATCGTGTACCCCGACGGCAATGCAATAACTTCTGCGTACGATGAGAATGATAGGCTGCTATCCGAGACAGATGAATTGGGTTGGCAGACCATCTTTGAATACGACGCCGCCGGCCGCAAAACGAAAACTACCGATCCTCTCGGTCATTTCTCACAGTATGCCTATGATGCCATGGGGCGGCTAATTAACGAGATAGATAAGAATAGTCACACTTGGCAATACCAGTATGATGGGAATGGCAACCGAACTAAAGTGATTGATCCGCTGGCGCGCGAAACGGATAGCGTTTTCGACAGCCTGAACCGGAACACCAGCATAACTGATCATCAGGGTCATATCACATCCATGAGCTACGATGCTTTGGGTCACCTGATCGCCCAGACAGCGCCGGACGGCGGTACAACCCAGCACTCGTACAACGCCCTCGGCGAGAAAACCACGGACACCGACCCGCTCGGAAACGTAACCCAATTCCGCTATGATGCCGCAGGACGCCTCGTCGAAGAGGAAAACGCACAGAACAAGATAACCCATTACGAATACGACGCGGTTGGGAACCGAACCAAAGCGACGGACCCCCTGGGCAACGCTACTCAGTTCGTGTATGACGCACTGAATCGGCAGATTCAGACCATTGACCCTCTCGGAAATATCAGTGCAACTCAATACGATGCAGGCGGCAGGAAGATTGTTGTAATTGACGCACTGAATCGCATGACTCGGTATGACTACGATACACGGGACCGGCTAACTTCCGTAACGGATGCCCTCGGAGGGATTACCCGATACAGCTACGATGCCGCCGGCAATATGATCACGTTCACCAACGCCAGGGGCAAGGCATGGGCCTATGCCTATGACGCACTGAACCGGCGGATTTCCGAGACAACTCCGCTTGAGGATATCGATCAGTATGCGTACGACGCGATGGGTAACCGTATCTCACATACGGGGCCGGACAGCCAAACCACTATGTATGCTTATGATGCTGCAGACCAGTTAACGGACGTGAATTATCCTGATGCGCTTCATGTTCAATATACCTATGATGGAGCAGGCCGCAGAATTTCAATGACAGATAGCGTGGGAATCACAGCATTCAGCTATGATGCTGTGGGACGCATCACACAGACAACGGACCCGTTTGGGAAGATCTTGGGATACACGTATGACTTGGCCGGGAATCGAACAGGGATCACCTATCCCGACTCCACGCAAGTTGCCTATAGTTACGATGTTCTGAACAGAATGGCTACGGTGAACGATTGGGCAAGCAATACAACAACGTACGCATATGACGCGGCAGGGCGGCTGATTCAGGAAACTGCGCCAAATGGTGTCGTGACTACTTACGCGTATGATTCCGCAAGCCGGTTAACACACAAGAAGATTGCAAAGTCTGGCGGGGAAGTGATTGCCGAATATGATTTAACACTGGATGCCATAGGCAACCGAAAGAAAATAGACATACTCGCCCAGCCGGTAATGCCGCCACCGCCGAACACAGAGGACACAGCAAGCCAATATGATGCGGCGGACCGGATCTTGACGGCAGGAACTAACACTTACACATTTGACAGCCGTGGTCGGATGACATCGAAAACCAGCCCGGAAGGTACTACAAACTTTGCCTTTGACTATCGAGACAGGTTAACGCAGGTGACTTCGCCAGACCGAACAGATGCTTATCTCTACGAGGGTAATGGGAATCGTGTTCAAAGCACGTACGGATCCGCAATGACACGTTATGTTTTAGACCTGACGCGTGATATGACATGGGTGCTGTGCGAGACAGACGAATCCGGTACCATTACAGCAAAATACGTTTATGGAAATGGGCTGTTATCCACGCAGCGGGGGGCCACAATGTCTTTCTATCACTACGACCAGTTGGGTAACACCGTGGCGGTTAGCGACGCAGACGCGGATATATCCTCCGCCTACGCGTACGACGAATTTGGTAAGACCACCATGCAATCGGGTACAGAGATTAACTGCTTCCAATACGTTGGCCAACTCGGGGTACAGCAGGAAGCTAATACTCTCCTCTTTATGCGCGCAAGATTTTATGATACCTCTTTGGGCTTATTCCTCTCACCAGATTCTATGAGAGTGGTACCCGAGGAACCGTTGGCCGGAAACTCATATAGTTACGTGATAGGCAATCCACTCCTTCTGGTTGACGCTTCGGGAAAGTTTGCCTTCAGGGCTTCCGTTTTGCCCGAACTCCTCGGTGGATATCTGGGATTGACTTGGGTTCAAGCTTTTCCCGGCCCCCTATTTGATAGCCCATTTGTGATGGAGTTGGGAAATGAAGAGAGCAAGGAGAGTTTCAGAGATCTTAGTATGACCGAGACCTCGAACGATCCCAGCAGCACCTTCGGAGTAGGAGCATCTGTATCCTTGATGAACTGGTGGGCTGAGGCATGGATGAGGCCGCCCAGCTTAGGTGGGGAGAACTTCTTCGTGACGAGTATCGATGTATTTAACGTTGCGCTTGACTTTTATCAGGACGAAAGCTGGGGTGGGGAATTGGTCATGATTAGGTTAAACGCTGGTATTGGTCTTGGTTCTGCTTTTTCAACCAAGTTCGAGAGCTTATCACCTAGCAAGAGACTTATTGACAAGTATAAAAGTGAACAAGCCAAACAGCTAAGGGAAATTGCAGTGAGGTCTAGCCAAGGCCTCACTCCTCGTCAGACAGCGTTGACTTCGGCCAGAGAGGTCCGTACATTCAGTGGGAAAGATTCAGTTCGTATGATATTCCCAGCGCAATACGGAACGTCCTTACGACTTCGAATACGACCATCAGAAAAGATTGAGTCTATCACAAACACCCCCGTCATCTTCGAGCGCTATGAACCGAAGTACCGACTCGTCAATAAACCCCAGTTGAAAGACATGGAATAGGAGAGGCGAACAATGAATAAGATAATTCGAAATGAATCAAGGACGGTTGTATGCGTTGTTCTGTTCGCGCTTTTTCTGTCCATTATAATTCCTGGTGCTTGGGGAATTGAGTATGGTTATGACGATCTCAATCGCTTGACGTGGGTGAAACATCCAGATGGGACTACAGTCGAATACGTATATGACGCTGTCGGAAACAGGACACGTAAATTAGTTACCATAGCCGAAAATCCTGTGCTGGAAATAACAAATCCCACAAGTTCCGTGCAATGGCGAGCAGGCGATATTTATACTGTCGAGTGGACATACTCGGAAAAGGCGAATCCATATTTCCGAATTGAATTGTACCAAGGCGATATATTGAGCGCAGTCATTGATGACATGGCGCCAAATACGGGATCATATGATTGGACCGTTTCTCCTGAACAGCCTATAGGAATGGATTATCGCATTAAACTAATTTCGGTCACCAATACAGATCTTTATAAGTACAGTGAATACTTTTCCATTATTGTGAGTGATGGAGAGGGTGGAGTAGAAGGTGATATAGAGGGTGGCGTAGAAGGTAATGTAGAGGGTGGAGTAGAAGGTGATATAGAAGGCGGAGTAGAAGGCGATATAGAGGGTGGAGTAGAAGGCGATATAGAGGGAGGAGTAGAAGGTGATATGGAAGGTGGCGGTGAAGGTGAGAATCCACTGGTGATTACCCAACAGCCGCAGGATGCTTCTGTGTATGTGGGTAATAGTCATACTTTTTCAATTGTTGCCTCCGGCGGAGTTGGTTCATTGACGTATGACTGGGAAAAGAATGGGACAAGTCTTGGGGGTCCGAGTTTGCCGACATTCACCATTGTTTCCGTCAGTCTAGCGAATGCGGGGGTATATAGTTGTTCGGTGTCGGATGGTGTTGCGACGGTGGAGTCTGATGGCGCGGAACTTCTTGTGTATGAACCGGCGGTAACCGGGCAGCATAACGCCGATCAGGATAACGATTGGCTGATCAACTTATCTGAATTGTTGCGGATTATCCAATTCTATAATTCGGATGGCTTCCATTGCGAAGCGGGTACGGAAGATGGTTTTGCGCCGGGTCCCGGAGACACTTCATGTGTTCCTCATGACAGCGATTATAATGCGCAGGACTGGCAAATTAATCTCTCGGAATTGCTTCGGGTGATTCAGTTCTTCAATTCTAGAGGATATCATTGTGAGGAAGGCACGGAAGATAATTTTGCACCCGGCGCTGGTACCGCATGTGAAGGGGAAGGGGAAGGCGAAGGTGATGAAGAAGGTGTGCCCTCCGAAGGATCGCCGGAGGAGGGTCAACCCGAAGGCGTGGTAGAAGGTGAAGGCGGGGTAGAAGGGGATGATGAAGGCGCGAATGAGGGACAAATAGAAGGGGAAGGTGAAGGGGATGAAGAAGGCATGCCCTCCGAAGGATCGCCGGAGGAGGGTCAACCCGAAGGCATGATTGAAGGTGAAGGCGAACTTCAAGCCGGTGATATGGCTGATTTTGCGGGGATAACCTTTGTGTGGTGTCCACCGGGAAGTTTTAGCATGGGGGATGAAAGCAAGGTTGATCCAGATGAATCACCGAAGCATACGGTAACTTTTTCGCAAGGGTTCTGGATGTCCAAATATGAAGTCACACAGGCACAGTGGACTGCGGTTATGGGGTCGAATCCATCCTATTTCCAGGATGATGATCGGCCTGTTGAAACGGTGTCATGGAGTCAGATTGTTGAACCGGATGGATACCTGGAAAAACTGAATGAGGCGAACCCGGGTATGGGATTTCGTTTGCCTACGGAAGCCGAGTGGGAATATGCCTGCCGGGCGGATACGACTGCGCCCTACTACTGGGGCGATGAACCGACCAGCGGAGACTATGGTTGGTATGCAGCTAATAGTGCGGAAGGGGAGGTATTGCAGACCCATGCTGTAGGTGGCAAACTCCCCAATGACTGGGGTCTTCATGATATGTCAGGCAATGTTTGGGAGTGGGTACAGGATTGGTATCACAGCAACTATATTGGTGCGCCGTCAGATGGTTCAGCATTTGAAGGTGAAGTAAGTGCTAACCGGGTGATTCGTGGTGGCGGATTTGGCAGCGTTGTTAGCTCAATGAGGTCAGCCAACCGCGACTGCGACAATCCTGCGAGTGTTGCCGACAGCCACGGATTCCGCCTTGTCCGCTGAATACTATTGAAACCGTTATGAACTGCAATCCTTGTTGAAGTGAAATGCTTACCGGGCATTTTTTGTGTCAACCGGGCAACGCAAGTTAGGATTTCATGATTCATTGACACCGGAAATGGGGCTTGTTACACTTGTTGAGTGCAGTATATGGAGGCATGGGTGGAGTCTTTTTGAGGATGAGTTTGCTGCAGGAACGCCGCGCGGCGCAGGCAGGGCGGTTATTCGCAAGCGATTGACGCGGGATTATGAAGGAGAAAGGGTGAACAAATGAGTACAAAACTAATGGCATGGAAACATGAGACCGGATATACAGGTGTTTGCGTGCTGACTATTCTGGTCATGGTTTTCGCATTGGGTCTCCCATGGGGAAATGCTCAGGCAGAAGCGGCTGTTGAACTCGCCCCTGCCATATGTGGAATCCTTCCTGTTTTGAGCGCTATTGAAGGGGAAGGCGAAGGGGAAGGTGAAGGCGAAGGCGAAACGGGGCCGTGTGCAACGGGACTGTTTATGGACAAAACGTTCGGCGTTATTTTAACGGAAAATGTTCAATACGGGACGGGCGCTATTAATGCCTCTAATCCATTCGCCCCACAGACGAAAGCATTGTATCTGGATCTGTATGAGCCGGATGAGGAGGTGGGGTCGGAACTGAAACCGGGGTTTGTAATGGTGCATGGCGGAGCGTGGTCTTCCGGCACCCGGAAGGATGACACCTTTGTGGATCCCTCGGAGCCGGGCGACTCCAGCACGAATACGGCGACGTATGCAGCCGAGTTCGCCAAACGGGGGTATGTATGCGTGTCGGTCGAATACCGCCTGACGACAGACGACCCTCCGGGGACGGGTGACTTTTTCGGTTCGCCGCCATCGCTGGCCCAGCTTGGTTTCCGCGCGTTCGAGGCATCGATCCAGGATGTGGAAAAAGCCTTCCAATGGATGGTGGACAATGCCTCCGACCTCGGGGTGGACACCAGCCGTATCGCGGTCGGCGGATATTCCGCCGGGGCGATTGATTCGCATTTTATTTGTTACGGTCCGCCACAGTTGCCGGCCGCTGCGATTTGGAGCAATTCCGGGGCGTTGATATGCGATGCAGGTCTGCCTGCATTCCATGGAGAAGACTACATCGACGGTGTGGGAAATGAACCGCCCCTGATTGCTTTCCATGGCACATCGGACCTTCTTGTAAGCTACACGGACGCCCAGGCAGTGGAAACGCGGCTTACGACCTATAGCGTGCCGCACGTGCTTTATACCATGACCGATGAAGACCACTTTTATCCCATTGACCGCACCATCGACGAACTGCCGGCCAATGGCGAGACCGTCGAACAACTGCTTGCATGCTTCATGTATGAACAGATGAACCTTGAAGAACTGGCCGGAGGCGAGGGAGAAGGCGAGGGCGTGGAAGAGGGTGTTTTGGAGGGTGCGGAAGAAGGGGCGGAGGAAGGCTCCATCGAAGGTGTAGCAGAAGGTGAAGGTGCTGAGGAAGGTTTGGTGGAAGGTATGATTGAAGGTGCCGAAGAGGGCGAAGGAGTGCTGGAAGGCAGCGTCGAAGGAGAAGTCGAAGGCG
>ERZ795059.360-NODE-360-length-60478-cov-16.700826_pt1 | contig 60478 bp, 40 predicted proteins | sample MGYA00375143_ERZ795059 | MGnify/ENA primary metagenome ERZ795059 (study PRJEB30188, sample SAMN05720168) | activated sludge metagenome | isolation source: Anaerobic digester | place: USA | collected 2015-01-07 ... | reverse complement strand
CACAACTTGAATCTCGAAAACTTGAAAACTTGAAAACTCGGAAACCCTAAAACCCCCAAAACCTTCCTCTGTGCCTCTCTCTGTTATCTCCGTAGCTCTGTAGTGAAAAAAGAAACCTCTGTATCTCCGCAGTAAAACCCTAAAACCTTAAAACCTCTCATCAGTTGCCATCAATTCATCAATTCCGCCCTCTGTCACTCACCTGGCCCCCTTGTTTCACTCCCCAAAAGAAAACCCCGGATCGCTCCGGGGTCTGATATATGGTGCAGGGTATGCTCTTAGATGAGGCCCTGATCGCACATGGCGTTGGCTACTTTCAGGAAGCCGGCAATGTTGGCGCCCTTGACGTAGTTGACATATCCGTCGGCTTGGGTGCCGTGTTCGCGGCAGGCTTCGTGGATGTTTTTCATGATGCTGTGAAGGCGTTCGTCCACTTCTTCGCGGTTCCAGTTGAGGCGCATGCTGTTTTGGGTCATTTCCAGACCGCTGGTAGCGACTCCGCCGGCATTGGCGGCTTTTCCGGGAGCGAAGAGGATCTTGGCGCTCTGGAAAATCTCAACGGCTTCCGGAGTGCTGGGCATGTTGGCGCCTTCAACCACGCAGAAGCAGCTGTTTTTCACGAGAGACCTGGCATCTTCGGCGCCCAGCTCGTTTTGAGTGGCGCAGGGGATGGCGACGTCAACGGGAACTTCCCAGGGGCGTTTTCCGGGGATGAATTTGGCGTTGGGATAGACGTCCGCATAGTCGATAACGCGGTCGTTGTTGGAAGCGCGAAGCTCGAGCATATAGTCGATCTTGTCTCCGGAGACGCCATCCTCATCATAGATGTATCCATCGGGACCGGAGAGGGTGACGACCTTGCCGCCCAGTTCGTTGATCTTTTGAGCGGCGCCCCAGGCTACGTTGCCGAAGCCGGAGAGGGCTACTTTCATGCCATCAAAGGTCTTGCCCTGGGTCTTGAGCATTTCCTCGGCATAATAAACCACGCCAAAGCCGGTGGCTTCCGGACGGATGAGACTGCCGCCCCAGGTGCGGCCTTTACCGGTGAGAACGCCGGTGAATTCGTTGGCCAGTTTTTTGTAGTAGCCGAAGAGATAGCCGATCTCGCGTCCGCCCACACCGATATCGCCGGCGGGAACGTCCGTGTCAGGACCCACATGGCGGAAGAGTTCAGCCATAAAGCTCTGGCAAAAACGCATGATCTCAGCGTCGGATTTGCCCTTGGCGTCAAAATCGCTACCGCCTTTACCGCCGCCCATAGGGAGGGTAGTGAGGCTGTTTTTGAAGATCTGCTCAAAGCCGAGAAACTTCAAAATGGAAAGGTTGACGCTGGGGTGGAAACGCAGGCCGCCCTTGTAGGGGCCGATAGCGCTGTTGAACTGAACGCGGAATCCGCGGTTCACATGCACTTCGCCTTTGTCGTCCATCCAGGGGACGCGAAACATGATGACGCGCTCTGGTTCCACGATACGCTCGAGAATATTGGCTTTTACAAAGCGGGGATTGCTCTCATAGGCATCCCAAATGGTCTCGACAACTTCCTTGACGGCTTGCAGAAACTCCGGTTCACCTGGGTTTCTGGCGGCTACTTTGGCCATGAATTCTTGAAAGGTCATGGTAATCCTCCATGTGTATTTTTGTTATTTATTAGCCACGTTTTATAAAGCAGAGAAAATGTCAAGCATTTCCATCCAGAAGTTTGCCGACCCTGGGAGCTCTGAGGCGGTGGGCCATCGGAAAACCGGAACCCAGGAGGGGGCGCAGATAGTATCTGAATTCATCCGTGACGCCGTTCCCTTCCGGATTGATGTATTCATCAGGCATGTGACGGGTCTTGCGGGCGATGTTGGCCAGGTCTTCCAGCTGGTAGTTTACGGAGTAGAAACCGGTGCGCTGGATGGATATCGAGCCGTCCAGATTGTACCAGATGGCATAATGGGCGGCGCGTTCGCCTACCTCGCGGGCTTCCCGTTGGTCCACATCCGAAACGCAGCCTAAAAATGATCGCTGCAGATAGCCGAAGGTGTCGCTGCGCACCCGTTTGATATGGAGCTTGGTCTTCACCAGATCGCTGAGCAGATCGCCGAGCATACCGGTGCCGGAAAGCTGGACATTGCCATGGGCGTCGGTCTCGCTGGAGTTGGTGAGCTTGGTCATCATGGGGACGCCTTTTTCGTCCACAATCCCCTCGGAAACGGCAACCACACAGCGTCCGAATTGATTGTAAACCCGATGGACATCCTTCAGAAACTTATCCCGGTGGAAGGGACGCTCCGGCAGGTAGATGAGATGGGGGCCGTCATCAGGATACTTTTGGGCCAGAGCGCTGGCGGCGGTGAGAAATCCGGCGTGACGGCCCATCACGACGCCGATATAGACACCCGGAAGGGCGCGGTTGTCCAGATTTACACCTCCAAAGGCGGAGGCCACAAAACGGGCGGCGGATCCGTAGCCGGGAGTGTGGTCGTTGAGCACCAGATCGTTGTCGATGGTCTTGGGGATGTGAATGGCGCGAAATTCGTAATCCGCCTGGCGGGCTTGTTCATTGACGATGCGGACGGTATCGGAAGAGTCGTTGCCGCCAATATAAAAGAAATAGCGGACGTCGTGGGCCTTGAGCACCTTGAAGATATCTTTGCAATAGGCTTCATCCGGTTTGTCGCGAGTGGAGAGCAGTGCCGAAGAGGGGGTGTTGGCTACTTGCTCGAGGTTGTGAGTGGTCTCCTGAGTGAGATCCACAAAGTCTTCATTGACAATGCCCTGGACGCCGTAGAGGGCGCCGTAAACTCGGGTCACCTGGCTGAACTTGCGGGCTTCCAGGGCCGCGCCCACCAGGGATTGATTGATCACCGCGGTAGGACCGCCACCCTGGGCGATCACCACTTTTCCTTCCAGTTTCATTGATTCCTCCCGTGAATCTATATAATCATTGGTTAGCAGTAAAGCGTCATGAGTAGTCCGCAACCTGATCAAGCGGGTATTTCGTGTTCATCAGCCGCGGGCGCTCACCAATTCTCAATTATAAGACGCGCTATTCTTGTCCAGCAGAAAATGCTTGCTAAAAAAACAAGGCCCAAAAGATTGGGGTTGGAGGTAAGATGAGTTACATCGTATTAGCCAGAAAATACCGGCCTCAAACCTTCTCTGAGGTCTACGCCCAGGATCACGTGACGGAGATTCTTCAAAACGCGATCGAGAGCAAGCGGATCGCGCACGCCTTCCTGTTTACAGGACCGCGCGGTGTGGGGAAGACCTCGATGGCCAGGATTCTGGCAAAGAGCCTTAACTGCGAGGAGGGGCCCAGCGCTCATCCCTGCAACAAATGTCACAACTGTCTGGAGATCACGGCCGGCACCTCTTCTGACGTGATAGAGATCGACGGCGCTTCCAACACGGGCGTGGACGATATCAGAGAACTCCAGAAGGAGCTGATGTACGCTCCCAGCCAGTCGCAATACAAGATATACATCATAGATGAAGTGCACATGCTCTCCAAGAATGCCTTCAACGCGCTGCTCAAGACCCTTGAAGAGCCTCCGGAAAACGTGCTTTTTATCTTTGCCACCACCGAAGCGCAAAAGGTGCTGGCCACCATCGTCTCACGCTGCCAGCGTTATGATTTCAAGCGCATCCCGGTGGAGGCTATCGTAAGACGCCTCAGAGAGATCACGGCCAGCGAAAACATCCAGATCGACGACGAATCCCTCTATATGATCGCCCGAAAAGCCGATGGCGGGATGCGGGACGCGCTTTCGCTGATGGACCAGGTGCTCTCCTACTGCCTCAACGACGTCAGTGGGGAGAAAGTGCGCGAGATTTTTGGAATGATCCCCAATCAGGTGTTTTCCAATATCTTCAGTATGGTTAAACGGCGCGACTCTGCCAATCTGATCGCGTCTCTGCATCAGGTGCTGGAAGACGGCATGGACCCGCAGGAACTGCTGATCAACATGACTGAGTTTATCAGAGTAACGCTGCTGCGCAAAACTGGTGTGACGCCCCAGGACATCGTTGCCGATGAATATCCCCTCTTTGACGCGGTGGCGGATGAATTTTCGCCTACGGAGCTGCTCTATCTGATCAGCACCCTGATGCAGACCAGGACGGATCTAAAAGGCAGTTCCAATCCCCAGCTCGTGCTGGAGGTTCTAATGCTCAAGCTGAGCCGCATGCAGGAGATGAACGAGATTTCTGAGCTGATCAAGCTGGTTCGAAGTGGAAACTCCCTGCCGGCCGCCAGACCGACTTCGAGATCGGCAGATCCCGCTCCAGCCACGACACCGGCCCCGCGGGACGCCAAACCCGCCCCGCAATACAACCCAGGCTCCACCCCTGTGACGCATCACGAAGCTCCGATGGAAAAGCTCAGCTTTGATCTGGACAGTGTGCAGGCCCACCGTGAGAAGATCGATATCAGGATCAAACGCATCAGCAATATCACTTCCCTTGCCTTTACCGCCGCTCAAATCGACCGGGCTGAGGGAGATATCCTCTCTTTGAGTGTAAGCAGCGCTTCGCACTACAACGCCTTGATATCTAAGAAAGAAGAGATAGAACGCCAGCTTTCAGACCTCTTTGGTCATCCCATCCACCTGAAAGTCACCCAGATCAAGAGCGCAGAAGCTCCCAAGATCGAGATCAAACGGCGCAACATCAACGAGGTCAAGGAAAAAGATCCGCTTCTGGCCAGATATATAGAGGTCACCGATTCCAAACTGGGAGCGGGATACTGAGCTTGGTCCAAACCGCTTTTTGCGTCCTGACCCCCCTCTACGTCCTGATCCCCATTCTGGCGGCTTTGGCTGTGCTGCTCTGCCGCAAGGGAAAAATCACGACGGCACAGGGCATCAGCGTGATCGTGGCAGCCAGAAACGAAGAGCACAACCTGCCTGTCCTGCTAAGTTCGTTGGCGAAGCTCGATTATCCTCCTGAAGCTTATGAGCTTATCATCGTCAGCGATCATTCCACCGATGCCAGCGTGGACATCCTCAGGCAGTGGCAGGACCGCTTGAATCTCAAAGTGATAGACTGGCAGGAGGAAGAAAAGGGCATCATCGGCAAGAAAGCCGCTCTGCTGCAGGGAATACGAGCCGCCAAACACGAACTGCTGGCCTTCACGGATGCCGACTGCGAAGTCCCCTCCACTTGGCTGCGTGCCTTCTCTCAGGCCTTTGAAAACGATGTGGATTACGTGCTGGGTTATTCTCTGATCAAACGGGACAAGCAAGATGGATATTTCCGGCTAAAAAACTTTGAGCGGGGAATCTACTACAGTCTGGCCGCGTTGGGCATGCTGGTCCGCCACCCCATCACCAGCAGCGCCTGCAACATGGCCTACCGCAAGAGCGTGTTCCTGGCATCAAAGGGATTTGAGGGGATCGGACATCTGGCCTCTGGCGATGACGATCTGCTGCTGATGAAGATGATGCCCCGGATGCGGCGCGCCGTTTACAACCCAAGCCCCGCCCAGAGATTGGTTTCCTATGAAGGCCATGATCTGTCCAAGCGTCATCACACCAACGTCCGGAGAGCTTCCAAATTCCGTTATTTCCCTCTCTGGCTTCAGCTTATGGGTGTATTTGTGTTTCTTTACTTTATACTATTTTATCTATCCATTGCGGCACTGGCACTTGGATCAAGCAATCCTTGGCTTCCTCTGATGTTCATGATAAAAACGGGCACCGAGCTAAGCCTTGGTTTCATCCACTTTTTCAGGACTGGCCTGCCTTGGCTCGGGGCCCTGTATCCCGTTCAACTGCTGTGGTTTCCGGGGCAGTTTGTGTATTATTCCCTGCGGGGCAGCTTGGGGAAATACCGCTGGAAATAGCTACATTTCGATAAGCTGAGCCTGGACGTAATTCACTTGGTTAAGGCTGTCGATGATCTGCTTCAGCTCTTCCTGGCTGCCTTCCACTTCCAGGATCACCAAACCGTCGTTAGCACAGAATTCTTTGGAAACTTCGTGTAATCCCAGGCGCACTTTGATGTTGCAGCCGTACTCCGTGAGGATTTGCTGGACTCTGGCAGCTTCGGTGCTGCGGTGGTCGATCTTGACTAAAATCACTTTGTAAGTCATAACTTACCTCCTGAAACCCAAATTCGCCGCGCTGGAAAACTTGTCCAGAGATTTTCCGCGGTTCTGGCGGCAGCGGTGATCTGGTCATGTTCGCAAGCCTCACGGCTCACTTGAGCACGATAATCCTGATGCAAGCCTGCCGGATCCATCATTTCTATCACTTCAACAATTCCGGCCTCTAACATCCACCGCGACCGCACCGAAGAGCTAAGAAGGACCCACAGGCATGAGATTAGCTTGACAAAAGCAGGGTGCCAGGATTTGCTGTTTTTTCTTGTAACTTCAGATAAAAATCAGGATAATGAAATGCGTTTTGAAAAAGAACTAAAGGTGATCCAAAGGGCCGTGGACGAGATCGTCCCATTGGAAGACCTGATCGCCAAACTGGATAAAAGCCAAAAGACGGGCACGCCGCTGCGGATCAAATTTGGCATCGATCCCACCGGCTATGACGTGCATATCGGTCATCTGGTACCGATCCGCAAGATGAGAGATTTTCAGGACCTCGGGCATATCGGGGTGATTATCATCGGCGATTTTACCGCCCAGATAGGTGATCCCACCGGGCGCGACGAATCACGTCCTCCCCTCACTCATGAGCAGATTCTCTACAACAGCGAGAAATATATGGAGCAGCTCTATACGGTTCTCAAGCCCGAGCTTACCGAAGTCCGCTATCAGAGCGAATGGTTTGGCCCCATGGGAATGACCGACGTCCTCAAGCTGCTGGGCAAGTTCACCCTGGCGCAGTTTATGGCCCACGACACCTTCCGCAACCGCTACGAAAGCGGCCTCTCGCTGGGTATGCATGAGCTGATGTACCCCGTTCTGCAGGGATATGACTCGGTAGCCATCAACAGCGACGTGGAGCTGGGAGCCACCGAACAGAAGTTTAACATCCTCTGCGGCAGAGATATGCAGCGCCACTTCGGTCAGGAACAACAGGTGGCGGTGCTGTCGCCGATACTGACCGGCACCGACGGGGTCAACAAGATGGGTAAATCCCTGAACAATTACATCGCCGTCTTCGATCCACCTGCCGAGAAATATGGCAAAGTGATGTCGATTCCGGACAGCTTGCTGATCAACTATTTCAAGTATGCCGCCTACTCGGATACCGACGCTTTGGAAGCCATCAAGCGCGAGCTGGAAGACGGTGTCAACCCCATGCTGCTTAAAAAGCGCCTGGCCAGAGAGATAGTGGGATTTTACCATGGCGAAGAGGCTGCCTTGCAAGCTCAGGAAGGCTTTGAGAAGCAGTTTTCCCAGAAAGAGGTCCCGGAAGACCTGCAGGAGTATGTCCTTCCGGCTGGCCCTCATAAAGTGAGCAAGATCTTGGTGGACTGCGGTCTATGCGCTTCCAGCGGGGAGGCAAAACGTCTGATCCAGGGCGGCGGAGTAAGCGTTGACGGCAACAAAATCAACGCCTGGGACGCCGAGATTGAGATATCTGACGAAGCTATCCTCAAAGCCGGAAAGCGCCGCTTTGTGAAGCTGGTAAAGTCCTGATGGGATACGAATTTCAGCTTAAGCTCATCAAGGGAGCGGTGACCGCCATCATCATCGGAGTGATCTTTTACTGCATCATCCTGCATGAGATCAGTCATGCCGTGGTAGCCCGCTGGCTGGGAGACGACACCGCCAGCCGCAGAGGACGGCTCAGCCTCAATCCACTCAAGCACATAGACTGGTTTGGCACCGTCATCCTGCCTCTCCTGCTCTATTTTAGTGCCGGTTTTATCTGGGGCTATGCCAAACCCGTCCCCATCAATCCGTACAACTTTCGCAACTACAAGCGGGATATGGGCTTGTCCGCGCTCGCGGGGCCTGTTTCCAATATCCTGATCGGCTTCGTCTTCGCGGTCCTCTTTCACCTGGCCACGGGCTTTTCTTTGATCCAGCAGGTCTGCTATTTCATCGTGTTCTTCAACTTTCTGCTGGCATTTTTCAATCTGATCCCAATTCCTCCGCTGGATGGTTCCAAGGTGTTGGGCATGGCCCTCACTGATGAAGCCTATATGCGCTGGACCGCGCAGGAACGCAACGGCATGATCGCGCTGTTTGCCATCATCATGGTCTCCAACCTTCTGGGCCTGAATATCTTCGGCAAGCTGGTAATGCCACCGGTGCAGGGTTTGATGGCTCTTCTGGGAATGGGAACTTAGGCAACCGCAAGGCTCTGCTATTCTGATAAATACACAAAAAATACATATAAAGAGGAAATCATGGACATCCAAAAACTCAAGCAAATGATCGAACAGCATGAAGTGCAGGCAGTTGACCTCAAATACTGTGGTCTGGACGGACGCTGGTATCACATCACTTTCCCAGCCCGCCGCTTGGAAAAGGTGCTGGTAAGCGGCATTCCCTTCGACGGATCTTCCATCCCGGGAATGAGATCGGTGGAATCCGGAGACATGGTGCTGATGCCGGATACGGATACCGCTCACCTTGACCCCTTTTATGAGACGCCCACCCTCAGAATGATCTGCTCCATCTGTGACGCTGAAAGCCGCGTCGGAGTAAAGAAAGACCCCCGCAGCGTGGCCCAGCGCGCTCACGATTATCTGCTCTCCACCGGAATCGCCGACAACAGCACCTGGATTCCGGAGCTGGAATTTCATCTCTTTGATTCCGTTGAATATAACAGCGATTCTTTCTCCAGCGGATACACCGTGACTTCCTGCGAGAGCAAGGACTGCCTGCCGGACGACTTTGACGATCTGGACGGAGTGGCACGTCAGGATGTGAAGGGCTATCACGCCGACACCCCTTTTGACCGCTATTACGAGATCCGCCAGGAAATCGTGGAGGCCATCGAAGCCCAGGACATCAAGGTGAGATATCATCATCACGAGGTAGGGCTCTCCTCTCAGCAGGAAATCGAGACCGAACTGCTGGCCTTCCCCAAAATCTGTGACGACACCATGGTGATGAAGGATATCATCCGCAGAGTGGCCCTCGAAAACGGTCTCTCGGCAACTTTCATGCCCAAACCCGTTTACAATCAGGCCGGAAACGGCATGCACTTTCACATTATGCTCCACAAGAAGGGCAAAAACGTATTCTATAAGAAAGGCGGCTATGCCGATCTCTCCAACGAGGCCATCTGGTTTATCGGAGGAGTGCTGAAACACGGCCGTTCCCTGGTGGCTTTCACCAATCCCAGCACCAACAGCTACAAGCGTTTGCTGCCAGGATTCGAAGCCCCTGTCAAGCTGTTCTACGGACTGGCCAACCGCAGTGCCGCCATCCGCATTCCCCGTTATGCCAACACCCCGGAAAGCAAACGCTTTGAATTCCGCACCGGTGACGGCACCTGCAATCCCTATTTCGCCATGAGCGCTATCCTGATGGCCGGACTGGATGGCATAAAAAACAAGATCGACCCCGCCAAATACAACCTCGGGCCTTTCGATGACAACGTCTACGCCTGGCCGGAAAAGAAAAAAGCCAAGCTTCTTTCCATTCCAGCCGATCTGCGGGAAGCCATGCTCTGCCTGGAAAAAGACCATGACTACCTCCTTGCGGGAAATGTGTTTAACGAAGAGCTGATCGAATCCCACATCGCCATGAAGCGTGTCGAGCATGACGCCGTCTCGAACCGCGTTCACCCCCACGAGCTAATGCTGTATTATAATCTGTAATTTAGGAACAGATATTGCATCTGCCTTACAATATATACAAAACCCTGCAAACAGAGGTACTAAGAATGAAAAAAACCGTGCTGCTACTTGTGGTCGGCTTATGGATCAGCCTGTGTCTGGCCGCGAGTCCTGAGGGCACGCCTGTCAGTTACAAACAGGCTTTCTCGATCACCGCTCAGAGCGATAACCACATGGACATCCGATTCTCGCTTCCAGATTTTGAGCTGGAAACGGTGAATGTGGGCGATCAGGTATTTGACCGGATCATCATGCCAGACGCCGGAACAACCCTTGAGAGTGGACTTCCGGAATTGCCCACTGTCTCGATCAGCCTGGCCATCCCCAGACAAGGCTCTACCCAAGCCTCGTTAATGGGCGTTGAGCCCGAGATGATCAACTCCTTCCTGGCCTATCCGGTACAGCAGGGCCAGGAGCTGGAAAGCCCCAAGAGCTTTGTCTATAATGCCGGATACTATTCTCAGGGAGCTGCTTATCCCCAGAATGTGGTCCAGATCAGCGAGCCTTACATCCTAAGAGATTTCAGGCTGGTAACAATCCAGGTTAATCCATTCATATACAATCCTTTGACGCAAGCCTTAACGGTAAACCAGACCATCGATTTGAGGATCACGTTCACCCAGGAACCCGGGTTGAACGAGTTGGCTGGCGAATTCAGCAACTATTCCCTCGCTTTTGAGAAAATCTACGAAGCGTCTATCCTCAATTTTGACGACTACCGTTATCAGATGTTTTCCAGGACGCCTCCCCGATACCTGCTTATCCATGGCAACAATACAGATCCCAACTTCCTGAACGCGATTAACGACTTTGTGCTGTGGAAACGCCAGAAGGGCGCGGATGTGGACGTGGCAACCACCGCGGCCGGTTCTGCCGGTACTACTACCACCACGATCAAAAACTACATCCAGACGGCCTACAACAACGTCGCCCTTCGCCCTGACTATGTCATCCTGGTTGGAGATACCCAGGGATCCTATACTATCCCTACTTTCTCGGTCAGCAGCGGTTCCGGAGATTATCCCTACACCCACCTCGAGGGCACAGATCAGGTCGGTGACGTATTCATAGGACGCATCTCGGCCGAAAACCTCTCTCAGCTGCAAACGCTCTTTGCCAAAATCTATCTCTATGAGCGCGATCTCAATATCAATACCGCCGATTGGCTGAACAGGATGCTGCTGGTGGGTGACTGGTCGCCTTCTGGCATTTCTACCGTATATATCAGCAAGTATATCAAAGAAAGAGCTCTTTATATCAATCCCAGTTACACTTTCACCGAGCTCTACGGTTCCGATCCCTCCCCCAGTTCCATGAACACCGCCATCAACCAGGGAATCGGCTTCTTTGCCTATCGCGGTTATATCAACATGAGCGGATGGTCACCTTCAGAATCATCTCTGAACAACGCTTTCCGTCTGCCTCACGCCATTATTCCCACCTGCGGAACCGGTAACTTTGGATCCACCTCTCCCGGTACTACCGAAGCTTTCATTCGGCTCGGTACCGCCGCCCAGCCCAAAGGAGCCGTAACTGCCATTGGAATGGCCACTTCCAGCACCCACACCGTGTTCAACAATGTGTTGCATGGTGGTATCTGGGGTGGACTCCTGACTTATGGAATGCGCACCATGGGTGAGGGCTTGCTGAACGCCAAAGCGTATATTCATCAGATGTTTGGAGTATCTTCTCCTTCCAACGTGACCAGCTTTGCCCACTGGTTCAATCTGATGGGCGACCCCACAATGGAAGTTTATTTCGGCATACCCAGCACTTTCAACGTGACTACCCAGACGACCATCCCTCTGGGGCTCAGCCTCTTGGACGTGGCCGTCAGGGATAATAATATGACAATCGTGGCTGATGCCAGTGTCACCCTGTCTCAGGGGACCAGCATTCTGAGCCGCGGATATACCGACGCGGAAGGTAACGTGATCCTGATCCTGCCTTCCGGTATGGGTACCGGAAACTGCGTGATGACTGTGTCCAAACACAATTTCAAGCCCGTGCAGATTCCCATCACTGTAGACACAAGTGGTACTCTGGTGCCTGGTTCAATCGTGATCGACGATGACACCACTGCTCCCTCCCAGGGAAACACCGACGGCTTTGCCAACGGTGGCGAAACCCTCGAAATCCTCTTTGGACTCCAGAACACCTCTGCTGCCACAATTTCCGGTATCAGTGGATACATTACCACCACCAGTCCCTATGCGACTTTCAGTGATTCCCTCGTCACTTATGCCGCCATCCCTGCCGGCCAGACTGGTTTCAACGCCAGTCCGATCGTGCTGCATGTGGCACCCAACACTCCTCACAACAGCATGCTGAGGCTGCACATCATCCTCACGGACTCGATGGGCAACACCTATGATATTTCCGAGTTTATGCCTGTGACCAACGCCAATATCCGTTATCACAGCTATGCCCTCATCAACGCGGGGACCAATAACGCTCTCGACCCGGGCGAGACGGCAGGCTTCACGGTAACCCTCAGCAACATTGGCGCGATTGGCGTGACGGGAATCACAGCCCGCCTCTTCAGTGACAATGATCTGGTCTCGGTCACCAATCACACCATAGAATACGGTGATATGCTCCAAAACGTCCAGGTAACACCCTCGGTGCAGACTTTTGAGCTCCTGGCCAGGACTCAGGTCCTGCCCGGAATGCTGATCCCGATGCGGATGAAGCTTTATAACGCGGCAGGCTTTGAGCAGTGGCTCGCTTTTACCTTCACAGTGGGAGTGGTGACTGTCAACGATCCGCTGGGTCCGGATTCCTATGGCTATGTGATCTATGACGATACAGACACCGCTTATCCAGAATGCCCGGTCTATGACTGGGTGGGAATAGCTCCTGCCGAAGGCGGAGTGGGAACGTCCCTCAATATCTCAGACGCCTATACCAGCGGCGATGAGGGAGACCAGGTGGGCAACAATCCCCTGGCCGTAGTCAATCTTCCCTTCCCCTTCCAGTTCTACGGGATCAGCTACAGCCAGATCACCGTGGCCTCCAATGGCTTCCTGGTCTTTGGCACCACAGAGAGCGCTGAATTCCGCAACTACCGCTTACCCGGTCCGATGGGCCCCAATCCCATGATAGCTCCCTTCTGGGATGATTTGGCCACCCACACCGGCAGCGGGATTTACACCTGGTTTGACCGTAACAACCACGCCTTCGTGATCGAATGGTACAACTTGCGCAACGGCGTAAACGGCTCCTCTCCAGAGACTTTCCAGGTGATCCTCTATGATCCGGCCGTGCATGCTGGCTCGCTGGGTGACGGACCTATCAAGATCCAGTATCACACCTTCAACAATGTGGACGCTACTTCCAGCACCAGTCATCATGGCTGCTATTCCACTATCGGCATCGAAGACCATTCTGGAATAGTGGGCCTGGAATACAGCTATTCAAACACCTATCCCACCGCTGCTTCACCTCTTGGCAACGGCAGGGCCATTTATATCACCAACATCCCGATCTATTACGAAGCTTCGCATCTGGTGCTGGGGGAGACCTACATCACCGATCCAAACGGAAACGGCGTCTGCGAACCAGGCGAGCTCATTGAACTGGGCGTGCAGCTCAGCAATATCGGCAACGCGGTAGCCAACAACCCCACCGCTACTCTGAGCACCGACAGCGAATTCATCACCATGATCAACGCGGAAACCACCTATTTCCCGATCGCAGGTGAGGGCTTTGGCGTCAACCGCACTCCCTTCCGCTTTACCGTTTCACCTGACTGCCCCAACGGCACGGTGGTCAATTTCAGCATCCTGATCGTTTCCGGAGAAGATAGCTGGTCGCGGCAGTTCAGCCTGCGGGTGGATGCCTCTCAGCTGGAATATCTGGGCTTTATGATCAATGACGCGGACACCAATTACAACGGCGTGATAGAACCTCAGGAAAGCGTGAAACTGGTAGTGAACGTCAGAAATCACGCCTCTGTGGCTGCCTCTGACCTCATGGCCACACTCAGCAATGCCGATCCGGCAATCGTGATAGATGAACCAATCATCACCAAACCCGCTATCGACGCCAACGATATCATGCAGTTTGTGTTTGAGATCTTCAACGGCGGCACCAGCACCCAGAGTGAATACAAAGGCTTCCAGTTCAACTTGACGGCAGGCAATGGGCTTCCGCTCAGCGCCACCATGATGGTCCCCTTCAACATGAACAATATCTTCAGCGATTTCGAGACTGAAAACGGCAACTTCGATTCCGAGACCGGCTGGGCCTGGGGAGCACCTTCGCAGGTAACACCATACAGCGGGACCAAGCTCTGGGCTTCAAACCTCAGCGGCAATTATCCCGATCTGGTTACCTACAATCTCCATACACCCATCTACGCTCTTCAGACCGGGTCCGTGCTCAGTTTCATGCATCGTTACGGCATGGAAAACAACTATGACGGCGGTAACATCAGCATCTCCACCGATGCCGGAAACACCTGGAACCTTCTGACTCCCACCGGTGGTTATAGCCACAACTCGCTGGCAGGATTGGCAGGACAGCCTGGCTTCTCAGGGATGCTGGCTAACTGGCAGCCCGTCACCATCAATCTGAACCAGTATTCAAACCAGATGGCCATGTTCAGATTCCGCATGGGCAGTGACGGAGGTACGGGTGGCATTGGCTGGTTTATCGATAACTTCGAGCTCTCCAACGTGAACCAGAAGACCGGCTACCTCTACGGCGTCGTGATTCCAACTTCCACCACCAGCCCCACCGAAGCGATGGTCAAAGCCGGAAACTTCTATACCACCAATCCGGACCAGGAAGGCAACTTCAAGCTCTTCCTGCCCAATGGAACTCACTCTGTAACCGCCACGCTGGATTATCACCAGTCCTCATCCATCCACAATATTGTGATCGGCCCCAACGACCCCACGCATTATACGGAATTCACTCTGATCAACCTGCCCAAGCCGGTGGGAATCGATTTTGACGTGGATAACGACACCGGCTTGATGAGCCTCACCTGGAATGAGCCCTATGACCCAGTCCTGCCCGTGATGGCTTATAAAGTGTACAAACGCTTCAATACCGGTCCCTTTGAGTTTGTCCAGGAAACCACCTCCACCAACTATAGCGAAACACTTGAGCTGGAAGGTGATTACAAATATTACGTCACAGTGCGTTATCTCAACACCGACGGGACCCCCAGCGACCTCGTCGCGTTCTCCTATCCCTTTGTGGACAGTGACGATAACAACAACCCAGGGCTCGTGACCAAACTCAATCACAACTACCCCAATCCCTTCAACCCCTCTACCACCATCGCTTTTGACCTGGCCAAAGCTGGCAATGTGAAGCTCAGCGTTTACAACGTCAAAGGCCAGCTGGTGCGCAGACTGACGCATGCCAATCTTCCCGGCGGCAGTCATCGCGTCACCTGGAACGGAGTGGATGAATCCAACCGTCCTGTGGCCTCAGGTATTTATTACTACCGTCTCGAGACCGGGGATTATACCAAGACCAACAAAATGCTGCTGATGAAATAATCCATCAGCCAATATACTGAAACGCCGGTAAGTGATTACCGGCGTTTTGTTTGCATGAGCTGATAACAGTGTATGGAAGGTGGCAGGACCGCCCTGAATCGCTGAACGCAGTCTCCGTCAGAGCAATTCGGACCCACCTCCTGCATAGTCGGGGTTGGGTTCGAAGATATCCTGGCGTGAGGGTTAGAACGCGATAGGGGAGAGGAAGTTACCAGTTGCGGATAGAGCAGTATCCAGCCCCCAATAGCTGTCCTGCAGATCTGGCTATCGTCTCCCTTTACTTGCGCTTGCGATGCGGTGCGCTCGGTGGGGAAAAACGGCGGAGGCCGCACGGCAGCTCTACGGCAACAAAGAGGCAGGGATAAAGGCAGTAGGGATCAGCTAAAATAATCCCGGATCCTGTCCATCTCGTCGGGAATGGCAATGTGGCGCGGACACTTGGAAAGGCATTCACCGCAATGAGTGCACTTGTCGGCCCTCATTTCAGGAGAGATAAAGGCTTCATACTCTTGCTTATGCCGCTCTTTGTTGCCAAACATCATAGCCTCGTTGTATTGGCCAAAGACGAAGGGAATACCCACACCATGCGGACAGGGCATGCAATAACGGCATTCCGTGCAGGGGATGGCAATCCGTTTGATATATGCTCTCCGGGCTTTGATATAGAGGGTTCTTTCCTTGTCTGTCAGCGTCTTATTACTCAGATGTTTTTCAAGCTGGATATTTTGTTTTAGCTGCTCCAGAGAAGACATCCCGCTCAGGCAAACGCTGCAGCCCGGAAGGTCCCACACCCATGCAAGAGCTCTTTCCAGCGGTTTTTGATAGAATTCGCTTCCCTGCCAGAGTTTTTCCACTTCTTCCGGAATGGGGGCCACCAGTTTTCCGCCTCTGAGAGGTTCCATGGAGATCACGCCCATGCCTTTTGAAACGGCCAGTCTGTAGCCGCTCATGCCCGCCTGGTAATGGGTATCCAGATAGTTTAGCATGATCTGGCAAAACTCCCAGTCAAAGCCATCCACGATGCGTTTGAAGACAGGATAGGAGTCGTGAAAGGAAAACCCGATATGGCGAATCAATCCATCTTTTTTGGCCTGAACGAGAGAATCGAGGACCTTCAGCTTCTTCATGGCTGCCCAACTGCGTTGATTGAGCGCGTGCAGAAGATAATAGTCGATGTAACCGGTCTTGAGCTTTTCCAGCTGCAGCTTCAGATATTTGAGGGGATCGCCCGCTTCCTTGACCAACCAGCAGGGCAGTTTCGTGGCGACAAATACTTTCTCCCTTGCTATGCTGGCCAGAAACTCTCCCAGCAGCGGTTCGCTCTCGCTGTTGTGATATGGCCAGGCCGTGTCGAAGTAGTTGACGCCGTGATCATAGGCGTATTGTAGCATCTCGATGGCGCGGGGTTGATCTATTTTGCCCTGATCGTCCAGGGGGAAACGCATGCAACCAAAACCAAGGGCAGATAGTTTATCCTGAGAGCCGGGCATCGTTTTGTAATTCATTTTCACCTCTTGAGACAATGATGCAGAATGGCAGGTTCTTTGTCAACTTCAAATTCAGGAAGGACAGAGATGTGATATTGATTTCTAACCATGGTTATGAGGGATCAAAGCTCAGCAGTCCGTATAATCATGGGGCGATACCTCCCCAGCCAGGAGCTTCGAGCAGTCATCTTTCACGGATATCCTGAATGCTTGCAAAGAAGCGAGGAAAAAAAGAGGCCACCCGAAAGCAGCCTCTGTCAATTCATTCGCCGATGATTTTGATCAGCACCCGTTTGTGTCGCATCCCGTCATATTCACCATAGAAGACGCGTTCCCAGGTGCCCAGGTCCAGCTTTTCGTCCGTAATCGCCACCACCACTTCGCGGCCCATGATTTGTCTCTTGAGGTGGGCATCGGCATTGTCTTCAAAGCCGTTGTGGCGATATTGGCCGTGAGGTTTTTCAGGTGCCAGCCTCTCCAGCCAGACTTCAAAATCGGCATGCAGACCGCCCTCATCGTCGTTGATGAAGATCGAGGAAGTGATATGCATGGAATTCACCAGGCACAATCCTTCTTTGACGCGGCTTTCGGTCACGGCGTTCTGGACTTGGGCGGTGATATTGATATACTCCCTGCGCCTGGCCGTTTTGAAGCTGAGTTCTTTGCGATAGGAGATCATCAAACGATAGGGGCTTTCTCGAGATACTTGGAAAGATCGGTGGGTTGGTCAAACACCAAATCCGCTCCAGCTTCTTCCAGTTCCTTTCTGCTGCAGAATCCCCAGGCCGCGCCGATCGAGATCATTCCAGCGTTTTTGGCGGTTTGAACGTCGACGGGGCAGTCACCCAGGAGGGCGATATTTTCAGGCTTGACCTTGAGCCTGTCCGCAAGCTCCAGAGCTCTGGTGGGATCAGGCTTCAGGGGCATGTCAGGTTGTTCGCCGCTGTAGATCCCGAAGGGATTTTTGCCGTGGTTGATCATCACGCCTCTGAAGTAGTGACGGATCATTTTTTTGGTGAAATAGTGGACCTTGTTGGAAAGAATGGCCACTTTGATTTTACGGGCCACGCAGAGCTGCACTAAATAGAGAATCCCGGGATAGGGCTTGGTGTGTAAAAACCAGCTTTCATCGTATTTGTACCAGAATTTCTCCGCCAGAGCATAGACTTCTTTCTCGCCGCGTTTGTCTTCCGGTGAGACACTGCTTGTCAATTCCGTGAGTCCGTTGCCAACAAAGCCTCTATAGTCCTCAACAGGGTGCTCCGGCAAACCGCTTTCCGCCAATGCCTGGTTCATGCTCTCGGCGATGTCTCTCAGGCTGTCCAATAGAGTGCCGTCCAGATCGAAGATAATGGCCTTGATCTTGAATTTACTGCTCATGTTATCCTTCCTTATTGAGGGTGTTAACTTTAATGGGATCACTGTGAGAGCCGGAGTAAAGCGACAGGTGAGGATAGGGAATCTCAATGCCAGCCGCGTCAAACCGCTCTTTGATGCTGATTATCAATTCATTTTGCAGCGCGAAATAGTCGCTGGTGTTACCCCAAACGCCATACAGGATATCGATCCCGGAAGCGCCAAAGCGCTGAATGCTTGTGAGGGGTTCCATGTCCTTGAGGGCGATTTGGGAATTCTGGGCGATGTCCATGAGAATTTCCAGGACCTGTTTGAGATCATCGTTATAGGATACAGATATATCCAAATTGACCCTGCGAACGGGGAAACGGGTGATATTGATCACCTCCGTCTTGATCATCGTCTCGTTTGGGACTCTTACAAAACGGTTGTCCGGAGTGTTGATCTTGATAGATAACAGGTCTATGGAAGAAATGGTGCCGATTGTTGAGCCCACCTGGACTACGTCTCCAATCACAAAAGGCTTTTCCGAGATCAGGAAGATACCGCTGATGATATTGGATACACTGGTCTGCGAGGCAAAACCGATGGCTACACCGAAAACTCCAGCCGCGCCAAGCAAAGCTGAAAGTTTGAAGCCAAATTCGTTCAGTACCGATACAGTGAGAATCAGAATACTGACGTAATAGACGGTCCTGATGATGAGCTGCTCGCTCTGGGCCGACAATTTATCTCTCACCAGCCGCTGGACAAGCTTTCTAATCAGCTTGATCAGTGGTATCCCGATCGCGAGAATCAGTATCACTCTGATCCCCAAAGATACACGCTCGGGTGTTATAAACTGCCTCACCAAGGCAGCTGGATCGAAATCACTGAACATTATTACCTCATTAATGACGCATACGACTCACACAGACCAAAAAAAAAGAACTCCAAAATTTGTCCATATTTATTTTAGACTAATTCTACATTTCCTCCAATCGGATTTCTTGACATAAATGCGAGTGAGTGAATTATGACGCCAAAATGTCTCAGGAGATTATAAATGAAGATCATTCAGCTTGTCGGAGCCCGTCCTCAATTCGTGAAACTGGCACCCATTTCACAGCTTATCAGGCAATCCCACAAAGAGTTAATCATCCACAGCGGGCAGCATTATGATTATCTGATGAATGAAGTCTTCTTCAAACAGATGGGGATCCCGGAGCCGGACTATTATCTGAATATCGGCTCAGGATCTCATGGCGTTCAGACAGCCCGCATCCTGGAAGCTCTGGAGCCCGTCCTGATCACGGAAAAACCCGACTGGCTACTAGTCTATGGTGATACAAACACCACTCTGGCAGGAGCTTTGGCATCATCCAAACTGGGGATCAGAACCGCTCATGTGGAAGCCTGCCTGCGCAGTTTTAACAAGGCCATGCCAGAAGAAATCAACCGGATCGTGGCAGATCATCTGTCTGATCTGTTGCTGGTTCCCACCCCTACAGGAATGACAAACGCTAAAAGCGAAGGACTGTTGGACAAAGCAAGATTGGTGGGTGACGTGATGACGGACAGTCTGCGTATGGGCCTCGAAGCGGCTCAAGCAAGTGGAGTTTCAAGCTCTCAGGCCAGCCCGTATTATCTGCTGACACTGCACCGTCCTTACAACGTCGATGATCCCCAACAGCTGGTCCACATCCTCAAATCTCTGAATACATTGCAACAAACGATTCTCTTTCCCGTTCATCCCCGCACTTCCAGACTTCTGGACGCGCAAACCCGCGCCCAATTTGAATTTATCCGTTTTCTGGAACCGCTCGGGTACCTTGAATTCCTGGTCCATATGAGCGGAGCGGAGATGGTGCTCACAGACTCCGGAGGAATCCAGAAAGAAGCCTATATCCTCAAGAAACCCTGCGTGACTCTGAGAACGGAAACCGAATGGCTCGAGACGGTGGAAAGCGGGTGGAATCTGCTGTTGCCACCTCAGGACGAGACGTTCCCCTCTGCTATACGGACTTTTTGCCCCCCTCAGGAGCACCCCTCTCTGTTTGGAGAAAATGTCAGCCGCGAGATCCTCAATCTATTAGTTTCCAGCTGATTACGCAGATTGGAGTGCAGATCTCGCAGATTTGAACTATTAAAGATTCACACAGATACTACAGATTGCACAGATTTATTAAAGATGGTTTATAGGGTTGAGAGGGTTTAGAATATTTTGTTACGTAGCATCGAAACTCATTCTCAACCTTCTCAACTTTCTGACCCCATCCGATCATAAAATAGAATATGCGATATTGGCGTTTCAATCTGCGTAATAAGCGGGAAACTATTATAGGGCCGGGTCTTCGTATTCGGCCTGTTTTTTATAGTGCCAGGCCAACAGAATCCGGTCCAGGAGGGCAACGATTCCAAACAGAGCCATGCTGAGGGCCACAATGATCAATATTACGGCAAAGACGTGGGCGGTCTGGAAGGATTTGGTGGCCCGCGTCATATAGATTCCCAGTCCGGCATTTCCACCCAGCCATTCACCGATCACGGCTCCCATCACGCTGTAGGTCGCTGCGAGTTTGAGGCCGGTGAACAATGAAGGCAGGGAGGCGGGTATCCTCAACAACCGATAGATGGTCCAGGTGCCGGCACCCATCGATCTGAGCAGTAAGACCTGTTCCAGAGGCACCTGTCTGAGCCCGTCATAGAAACCCAGGGCGATGGGAAAAAAGCTGACGAGTACCACGGTAAAGACCTTGGCTGTGATCCCAAACCCAAACCAGAGGATCAAAAGCGGCGCAACGGCAATAATAGGAACAGTTTGTGATACAATCAAATAGGGATAAACTAACCTCTTTATTAGAGTCGACGCGTGCATCGCCAAAGCGGTGAATATTCCCAGCAGAAAGGCCAGCAGGAAACCGCTCAAACTGGCTGTGAGAGTGGGGATTAGATGCCTGAGCATAAGTTGGGGATAATCTCTAAAGACCCGCAGAACGGACATAGGGGAGGGGACGATCCAAAATCCCACCAGTTGACGAGAGCTGGTCCATTGCCACAGCCCCAGGACCGCGATCAACAAAAGCAATGGGGGCCAAGTCTGCTTGATGACCTTGGGGCTCACCACTCTCCCACTTTACGTATTTCTGTGCGGAGTGAAACTCCAAATCGCTGTTGGACTACGGTCTGGGCGTGTTTGATCAACGCATCGACATCAGCGGCGCTGGCGTTGTCCACATTGACGATAAATCCGCAGTGTTTATCTGATATCCTGGCACCGCCGATCTGAAATCCTCTCAGTCCGCAGTCGTCGATCAATTTTCCGGTGAAATGTCCTTCCGGACGTTTGAACACCGAACCGGCACTGGGAAGCTCCATGGGCTGTTTTTCCCAGCGTTGGGAATCGAGCTCCAGCATTCTGGCGTTGATCTCCTCCGGAGAATCATACCTGAGCTTGAATACGCTGCTGAGATGTACTAGACCTCTGGTCTGCAGGCTGCTGGTACGGTAGTCAAACTGGTGGTCCGCGTGCTTGAGATGGAGGATAGGATGGGGGGCTGTCAGTCCTTGTGGAGTGGGTTCAAGCGCTTTGCTGCAATACAGGGCGTCTTTAATCTCACCGCCATATGCTCCGGCGTTCATAAACACCGCCCCTCCCACCGATCCGGGAATGCCGGAAGCAAATTCCAAACCGGCCAGTCCTCTGTCCCGGCAAAACTCGCACAGCTCTCTCAGGCTCACTCCACAAAAGGCCGAAACATAGTTTTCGTCAAAGCTGAGTTTGGTATATTTTTGGGTGGAGATCACGATACCCCGGATGCCCTTGTCGCTCACCAGCAGATTTGAGCCTTTGCCCAGGATCATCCACGGTAAAGAGTTTTCCTGCGCGAAACGCAGGACCTGTATGATCTGAGCTTGAGATGAGGGAAGACAAAACAGGTCCGCGGGGCCCCCAATGTTAAAACTGGTGTGAGCCTTCATGGGCTCATCAAAAAGCAAGGCACCGGAATCCAGAAGTTCTGGTAAGTGTTGTTTGATAAGGTCTTTCAGAGTGATGGCCTCCTGTCTATTATCATGAGCGGGATGTCCAAATTTGTCTCAGGCAGGAATATCCTGTTCCTGAACAGGATCAGGCGTCGTGCTCCACATGAGGTTTCCGGTTGAAGAAACTGGTTACTTCGTTGATGAGCTCGAGTTCAGAGCGCAGTTCCAGGCAGTGAGTGGGTAGCACTTCTTTAAAATAGTTGCCATAACGTTTGGTGCTCACTCTGGAATCCATGATCAGCACGATGCCGCGATCGGTCTTGCTGCGAATCAAGCGTCCAAATCCCTGCCTCAGTCTCAACAGCGCGTTTGGCAGCATGTAATGCATGAAGGAATCTTTGCCGTCTCTCTCCAGCTTGTCGATATAGGCTTCCACGATCGGTTCGGATGGCACCAGAAAAGGCAGCTTGAAAAGGATCAGCATCGAGAGCGATTCTCCCTGCACGTCCACTCCTTCCCAGAAAGAACTGGTCCCCAGCAGAACAGCGTTTTTGTGATTCTTGAACTCCTGCAGGATGGAGCTGCGGCTGCCAATTTTACCCTGGGCAAAGAATGGCCTGCCGCGATGATAAAGAGTGTCGCCTATGTGATCATAGACGCTGTTGAGGTCTCTGTATGAGGTGAACAGCATCATGGTGCCCACGTCTGTGGATGCCAGGATCTGTTCCACGCATCCCAGCGCCTGGTTGAGAAAAAACTTGTCCTTGTGCTCCGGTAAAAAGCTGCTCACCATCAGTTTGGACTGGCTGTCGTAATCGAAAGGGGAAGAGACGATCTCGGTATCTATCTTATCACTATCGACAAGATGAAGGCCGCTTTGATTGAAGAAATACTTGAAGGAACCCCGCAAAGCCAGGGTCGCGGAGGTGAACACAATGCAGGAGATCTTGCTGTAGAGCAGTTCGTAGAGGATTCTATCCACTTCCACTGGCGCGTAGCAAAAACTGGAACCGGGAGTGTTGCGGTCTGGTCTGGGATCGTTTTGCAGCCAAAGGGCGTAGTTTTCCAGATCGGGAGTCTGGAGGCTCAGCAGCTTTCCTTCCGTCTCTGAATTACGAGAGTAGGTGGACTGGATAGTTTCCACCGTTTCTTCCCACCCGTGAATCAGCTCGGAATTGAATGATGAGTAGACGTTTCCGAGCGCTTTGAGATCTTTCATCAGTTCTTTCCAGGCGTTGATCAGGTTGCCCAGATGACGGTAAAGCACATCAAATCCTACCAGTTCCTTAATCCGCAGTTTTCCAAAAGATTCTGCCAGATTCACACGGGTGGCGGCTTCCTGAAAGAGCCTGGTATTCAGCGTTCGCAAATCTTCCACGGTATTACCCAGTTTATCAATCAGGAGGGTAGCCTGGTTCTTCGCTGCGTCCGTGATCGCGCTTTTCGACACGTTGAGCTCTATCTGATGCAACAGACCGGAGCGTTTTTTGCCACTGCCTGAGAGCTGAAAGAGGGAATTGGCGAGCTCGGCATAGGATAGTTCAAAACCCAGCAGCCCGCTTGCCGAAGCCGCGAGGTTGTGGGCCTCGTCCACCACCAGGTGGGAATACTCCCCCAGAGTGCTGAATTCGTTGCGTAAATCTGCCAGCAGGAGAGAATGATTGGCCACCACGATGGAAGCTGTTTCGATGTGCTTGCGCAGTTTCATCACAAAGCACTCATTCGCCTTGGGGCATTTTTTGCCCATGCAACTGAAGCGGTCGGAATTGATCTTGCGCCACAGCAGACTGTAACGGCCCCGGTCAAAGGATGAGTTTTCAGATACGTCCCCGCTCAGGGTTTGCAGCTTCCAGATATAGAGATACATCAGCCCGCGGGCTTCCCAGGAACTGAGGCCTCTGGTCTGTTCCATCATGATCTCGTCCCAACGGCGCTGACAGACATAATTCTCGCGTCCCTTGACCAGAACAGCCTTAAATGACAAGGGAATAAGGTCCTTGAGGCGGGGAAGATCTTTGAAAAAGAGCTGTTCCTGGAGGTTTTTGGTGTTGGTGGAGACCACTACCTTGGATTTCTCTTTATTGGCGAATTCCATAGCCGGGACCAGATAGGCAAAGGATTTTCCTACTCCGGTGCCGGCTTCCACGGCCAGATGCTTTTTCCCGGCAAAAGCCTTTTTGACAGCCTCTCCCATCTGCAATTGCCCTTCCCGGAACTCAAAATTCTCAAATCTGTGCTCCAGAATTCCATTGGGGCCAAAGACTTGTTCCATGCCGGGGATCGTTTGTTTTTCAACGGTGTGGTCGATTACATTCACCCAGGGATTTTCAGGCAGGGGCAGCTTCGCGGCCCCCAGGTGACGACGTTGCCATTCCACCAGTCTGCGGAGGAATTCATGGGATGACTCATCAGCTTGCGATTGACGGCTGAGGTCAAGAAGCCTGGCATTAGTCATCATGGAATAGTGTTCAGTAATAAACCTGGCCAGGCTGATCAATACTTTGCCTGTCGCCTCGGCATCGGCTTCCGCCCTGTGCGCGTTCACGAGTTCTATATCGAAATGCCGGCACATGGTGCCCAGAGTGTGATCGTTGGTGTAGGGCAGATAAATCCTGCCCAGTTCAGCAGTGTCCCACTTTTCGTTGGTCAGAGGCAGGTGGCCGGAAAGGGCTAAATTATGATCAATAAAGCCCGTATCGAATCTCACGTTGTGACCCAGGATCACACTTTCCCCCAGAAAAACCACCAGCTTTAGTAAAACCGCAGCGATCTGAGGAGCCGCCTTTAAATCGATGGGATCAATGTGGGTGAGATGCTGGATATATTTTGGGATACCGTGTTTGGGCTTCACGAAGCTCTGAAAGCGGTCAACAATAACAGACCCCGTGAATCTCACCGCGGCAATCTCAATTATCTCACAGTTTTGGAAATCCAAACCCGTGGTTTCGATATCCAAAGCGACGAAATCCAGTGTACGGAGGAATTCCTCTCCCGGACTGGTCTTGATATCTGGAGGGATGGCAGTCATTATTCTTCGCGGTTGAGGTTGTAACGGCTCAGCTTTTTGATCAGGCCTTGCCTGGAAAGTCCCAGTTCTTTGGCCGCCTGGGTTTGATTCCAGCCGCAGCCTTCCATGCAATCATATATCATCTTACGTTCCAGTTCCTCGATTGCGTCTTTGAGGTTTTTCTTGCCTGAAAGCATGCTGATAGTGCGGATGTTTTCCATAAAACGGCGCACTTCGTCAGAGAAGTCGCTGGGTTTGATGAAAGATCCCGGTTCAGCCAGGGTTACAGCCCTCTCGATCTCATTCTCAAGCTGTCTTACGTTTCCAGGCCAGTCATACTGCTCCAGGATCTTCATGGCCTCATCTGTGATCCCGGGAACTTCTTTGCCGATTCTTTTGGTGTATTTGTCCAGGAAGTGAATAGCCAGAAGTGGAATGTCTCCCTGGCGTCGCTTCAAAGGTGGCACCTCGATTCTGATCACATTCAGCCGGTAATAGAGGTCCAGCCGAAAATCACCTTCCTTCACTTTGTCAATAAGCGAGACGTTGGTGGCACAGACCACTCTCACATTCACTTTTTCGGTTTTGGTGGCCCCCACCCGCTTGATTTCTCCTTCCTGCAAAAAGCGGAGCAGCTTCGCTTGGGTGGATTGACTGATATCGGCTATCTCATCCAGGAAAAACGTCCCTCCATCGGCGATCTCGAACAGACCTTTCTTGTCATAGGCCGCGCCTGTGAAGGAGCCCTTGACGTGACCAAACAGCTCGCTTTCCAGCAATGTCTCAGGCAAAGCGCCGCAGTATTGCGCCACGAAAGCTTTACCCCTGCGGTTGCTGCTGTAGTGCAGTGCTCTGGCGATCAGTTCTTTACCAGTACCGCTGGGGCCCTCTAGCAGCACTGAAGTGGGTGTATCCTTCACCTTTTCAATCACTTCAAAGATCCGCTCCATCTCAGGGCTTTTACCGATAATATTGGCATAGAGGTTGCCGGCATTCAGCTGTTCGCGGATGATGGCATGAGTCTTTTCCAGATTGGCGCTGCGGACGTTTTCGATGATCACGATCACCTGATTTGATAGCGCGTTTAAGAGGTTTCCAATCCTTTCAGAGAAGTAATGCGAGCCCCCCTGGCAAAAGAGCAGCACCACCCCCAAAACGCTTTTCCGGATGGAGAGGGGGATGCATATAATATTGTTGTAAGAAGGGGCAAAATGAGGCTGCTTGAGGTCCGCGGCTTTATTGTCGCGGTAGACGTCCGTGCAAATACCCAGGAAGGTCTCATGGAGCTTGTCATCCGGAGAGAAATTGCGGTAGATTTTATAATCCCAGTGGTCCGGCATCTGTTTTCCAGTATGCAAGCACAAGATGCCTCCGTCCGCTTCGGAAATCTCCACCAGACTGCTGAGCGACTGCTCGATCAACAGGTCCAGATCACTGATAGTGTTCAGTTTCTGGGTGATCTCATAAAACTGGTTCAGGAGGTTCTCTTCAAACTTGACGTCCTGCATCTGGGCGGAATACTCCCGCGCAATCTTCTGGCTGAGGATGTCATTCTGTTCCAACAGCTTGATGGAGCCGTAACGCTGGATGATCTTCTTGTTATTCTTGAGGATCTGCAGCGCTTGTTCCCAATCCTGGAGATCAAAGAGCACGCTGGCCAGCTCGTAATTGGCCAGAGAAAGCTCATAATCGTTGTCGGTTTCCACGAAGTGGCGGATAGCTTCATCAAGGTGCTCGCGGGCTTGTTCCAGATTTTTGCGTTCCAGCAATGCTCTCAGATAATGAGCCCTTCCCACCTCAAAAGAGCGATTCTGATCGGTGGCCATCTTGAGCGCCTGGGTGATATAGTAATCGCCGCTCTCGTAGTTGTGGGAAAGGATAAAGTAAAAGGCCTGCTTCTGATAGCCCTCGATGATCTTGTCGCGCGCGTTGAGAGACTTGAAAAAATCCAGGCTCTCTACCAGATAACTATAAGCCTCCTTGAACTTTTGCAGCCGGGTGAGTACGCTGCCCAGGTTCCCAAATAGTTCCGCTTTGATGTATTCATCACTCACAGAAGGCAATAGCTCCAGTCCCTTGAAGTATAGGTCGTAAGCGAGGTTCAGTTCTCCTTGTTTCTCATATACTTCACCCAGATTGTTGAATGACCTCAGCAGCCCCTCGCTGAAGTTGTTATCCTGAGATTTGAGAATGGCCTGTTCATAAAGTTCGATGGAGCGGTTCCATTCCCCCATCTTGAAATAGAGCGCGCCGAGATTGTTGAGCGAAGCCACGGTATTGCGGTAGAAACCAAATTCCACCGCAGTCTCCAGTGAGCGTTTGAGGGCGTCTTCCGCTTTGGAATAATCTCCGTGGTCCATCAGCGTAACGCCGATGTTGTTGTAGATATTTGTGATGTTGTAGGGCTCGTTCAGCATCTTCTGCAGCTTGAGCGCTTCTTCCAGATAGAATAGGGAACGGCTGGCATCACCCTTGTCATCCATCAGGCCGCCCAGGTTGTTGTAGCACACGGATATGCCGTTGAGATTGAAGTGCTCTTTCTCCAGAGTGAGGCTGCGCAGGAAAAACTGCTCGCTGCGCTCCCAATCGCCCTGGAACATATAGAGGACGCCCAGATTGTTGTAGATGGCAGCCAGGCCCACGTGATCGCTGGCCAGATTGTACATCGTTTCGGCGTCTTTGAACGCTTCCTCGCTCTGGTCCCATTCATTTATGTAATAATGGATCTTGCCCTTGGTCTTCTTGGCTTCGGCCTGCACCTGATAGCGCTTGATCTTATCTTCCACTTTGCTGAGAGAATGCAGCACGTTCTCCAAGACTTCGAGGGCCTTATCAAATTCCTCTCCCTCAGCCAGAATATCTGCTTTCAGCAGCAGGATTTTTATCTTCCAATACTCGTCGATGCTGGCGGGAGTATACTTTTTGATGATTTCGAGAGCGAAACTGGATGAGTTTTGGGCGAAGAGATTGGAGGCCAGATGCCAGACGATCTCCTCTGCAGGCAAAGAGTTTTCAGTGCAGACCTGTAGGGCGGCCCGGAAGGAATCCACTGCCGCGTCTTTGTCGTTCATACCGGCAGTGGCTATTCCAATGTGTTTTTGCGCTTCCAGCAATTCCCGTGGTTCCGTTACGTGCCTCAGGATGTAGCGCCACAGCTCCGCGGCCCCGCTTTCATCAGAAATCGATTCCAGATAGGCGGTGAGCCGCGAAAACAGCTCCGGATCATAGATATTGCTCATCATCATGAGCCTCACCAGCACTTGTTCGCAGCCGCTTCTGCCTTTCAACACTTTGATGACGCGTTGTTTGAGCTCTGGACTGAACTGCTCTGGATGCTCGTCAATCCACCTCATCAGCGAGCTCTTTTTCTGGACCGCGTAGCTGGATTCAATGCGGCCCAGCAGATCTTCACGGATCAATCCCTCCGTATCATTTGTGAGGTTTTTACTGATGCCCAGGCCTTTAGCGACGGCAGCGTCAACATCGTTGTTGAACACGATCATGCTGATCAGGAGGTCCCGCTGGCTGACGGCCAGTCTATCCAGACTTCCAAAAAAGAGCTGGGTGGGGTCAAAATGCCTCTCCAGGAAAGGTGAGAGGTCAAAACCTGTATCTTTGACCAACATTTCGTTGAGAATTCGCTCCACCACCATCAGATTGCCGTCTGAGATGCGCTGCAGTATTTCGCTGCCGCTCACGTAACCCAACTGCTCGTTCGGGAAAGCCACCTGCAGGATTTGCTGCAGATCATCGGTCGTGAGAGATGGGATGTATTCAAACACGGCAAAGGGGAAAAGGCGGTTTTGCGAAATGGCGATGATCTGGATGCCTGCTTCCTCGGCATAGTGGACCAGATACTGCAGAAACTCGCGGCTAAAGCTGTCCAGCACATCGCAGTCGTCCACGATCAGCACCATCGGTTTTAGCATCTCGAGTTCGTTGAGCCTGGAAGTGAGAAAGTAAAAGAAGTCATGCTTGCGGCCGGTGCGGTATCTGGACTGGTGTTCCTGGATCAGCTCTTTTAGCTGTTGTGTCTCCAGGTCTGTGACCAGCTCCACAATCTCCTCAAACTGGTTGAAGCTCATTGGGTTAGGAGAAAACACCCTTACCCGTTCGTATTTTACCTTCAGTTGCTCCACCAACGGACTGATCAGATACGATTTCCCGGATCCCGCCCTTCCGGAAAGCTCGATCAAATGGCTGGCAGAGCTGTTCTTCAATAGTTCCAGCACTCTGGAACTGAGGAAGCGTTCAGATACGAACTGATGCATGATCCTGTAAAGCCTTTCTGGCATCTTCACCTCACATAAACAAAAATCAGTCAGACCGATTTCTCAGTTTGTTTACAGGGACTGTAAATTGAATTTACACTATGTGTCAAGCCTTTTTTCACGGATGTTGACAAGCGCAGGTAAGATAAAAACCGTGCATTTAGTATGTGTCTCTCCGGCAATCAGTTAGCTGATTTATAGTGACACCGGAATTGTCAAATCGTGACAACCGCTTGTCAAAACCAAAGAAAAACCCTCGGTTTGTTACAATAACTAATCTTTGAATCATCTAGATGGGCGTGGCGCTTAATAGCTGTCATAATCCTTTATTAGATAATGGATTGTATTGAGTTGATTCAGTTGGATGCCGGGGGGGGGGCTGACAGGCTGATCTTTGGATCATGTCTATGATACTATCACGCGTCTCTGAGCGAAGGGCTAACCGCAGCCAAAATCAAGTCGCCAATCACTCACGTTGAAAATGCTGACCGAGACGCAGAATCCTCTGTTCGGAATACGCAAGCATGACTTCACGCTGCCCAGGCTCATTATCGATTGGGTAAAAAAGATTTGACGCAAACGCACGGGTGATTTTGCTTGTCTTCAGACGTTACCAGATTTTTCTGAATAGTCTTCTTTACTTTGCCATCTGAAGCTTTAACGCGTTGCCAGGCGAGCAAACCCGATTATTTCGTGATTTCTGCAGCGAATTACCAGGAATCCGCAGCCCTCATCAGTGAGGACGCGGTCCCTGGAATCGAGGTACAAGATGCTTATAAAAATGCCCCAACTGAAGATCGGCGACCTGATCGCCAAACTTCCTATCATCCAGGGCGGCATGGGGTGGGAATATCCCTCAGTCGCCTGGCCGCGGCAGTTGCAAACGAAGGCGGGATCGGGATAATATCATCAGTGGGTTTGGGGATTCTGCATCCCCAGCCTGGAAAATCCTACAAGGATGCCAATGCCGCTGCCCTCAAACAGGAAATCCGCGCGGCCCGCCAAAAAACCAAGGGGATCATCGGAGTAAACATCATGCTGGCTATCTCCGATTTTGACGAGATGATCAACGCCGCTTTTGAAGAAGAAGCCGATATCGTATTTTTGGGCGCGGGACTCCCACTCAAGGTTCCCAGCACCATGACCCTTGAGTATCTGCAAAATACCAAGACCAAGATCGGCGTCATCGTGAGTTCCGGCAGAGCAGCCAAAATCATTCTCAGCCACTGGGCGGAACATTTTAACCGCATTCCGGACATAGTAGTCCTGGAAGGGCCCAAAGCCGGTGGCCATCTGGGGTTCAAAGAAGAGCAGATCTTTGACGAGGACTACAGCCTCGAAAAGGTCTTCCCCCAAGTCAAAGAGGCCGTTCGGGAGATCGAAACCAAATACTCCCAGGCCATTCCAGTGATCGCGGCGGGTGGCATTTTTACCGGAGAGCAGATCTACCGGATCATGGAGCTCGGAGCGGACGGCGTGCAAATGGGCACCAGATTTGTGGCCACCCAGGAGTGCGATGCCGATCCAGCTTTCAAACAGCTCTTTGTGGATTGCCGGGAAGAAGAGATCGTGATCATCAAAAGCCCGGTGGGCTTACCCGGCCGCGCTATCAGCAATAAATTCCTCAGAGACGTCTCCGCCGGCGTCAAAATGCCTATTATCTGCCCCTGGAAATGCCTCAAAACCTGTGATTATCATGTGGCCCCCTATTGTATTGCCCTAGCGCTCAACAATGCCAGAAACGGTGTTATGGCGGATGGTTTTGCCTTCGCGGGTGCCAATGCCTATCTGGTGAAGCAGATCACAACGGTGAAGGAATTGATCAGAGACCTCGTCCAGGAATACATTGACTACCGCGACAAGATCATGAATATCGACCAGCCCGTCCTCGTGCCGGTCAGAAATGATTAACCACGTCTCAAAAGCCAAGAATATGGCAAAAGGCGTTATGGTGCTGACATCTCAACCATTTCCGCGGTATAGCTTTCCAGAGATGATTGCAATCACGCGTATTCAACTCAAGCCCGATATTGTAAAAAATACTTGACATAATGTAAGCTCCACATTCCATTGTCTCAAATCTGCACAGACCACTCTGAAGATAACATTCAGACGGTCATAGTAAAGGAGAAAGACGATGGTGATCCAACAAAAGGAATCAGGGCTCACTCTGGCAGGCAGCCTGGCATTCATCGCGATCAGATTGCTAATCCCGAGGAGCGGCAAGACCGGAGAGGTTGAGCTCACCCTGCTGCTACTGGTGTGCTTCATCTTCATGCTCTGGATAGTTCGTCATTTTACCGGCGCCAGGCTCAAAGCCTTGGATGAGATGGACCTCACGATCCGTTCCCAGGCAGCCATTGTGGGCGCGCATGGTTTTGGAGCGGTGGTGATGATCTTTGCCGTACTGCTCTATCTGATGCACCGGGGCAGCGGTCTTGTGCCTCTTCAACAGGTGATAAACCTGGCTTATTACAGCTGGCTGTCGCTGTACATTTTTTGGAGCGGGGCCATTCTAATCCTCTACAAAACAGGGGCCTGGCATGTTGGATCATAATACCGGAATCACCAATACGATCAGGAAATGTCGCTTTGATCAGGGAGAAATGACCCAGGAACAGCTCGCTCAGAAAGTGGGGGTGACGCGTCAAACCATTATAGCCCTCGAGGCGGGAAAATACCTTCCGTCCCTGTTGCTGGCGATCAGGATCGCCAGAGTGTTTGACAAGAATGTGGAGGAAGTGTTTCAGATCGGTACCTAAAAGGGCAGGTCCTGCGTCACATAATTGGCTGTGAAACTTGTGTTTATGGTTTGCATTGCGAGAAATTGGGATAGCTCCGACCGCTGAGTTTTGGCAGTTGCGTACTTCTCCCGTTTAGCGATGCTGATCAAAGAGGATGAGATTGCCGTCCGGATCGCTGAGTGTGAAGCTGGCAGGTCCTTCCACGGTGTTTGGATCGAGGGGACCGGGGTTCATTTCCAGACGCTCAAGTTCTGCGCGCAGACACCTGATATCGGTAAAGCTATCAAGGGGTTGGGCATTTTGGTCCCAGCCGGGATTGAAGGTGAGGATGTTACCCTCAAACATGCCCTCAAACAAGCCGATCACACACTCGCCGTTCTTCAGGATCAGCCAGTTCTGATCAATATCACCGCCCAGAACCTCAAAGCCCAGTTTACGATAGAAATTTTGTGAGGCATGGATATCCTTCACGCTCAGACTGATAGAAAAAGCTCCCACTTGCATTTTGACTCCTAATTCACGTTTTTCCCCCATGATTTCTGATGGCCGCGTCAGTCAAGTTTTATAAACAAGGCAAAGTATCCCTTGACTTACCAGCCTGGCCAGAGAAGCTGTTCCCATCAGGATTAGGGAGCAACAATGAAATCGAGGCAGATCACAGATCGCTTGAGCACGGAAGCCGCGAGGCTGTTTGGGGCAGTCGGGACCCCTGTTTACATTGCCGGAGGGCATGAATGGTCTGATGGGACGGTTTACCAGGCCACCCATCCACTGGGAGCGCTCATGCTGAAGCTGATTCCGGACGCGAGCCAGGAAAACATTCTCGGCCTGATTGAGAGGCTGGAATTCTTTGACTACCTGGGAGCCCATGGAATTCAGGTGGCCAGACCCTCCCATTCCGTCAATGGTTCAGTGATCGAGACTTTGGGTGATCATGAGGAACCCTGTATTGTCAGGGCCTGGCACAAACTGCCGGGAGAGCATATCGCAGACCTGCATCCCAAGAACCTTAGCGAATTTTATCAAGCCTGGGGTGCGATGATCGGAAGGATACACCGTTTGGCCCAGGAGCTCCATCAGTGGCTCGGTTCCGCTTGCACCGACGAATTTGGCGTTTCGTTGTTATCATGGCGGCGAGAATGGGATCTCTTCTATCATTGGCTGCAGGAGACTGCCGTAAAACAAGCCTGGGAGGGCATCAAAGATGAAATGGAAAGGCTTCCCGTCTCCAGAGCAAGCTTTGGTTTCATCCACAACGATCCCCACCCCGGCAACATCCTGGTCAACGAGAGCGGGCTGGCGCTCCTCGATCCTGAAGTGGCTAATTATCATTGGTTTATGACCGATCTGGGTATCTGCCTCAACAGCGAACACTCCCGCATTGGGCATCACAGCAAGCATAAAGAGGCCCTGGCTGATCTTCCGGACCTGTTTTTGCGGCCATTCATGCAGGGTTACCACAGTCAGAACCGGCTCCCAGCGGATGAGTATCACAGGATCAGACTCTTTCTCAGATATCGCCGCTTTCTGATGTACGCCGTTTTTTATGAACAAATCAAACAACATGATCCAGATTATCTGAAGGGCTTCACCAGAGAGTTGATCGATGGAAAAAACCCAGCCGCGGACCTGATGGAGACTGAGTTTATCCGCTTGTCCCGCTAAGGAGCTCAGCGAAGACCGGCCGTATGGCATACGGGCGGTGTATGATATGTTCTGGAGAGCCGCGGGGATCAAAGCCATGCGAGTTCTTATAGCGCTCTGAACCGCTGAGGTATCGCGCGTCTCTACCAAGCCCGAGCCAAGAGCCATTTCTCCGAAGTGGGTGAGAGGTGATCTGGACCACTTCTGGTTATAGCGTAAAGGGCCTGGCCTGAGAGGGTTGTAAGTTTCCCGCGGATTACGCAGATTTACACGCGGATTACGCAGAGTATTAATTGATTTGAGAGTTTAGAGGGTTTAGATCCCAGACGGCTCAAGCTAATCAGCATCTGCGAAATCTGCGTGTAAATCTGCGTAATCTGCGGGAAAAAGGATACAGAGCAGTTCCACTTCCCTGCCTATTGATATGCCGTCATGATACCGAGCGCTCTCCGGCGTTTTTCGCCCGCGGCAGCACGGCATCTCCACAGCGGGTGACCAAGCAAGAAAGGGGTGGACAATGGTCAATCTTCATGATGCCCATGCTCCTTTATCCGCTTGAAAAAACCAAAGGCCGGAAATCTATCTCTCCGGCCTGATTCAGATTGGCGTATGAGCTTTAGTTTATATAAGCCAGCACCTTGTTGGCGCGGGCGATAAAGTCCTTGAGTTCCTTGCCGCTGAAGGGTTTCTGTTCCAGCAAGGAGAGGTCGTGGATGTAGGCGCAGAGGGTCTTCACCTCGTCGGCCTTACCAGCGGAATCCAGCTCCAGAATCTTCTGGATCACGGGATTTTCCTTGTTGACCACCAAAGTGTGATATTTGAGCATATCCCCAGAGGCGTTGCGGGAGAGGCTATCCATATCGTGCCAGCGGCGCATGTATTCGCTGAAGACGATCACGGAGGGGATATCAGCGCTCTTGAGGGATTTGACCTCCACCGTGAGGTCCTTATAGACGTGATCCATGAGGTCCTTGAAAGCCTCAGTACCGAGTTCTTTACGCGCTTCGGAAGGCAGTTCATAGGGCTGGATGAGGGTCTGTTTATCCTGCTGGACCATATGAGGGGTGAGGACGGCAGCGGCCTTGGGGTGCTTTTTGATGTATTCCTTGAGGCTTTCCTCGCTGAAGGAGGCTTCCACTTTCTGGTCCAGACCTTTATAAAAGATGGCCTGGAGGCGGTCGCTGACCTCGGAATCCGCGGCCTCACCTTTGTTTTCCAGCAGTTCGTTCACTTCGCTGTCCACGCGGATAAATTCCACGTTTTCCAGCTTTTGCTCCAGTTGTTGATAGAGGTGGGTGTCCAGAGGAGAAGATTGGAAGATCACTTCCAGTCCCTGCTCTTTCATCAGGTTCAGATAGCTCACCTGGGTATCCTCGCTGGCGGCATACCAAACGCGGGTTTTGCCTTCCGAAACCTGGTTGCGGGTCTTGTATTCATCTACCGTCACATAATCTCCGGAGGCGGTCTTGAAGATGATCATGTCCTTCATGGCGTCAAAGAAATCTTCTTCCTTGAGGAGGCCGTATTTGATGAAGGCGTTGATGTCTTCCCAGTATTCCTCATATTTCTTGCGGTCGGACTTGAAGGTTTCGGCAAAGTGATCGGCCACCTTTTTGACGATATATTTACTGATCTTTTGCACCTGTTTATCGTTCTGGAGGAAGCTGCGTGACACGTTGAGGGGGATATCCGGGATGTCGATGCCGCCTTTGAGTAACAGCAGGAATTCCGGGATGAGATCTTCCAGGTTGTCCGCCACGAAGACGTTGTTGCAAAAGAGCTTGACTTCGCCTTTGAAGTAATCAGGCTCGTTGCGCAGCCTGGGGAAATAGAGGATGCCTTTGAGGTTGAAGGGAAAATCCACGTTGAGGTGGATCCAGAAGACGGGGTCCTTATAGTCGTGGAAGATGTCCTTGTAAAATTGTTGGTATTCTTCCGGTTTGACGTCCTTGGGATTGCGGTTCCAGAGGGCTTCTTTGAGGTTTACCTGCTTGTCTTTGAACATGATGGGCCACATCATAAAGTTGCAGTAGCGCTCCAGAATCTCGGTGATCTTGGATTCTTTGGCGTAATCGGCGGAATCCTCGTTAAAGTGTAGAGTGATGGTGGTGCCGATCTCTTTGCGTTTGCCGGCTTTCATGCTGTATTCGGTGCTGCCGTCGCATTCCCAGAAGGCGGGTTCGCTACCCGGCTCGTATGAAAGGGAATCGATGCTTACCTTTTCCGCCACCATAAAGGAGGAGTAAAAACCCAGACCGAAGTGGCCGATGATGTTGCTCTGGACATCTTTGAACTTGTTGATGAATTCCTCAGCGCCGGAAAAGGCGATCTGATTGATGTATTTGCGGATCTCTTCGGCACTCATGCCAATGCCGGTGTCGATGATCTGGAGGGTCTTTTTCTTGTCGTCGAGCTTGACCTCGATCTTCATATCTTCGGCCTTGAAATCCGGATCGGCATATTTACGTTTGTTGATGGCGTCCACGGCGTTTGAGATCAGCTCCCGCAAAAAGATATCGTGCTGGGAATAAAGCCATTTCTTGATGATGGGGAAGATGTTCTCGGTGTGGATGCTCAGAGCGCCCTTTTCAACTTTCTTATCTGCCATGATCGTCTCCTTATGTGTATGAACTTGTTTTCTGGAGATAAGATATCGGAGGCGGAGCTTTTGTCAAGGAGAAATTAGCAGTCGGAGTAACGGAGTGCTTAAATCACCCGGCCTGCTTGGTCCTGATTCTGGCCATCAACTTGTGAAAACCACCCTCAAAGAAGGAATAGATCACGGGGATCAGGATCAGCGTGATCAGAGTGGAACTCAACAGCCCACCCACAACCGCTCTGGCAAGCGGGGCCTGAGTTTCTCCGCCTTCACCAGCCCCGATGGCCATAGGCACCAAACCCAGGATAGTGGATAGAGCGGTCATCAGAATGGGACGCAGTCTTTGGCGCCCGGCTGTCGCTATTGCCTCTCGGAGCGCTAGTCCGTCTATTCTTCTGAGCCGGTTGGTGGTGTCCACCAGCAGGATGGCATTGTTCACCACGATTCCTCCCAACATGATCAAACCTATGTAGGACTGAATGTTAAAGGTGGTCTTGGTGAGGAAGAGCATCAACGCCACACCGATGATGGCAAAGGGCACGCTGAACATCACGATAAAGGGATCGCGCACCGATTCAAACTGGCTGGCCATCACCATATAGACGAGCACCAGGGCCAGCACGATGCCGATAAAGAGCTCCCGGAAGGATTCCTGCTGTTCTTTGTAATCTCCCGTGATCTCAAATCCATAGCCAATAGGCATTTGAACCTGATTGATGCGTGCCTGGATATCGGCAATGGCGGCACTGAGATTGCGGCCACTGAGGTTGGCGGACACGTCGATCATGCGTTCTTGATTGACGCGCTCGATCACAGTGCTGCTTTCGCTGCTTTCCACGCTCACCACGTTGCGCAACACGATAGGCTGCCCGGAGCTGTTCGTGAGGCTGAGGTCCAAAAGCTGCATGATGGGCATAAATTCGGCGGCGTCTATTCTGACGATGAGAGGGTATTCTTTGCCATCTTCCTGAAGTTCGCCTGCCTGGGTCCCGGACAGCACCGTTTCCAGCATCTGAGCGATAGCCTGCACGGAAAGTCCCAGCTCCGCGGCCTTGCTTCTGTCTATCACAACCAGGTCTTCTGGAGCTCCGGAAGTACGGCTGAGATTGACGTCCGTGATGCCTTCCACACCTTCGACGGCTTTCATGATCTGGTTGGCGAGGCGATATGAGACGTCCAGATCGTGACCGCGCACCTGCAGTTCGATCCTGCCTCCACCGCCTCCCATCACTCTGCTGAGCTGGTTGTTGGTGGCGGTGCGGACCCTCACTTTCACGCCTGGAAGTCCTGTTACCAGTTTCCTGATTTTGCCGGCCAGTTCTTCGTCACTGGCTTCGCGTTGAGATTTGCTCACGAGGCTGATTCTGAGAGACGCGGAATTTGAAGAACTGGAACCCCAACCGCCTCCTCCCACGGATGTGATGACGTGAGTGATTTCTGGAAAACGGCCTTTGAGCTTGGCTTCCACTTTCTTTACCTGCGCGTCCATGACTTCCAGACGGGTGCCGGCCTCCATATCTAGAGATACTCTGATCTCGCCCTCGTCAGAGACTGGCATAAGCTCGGAATCGATCAGTCCGGTGAGCAGTATAGCCCCTCCGATCAGGGCTAAAGCTATGAGGGATATTTTTATACGGTGGTCAAGAGCGTATCTCAGGGCCCCGGCATACAAGCTTTCCATCCTGTGCAGGATCAGGCCCACGCCATGAAAGAGCCTGGCCTTGATACCTTTCCCGCCCAGGGATTTTTCTTCGCTGACGCTCACCATCCGGCTGGCCAGCATCGGTACCAGCGTGAGGGCCGTAACCAATGAGCAAAGCAGTGAAAACACCACCACGAAAGCCAACTGCTGAAAGAGGATACCGGTCATGCCACGCATAAATAACAGGGGTAGGAAGACCACGATGGAAGTGAGGGTGCTGGCAATGATCGGCGAGGTGACTTCATGAGCTCCGTCGATGGCAGCGTCTTTGGAGCTTTTTCCCATCTCCCGGTGCCGGAAGATGTTTTCCAGCACCACGATGGAGTTGTCCAAAAGCTGTCCCACGCCCAAAGCCAGAGCTCCGATCGTCATCAGATTGAGGGTGAAGCCGTTGGCATAGAGCAAGCCAAAGGTGGCGATCACGGAAATAGGGATGGCAGTGGAGATCACAGCCGTGCTTTTGATGTTTCTGAGGAAGAATAGCAGGATCAGCACGGCCAGCAGGCCACCCAGGATGGCGGACGAGGCCACGTTGTTGATGGCTTGTTTGATAAAGACAGATTGGTCCACCAGCGGAACCACTTGCACGTGGGCCACGCTGCGATTGATGTTTTCCACTTCGTCCATGACGCCTTTGGCCACGGATACAGTATTGGTGCCGGAGCGTTTGTTTATCGAAATCTGGATGCCTGGGGTCCCGTTCACGCGCACCAGTCTGGTCTCTTTGGAGGAACCGTCCACAACCTCGGCTATGTCCTTGAGGTATATCCTGTTACCGCCTCTGTCGAGGACGGGAGTATGGCGCAGCTCGTCCAGATCGTTAAACACGCCAGGCACACGCACCGTGATTTGCTGATTGCCTCTGTAAAGCGTTCCGGTGGGGAGGTTTACATTGGCAGCTTTGATCCTGGCGATCACCTGGTCCAGAGGGATGGCGAGGGCTTTGAGTTTGAGGGGATCAACGTTGATCTTGATTTCCCGGGTTAACCCACCCCACACATTGATGCTGGCCACTCCATCCACTCTTTCGAGCCGGTAAGAAACCTGTTCATCGATAATCTTGCGCAGCGATAGAGGATCCAGATCACTGGTGACCCCCATCATCGCTACTGGCATAGCGGCCAGATCAAACTTACGTAAAGAGGGCCTGGTAGCACCATCAGGCAGGCGCGAGATAATCCTGTCCAGCCGGTCGCGGATTTCGTTGGCCGCCTCTTCCAGATCGGTACCCCAGTTGAAGCGGACTTGCACGTTGCTGCTGCCTTCCGAGGATTGGGAAGAGATTTCCTGAACTCCCGTGACAGCGCTGAGGGCTTCCTCGATCGGCCTGGTCACCAATTCTTCCATCGCCAGAGGGCTGGCTTTAGAGTAAGAGGTTGACACACTGATGGTTGGTGAAGTGATATCGGGCATCAGGTCTATCGGCAAACGGGTGAGGGCTACACTGCCTAAAATGATGACTATCAGGGCTACCATCACCGTCATCACGGGACGGTTTACCGAAAACTCGGCCAGCTTCATCCGCGACCCCGTTTCTGGGTCTGTTCAGAGCTTTTTGCGTCTGCTGGTAAAGAAACTTTACTGCCGTCATCCAGAAGGTCCTGGCCCAAAACCACCACCTCTCCTCCCAAAGCGGGGGAGAGCACTTCCACGTAGTCCAGCCCGCGGATGCCAATCTCCAGAGCCACGAATCTGGCTTCCCGGTTACCTTTCTCTACCAGGAAGACCCCTTCCTTATCAGAGAACTTCGTGAGCGCGGCAGTAGGAACGCTCAATACGTCCTTTTTGATCGCGTAGGTCACCTGCACTCTGGCAAACATACCTGGTTTGAGCTTCTGGCCGGAATTGGGCACTTCGATCTCGATCCTCGCCTGGCGGGAGCTTTCAGATAGTTGAGGTGCCTGGCGCAACACTTTGCCGCTAAACTCCTCTCCCGGATAGGAATCGGAGCTCACTTTTACGCTCTGGCCAAGCTTGATGCGGGTATAGTCTTTTTCGATCACATCGATGACGGCAATCAGGGAGGAGATGTCCATTATCCGGAAAACCGGCGATCCGGAACTGAGCAGAGCTCCCTCGTCGGCCAGTTTTTCTCCGATAATCCGGGTGGCCGGTCCCCCTTCCCAATCGGCAGTGATCCTGGTGTATGAAAGCTGGATTTCGGCAGCCGAGTGAGCTGCCAGAGCGCTGTTTAACGAGGCTTTGGCCACATTGTCTTTGGAGCGGTCGCTGATCAACTGAGCGTTGGCCTGGTCAAACTGCGAGCGGGAGATATAACCCTTTTCAAAGAGCTGCCGCTGGTTGTCAAACTCAAGCTCGGCCAGGCGAAGAGCATTGGCAGCCTGTTCAGCCTGGGCGCGTGACACTGCCACACTGGACCTGGCTTTTTCCAGTTCCAGTCTAAAGACCCGGTCATCCAGTTCGGCCACCAATTGCCCACGGCTCACCGTCTGTCCGATGTTCACGTGCAGTTTTTTAAGCTGGCCAGTCACTCTGGGAGCCAGCAGAAAGCTGCTTTTTGGCTCCAGGTTTCCGCTAAAGCTGCCGATATCGCTCAGGTCACGATAGGCGGCGGGAGCAGTCTCCACTGCGATTGCGGAAGCTCCCCGTTCAGGACCGGAAGGCTTGTCAGAGCTTTGTTTTTGCCTCACCCGCGTTATGATCTGCCATGTCAGCAGGCCCGCTATCAGGATCAGGATTAACCATAGATATTTCTTTTTCATGTTTGTTTCTCTCGCTTGTAATACATATAATAGTGCAGAATTCCTGCGTGGTAAAATACTATCTGCAGCAATAATGTATACAGTGGTTGATCTTAGGGACGGGATGCGTGGTTGATTTGCTGCTCAATTATGATGCCTGATGACGAGAGATGGCCAAATAACTGGAGCGGGCAACGGGACTCGAACCCGCGACCCTCAGCTTGGGAAGCTAATGCTCTACCAACTGAGCTATGCCCGCTCGCTGGGTGTCAAAATGTGAGAAGCCCGCTCTTTGTCAAGCTGGATTTGCCGGGCAGTTTCAATTAGAGAGATGCCCGCTACTCCCATTCGATCGTGGCAGGCGGTTTGGAACTGATATCAAAGACGACCCGGTTGACGCCATTGACCTCATTAATGATGCGATTGGAAACGCGTTTCAGGAAGGGATAGGGCAGCTCGGTCCAGTCGGCCGTCATGCCATCGACGCTATTGACGGCACGAAGGGCACAGACGTTTTCATAGCTGCGCTCGTCGCCCATCACTCCCACACTGCTGATCGGCAAGAGCACGGCAAAGGCCTGCCAGGTGCTGTCATAGAGATTCCAGGCACGCAGTTCCTGGATGAAAACCTCGTCTATCTGTTGCAGGATTTGCACTCTATCCGCATCAACCGCGCCCAGGATACGAACCGCTAAACCCGGTCCTGGAAAGGGATGCCGGCTGATCAGCTCATAAGGCAGTCCAAGCTGGCGCCCTACCGCTCTGACCTCATCCTTGAAGATTTCTCTGAGTGGTTCCACCAGGCCCAGTTTCATCTTATCGGGCAGGCCGCCCACGTTGTGATGGCTCTTGATGGTCACGGAGGGACCTTTGAAGGAGACGCTTTCTATGACGTCGGAGTATAAGGTGCCTTGTGCCAGCCATTTGGCATCGGGAAACCTGGCCGCTTCCGCTTCGAAGACATCGATAAAGGCGGCCCCGATGATCTTGCGCTTCATTTCAGGGTTTTCCACTCCTTGCAAACGTGAAAGAAAGAGCTGGGAGGCATCCACAAAGTCTATCTTCAAATCCGGCATACAGCTAAAGAACTCTTTCACTCGCGCCGCTTCCTGATATCGCATGCAGCCGTTATCCACAAAAATGGGGATCAGGCGGTCTCCGATGGCGCGATACAAGAGGGCCGCGGCCACGGAGGAATCCACTCCTCCGCTGAGGCCCAGGATCACTCTGTCCGTTCCCACCCGCGCTCTGATTTTGGCCACCGCTCCCTCAATAAAAGAGCCGGAAGTCCAATCCGCTTTGAGGCCGGCAATCTTGAGCGCGAAATTCTCCAAGACCCGCATCCCGTTTTGGGAATGGTGGACCTCCGGATGAAACTGCAAGGCAAAGACAGGCAGTTCGCGATGCGCGATCGCCGTAGAGGGAGTATTGGCAGTCGAGGCCAGCAGCCTGAACACGGAGGGCAGCTCTGAAATCGAATCTCCGTGGCTCATCCACACCTGGTTGCCATCCGCGATGCCGTCCAGCAAGTCATGATCGTCCAGGATTTCCAGCTGGGCGTAGCCGTATTCCTTTTTGGTGCTGCGCTTGATCTGGCCCCCAAAGCGTTCGCAGATCAGCTGCATGCCATAACAGACGCCCAGGATGGGCAAACCCAATTCCCAGATGATCTCATCTGGCCTGGGAGAATCTGACTGGTAGAGGCTGAAGGGGCTACCGGAGAGGATCAGCGCCTGGGGATCAAAAGCTTTGATGGCATCGGCACTCATATTATAAGGATGAATTTCACAATAGATGCTGAGGGAACGCAAAGCTCTGGCGATCAACTGAGTGTATTGAGAACCGAAATCCAGGATCAGGACGCTATCGTGCTTCATCGGTCCCTCAAAAAGGGATTGTTTTTCTTCTCCATCCCGATGGAAGTCTTGGGTCCGTGCCCTGGAAACACGATCACGTCATCCTCGAGGACGAAGAGCTTGTGGCGGATCGAATCGATAATGGCTTTGTGACTGCCACCCGGAAAATCGGTGCGGCCGATACTCATTTCAAAGAGGGTGTCGCCGCTGATCAGATATTTCTCACACAGCAGACATACGCAGCCGGCTGTGTGACCAGGTGTGTGAATCACTCTCACTGTGTGCTTTCCCAACCCGATAGTCTGAGCGTCAGCCAGCATCAGGTCGGCCGCTTTCTCGTTCAGCGGAAAGCCCATATAGTCGCTGAAGTTCTTGCGGTTGTCGGTCAACATGTTGGCATCCAGTGGATGGATGGCCAGCTGGCAGTTCAGCCGCTCTCTAAACCAGCCGTTACCGCCAATGTGATCCCCGTGACCATGCGTGTTCACGATCATCACGATTTTCAGGTCCAAAGCCTCAATCCGCTTCAGAAGCAGAGTTGACGGAGCGGAGGGATCGACGAGGATTCCCTCTTTGGCTTCATCGTCATACAGGAGCCAGGTATTGGTGCCATATTCTGGCAGGAGGATATATGGTTCGATCTGGAGCATCTTAAATCCTAATCATAAGAGATTTTATATTTACTTAGCGTGTCGGAATCAGCTTTGGAAACCAGAATTTCCCGCTCGTCTATGCTGTCAATCCGATATCTCACATACCCGGGATCGGGAGCTTTGCGGCTGTAGGCCAGCAAGATAGAGCAAGCCAGCGCCAGTGTATCTTCATCAGGAGGAGCGCCTGTCAGCACCCCCAGAGGCCCCATCACGTCTCTGATCAGCATCTTGTCTGCCTTCCCAGCCGCCAGGTCGAGATTAGCGTTATCCGCTTCATCGCGTCCCACGATCAGTTTCAGAGTGGGTGAGAGGCGAAAGTGCCTGCCCCATCTCAACAATTCAATATCGTAGGGGTTTTCGAGCTTGTGCTCAATCAGGTCTCTGAGCCTCAAGGTAAAATTGCGGTCCGTGAGCAAGCAACCACCTCCGGGGGGAGGGTAACTTTTGATGCCAAGCTGTTGGGCCAGATCAAACTGAGCATTGCGTCCCCGGCCGTGGATAGCCAGCAAATCGTCTTTTTCTACCCAGCCTTCCCGCAGAGGTTTTGTGTCAGGCAGCAGTTTTTGAGAAAGCGGCCGCACCAGCAAATCTCCCACACCGCTGGTGTTGGCGACCGAGTGTAAAGCACTGCGCCGCTGCGACATCGGCCTCTGGCCCAATACTTCGCCCGAGATCAGAAAGCTGGCGCCATACTGCTCAAGCAGAGATCCCGCGATCCTGAACATCAGAGCGTGACAATCCACACAGGGATTATGGTGTTTCCCAAATCCGTGCAGGGGTGCCTGAATCATTTGCAGATGTGCTTGAGTGATATCAATTACATCAATTTCGATGTCATTCTCTTCAGCACAGGCCAGCGCTTTCTGAGGAGGCAGATAGGGGGCCGCAAAGAAGAGCGGAAATACCTCGTATCCCAGCTCTTTCATCCATTTTACGGCCAGGATGCTGTCCAACCCTCCAGAAAACAGGGCTATTGCTGAGTGCTCGCGTCTGTGCTTGGTCAATTCTGATTCCTTGGTTAACTTATTTGCTCCACGCTTATTTATTCGGTCCAAGAGTCAAGCCCAAATCGCCAGCACGGATGTTCTGATCCGCCAAGTGAGCCCAGATCATCATCTTAAGTGATATCAGGAAAAGAGTAGAGGCTTTGCAATGGGTTTTTTTTCTGGATGATGAAAGCTTGTGCGTGTCGTTCCATCAAGTTTTGCTTGACAGAATGATATATCAAATTAGATAGTATATATATAATTATCGTAGCAAAGGAGCTTGAGATGAAGAAAAAAACTATTCTACTGGTTTTGATGATGCTAATCGGCGTTATCGCGGTTAGCGCTGTAGAGATCAGTCCTGGTTGGACTTATGGCGCGGAATTGGGTATCACCCGGGGCAACAATGCCGGCAGCAGAGAAAATCTTGCGCCCATGGCCCGAGGTTTCCTGCAATTGGAGATATTTAAGTTTTTATACATGCGCACCGGGTTGGGCTACACTCCCCTGCATGCTTCCAAAACCTATGCCACCAACACCTTTATGGGAGATACCCGTTTTATCTTCAGTCCGCTTCATGACAAGAAGTATGCCCCCTATCTGTTTGCTGGAGCAGGGGCCTCTCTGGACATGGCGAAAGGCAATTCTGACGTAGTGCCGCTCTTCCCGTTTGGGTTGGGAGTGGAACTCGAATTGAAAAAAGGGATGGACCTGGAAGTAGCTGCCACATATTTTCACAGCAATTCCGACCAGTTGGACAGACTGACGTTGTATGATCAGGACACCACTGAAAAGAACGACGGTTTTTGGGGCCTTACGGCTGGGTTGACATTCTCAGACCCCGGTCCGCAGCGCAAAGCTCAGCCCAAACCTGTGGTAGTGGAAGAAGAATTGGAGCCGGTCCCTGAACCTGTGGTAGTAACTTTTGTGGTGGAGAAACCCGCCCCGGTGGACACTCGTACAAAGGACTCCGACCAGGACGGCCTTTCCGATTACGATGAGGCCAACGTCTATATGACGGATCCCCTCAAGGCTGACACGGATGGCGACGGCTTGAACGACGGAGTCGAAATCAAAACCCACAAGACCGACCCCCTGAGAGCCGACAGTGATAATGACGGTCTCGCCGATGGGGCTGAACTGCTGACCCACAAGACCGATCCCCTGAGAGCCGACACCGATGGCGATGGGCTGATCGACAGATCTGAAATCCTGGATTCCAAGACTGATCCTCTCATACCTGACACGGATGGGGACGGCATGATGGACGGCGCCGAGGTTCAGATCCACAAGACCGATCCTCTCAAATCCGATACCGACGGCGATGGCCTCTATGACGGAATCGAGATCAATCAGATCAAGATCGATGCCCTCAATCCTGACACCGATGGTGACAGCCTCAACGACGCTCTGGAAGTAAACCAGTATAAAACCGACCCCATCAAAGCCGACACTGATGGCGATGGCCTCAACGACGGCGCGGAAGTGCTAAACCACAAGACCGATCCCCTCAAGATGGACACCGATGCTGACGGCCTCAACGACTTTGACGAAGCAGTACAATACAAGACTGATCCCCTCAAAGTGGATACTGATAGCGACACTCTCAGCGATTATGCCGAAGTGATGCAGCACAAGACCAACCCGCTGGTGATGGATACCGACAAAGGCACCGTGGATGACGGCACAGAAGTAGCCGAAAACAAGGATCCGCTTGATCCCAAGGACGATGTGCTGGATCTCAGAGTGGGATCTACCTTCTCTCTGGAAGGCATTTTCTTTGAAACCGCCAAATCCAACATCCTTCCTGAATCTATCCCCAAACTGGAACAAGCTTTCGCCGCCCTCACAGCCAACCCGGACGTCAAAATCCTGATCGTGGGCCATACTGACAGCGATGGCAGTGAAGCCAGCAACTTGACCCTCTCCAAAAACCGTGCCGACGCGGTTAAGAAGTGGCTGGTGGACAAAGGCATCGCCACCGACCGCATTCGCACCGATGGCAAAGGAGAATCCCAGCCCAAGGCCACCAACGACACCGCGGAAGGTAAAGCCCTCAACCGCCGCATCGAGTTTGTGGTAGAGTAATTCAATCAACCTTTCACCTATAGGGGAGAGCTTGCTCTCCCCATTTTTTTGCCCGCGGAAAGGCTTCTCGGGTTTCCTGCCCTTTCATCCGCAGTGGAGATCCCGTGGCCTCTCCGGCGAAAATCGCGGGAGAACGCACGGCATCTCGAGGGCGGCCAACAGGCAAGGATGTGGAGGAAAGCAGCGTAGCAGGAGGGAACTACTCTGAACTCAACCGGGAGTATGATATGAAGATTAGCGCTTTGATGGGCATTAGATAAAAAACTTATTCCACAGCGTTGGTGTTGATTGCCATGGCGTTTACTTGCCTCTTTCCTGATAGAATGCCTCATTCTCAATCACAGCAAGCCGGACCCAATCCGGATAAAAGAGGCTTGGGTCGGGCCAGCTCTGCCGATGGCTGAGGGCAGTTTATAGGAAAGGGAGGATAAATGAGCAGATGCAAAAAGCCGTAACGCCTTGATAAATTGTACCTAACAGAAGCTCTTCAGCATTTCGTAGCATTGGCTTCAGTCGGTGCGGGAAAATGATGCTATGCGCCTATATGATAATCCCTTACGCATCATAAGCTGAACGGACGAGGTGCTGGCTATCGAGCATGTGATAGCTCTTGTTCCACTGAATAAAAAAAACATCCGCCCTGCCGATAAGCGTCTCGAGACAGCTCTGACAGGGCGGATTTATCAATGGAGCTAAATGGGGGAATCGAACCCCCGACCTACTGATTACGAATCAGTTGCTCTACCGGCTGAGCTAATTTAGCCTGTTATTCTCGCGTCAAACGGAAAGAAAGAGGCTCGGCGGGATCGTCTCTGAAACTGGCTACGTGTTCCCGCATGTAGTCCTTGTCGGTAAAGGGAACCAGCGCGTCTCCCAGCATGAGACGCATATAAGTGGTAGTGACCACTTTGATCTTGACGTTGGTGGGAACGTTGATGTTTCTGGGATACCAGAATTTATCAGGCTTGAGGAGAGTATACATCTGGTTGAGGCTGTTGGGTTGAAAATCGGGCATATCCAGATAGTATGACAAGTTTACTTTTACCATGTCGGGATATTCAGCATAACCGTTCAGCGCCATCACGTGATAGCGGGCTGGGGAGTTATCGCTGAGCAGATCGGCGGAAGTGATGGCGGGATTGAAGTTTCCCGGCTGGAGCTTTCCTACAAAGAGAATTCTGCTGGGTTTTCCGTTGATCCATAGGCCCACAATCCGAGCGTCCCGCGGTAGAAAGAATCCGTTCAGGGCAAAATTGTCGATGGCGGTTTTGGCCACCTGAGTGTCCACCTGAATATAAAGACGTTTCAGTTCTGTGGAATACCGGACATCCAGATTGAGGTCTGTGGCGGGGAACTGTTTGGCCCAAAGGGTTTTCTTGGGAACTTGCTCCTGGGCTAAAGCCGCACTGCAAGCCATAAGCAGGACTATCATCAGGAAAGCTATTTTACGCATGTAAATCTCCTTTGAAGATCAATGGTCGTCTGAGGACATTCGAATTTGACGGCAGTTTTCGTCAAGCCTTTTATTGTCATAGACGCGTCCAGAGGTTGATGGTTGAATCAACTTTGCCACAGACGTCTTATAGTCTGGCCAGCAGATTGCTCAATACTCTGCCCAGCAAAAGGATCAGGGCCAGGATAAAGATCACGCGGATCAGCCGGTTGCCTTTTTTGATCACCAGACGAGCTCCCAGGAGGTTTCCAGCTATGCCGCAAAGGGCTCCCGGAATGGCGATGGCGTAGAGGATCTTGCCCGCCACTGCAAAGGTAACGACTGCCGCCACATTCGAGGCCAGATTGACTACTTTGGTGTTGGCATTGGCTACCACAAAGTCATATTTCAACAGCACGGCATATATGAGGATCAGAAAGGTGCCGGTGCCGGGACCAAAAAAGCCGTCATAAAAACCGATCACCAGACCGGCGACGAGTCCCAAACCTATCCTGTATCCCAGTTTCAGCCTGGCGGAATGGTCTTTCTGGCCAATGTCCTTTCTCAAAAGAGTCAATAGCGTCATCCCGGGAATCAGTATTACCAGCATGTAGTTCAGAAAAGCGGCCGAAACCATCAACGCCACTCTGGCTCCCAGCCATGATCCCAAGAGGGCCGCCACCGCGCTCCAGACTGCCACAGGGATATCAATCATGCCGGCATGGAAATACCTGGCGGTGGAAAAAACCGTGCCGCAACAGGATGAAAACTTGTTGGTGCCAAGGGCCGTGTGGGGAGGGATACCAATACTCCAATAGGCCGGCAGGGAGATCAATCCACCCCCTCCGGCAATGGAATCGATCAATCCCGCCAGAAAGATAAAGGGGAGCACCACCAGATAGTCCAGGGTGCCGATCGCGGTGATTATGCCAGTGTCCATTTACAATTCCGCCTTAAATTCAATTCTCAGAGTGTGGGAGATATCCTCTCCCGGATAGGATGTTGCCGTATAGTCTATGTTTCCGGTGCTGAAAGCGTTGAGGCGATAGATGGCACTCAGGTTCAGACCAATGATGGCGCCGCCCCTTTTTTCGGGAAGAAAGCTGAGGAGATCGTCACCCTCGCGCTGGTTGTATTGAAGGTTCAATCCCCCACTCAGCCTGCCTTTGGAACCCCAAACGCTGCGGAAGGAGGGACTGAGGGCCAGGCCGTACAAAGCATAGCTGTCTGAATTGAGCTGAGAACTGCCCCGCTCGTCAAAATAGCGGAGGTCCAGCCTCAGGATGCTGTTTTTCCCCAGTTCTCTCTGCGCGAATGAGATCAGGGCAAAGATGTTTACATCAGAGTGATAGCGGCTGTCGCTGTCGCGTTTGTTTTCAGCCGTGATGCTGAAGCTGTAGGGTCCCACGCGGTTGAAATCCAGTTTAAGGGCCCCGGACCTCCTATAGGTCCTGGAGAGGTCCTGATAACGGTTATCCAGAGAACGCTCGAGGTCTAAGACCAACTGGGCAATTATCTTGTTGCGCCGCAATTCCAGCCAGATGTTTTGTTGAAAGCTCTGCCTGCCGTAGATGGTGTTCTCCAGATTAAATACCCTGCCCGGCCAGAAGAGATAGCTGAGCAGATCGGTTTGGCGGCCTTCCTGTTGTTCTGTACCGGAGATCACGATATCGGTGTTGATCCTTCGTAAGATGTCATTTTCCCAGAGGTTTCCGGGTTTCAGATAGATGCTGGCCTGAGCGTTTCTCTCTGAACTCATGGTCCCGGTGGACGATGTGATATACTCATAGTCCCAATCGCCTTCGGGAACGGCCACTCCGGTGCTGTCGTAAACCCCCAGTCCGCTGCCCACATACTGAAGTTCACGGATACGGGGAAAGAACTCAGTTTGATTGAGCTGGTAATTGCTGATCAGGGTGATAGCCCGTTTCAGAAAGCTGTCGTTGGCCCTCAGATTAATCAGGTCGTAGCTGGTACGGGTGGAATCCGCGGCCAGGCTAAGCCGCCTGTGGTTGTAGTCCAGATTGAGGTTGTGATTGGTGGTATTGACCAGTTGTTTCAAGCTCCAGGTCTGTGAGCTCTGGCTATTTGAGACAGAGTGGTCCACAATCTTGTTCTGATCTGCAGAGAAGGCCAATCTGGTCTGGACGCTTTTGGAGTTACCGATTTCGCCGTAGGGATTCAATCTCAGGAAGCTGGTTTTGAGGTCCTGAGAAATGTCTGCGTTTTCCTGAAGATTTATCAGGCCTCCCCATTTGAGCCAGGCCGCGCTCCAGGCGCCGTCGATAAAGAGGTAATTGCTGTCTCCCGTCCCCAGCCCCTCTAAGGAAGCCGATGTCCTTGCCAGGGTAGATCTTATATCCAATCTGGGGAATAAGCCCCAGGCCGGTGAGGATGATCTGAACCTCAGGATACTTTGCTCCAAATCGTCACCGGAGCGTAAATGCCTGACACTAAGCTCCGGCGTGAAGCTGTTACCAAGGCCCATACCCAGTTTGAGGCCAAATGAATCCAACTCCAAAGAATCCGGGACCACGGCACTGCCCAAGTCGTAATCGCTGATGGAAGCACTGAAATCGCTGAGTAGAACTGTGTGTGCCCAACGCTTTTCATAATCCAGCAACAGCTCGGGCCGCCATCGGGAGCGCGCGTTTTTATAGTTAAGCCAGCTATAGAGATATCCACCTTGATTGTCTTCATCGTCCAGCCCGGAAAGCGTATTGGCGTCATTGACGGCCAGCACGGCTTCCGCGCCCAGGTCCCAACTCCCATAGCTGTAAGCTGATCTGAGAGACGCGTTGACGGAGCTATTGGGTGACACCAAACGTTTTTGAGGCAGCCATTCTCCCAATCCGGGACCCAGATAGCGATACTTTCCGCTGGAGAACTGCTCATAATCACCCAACTGGGGGCCAACATAGCTGAAAATCACCAGGTAATTTGCCAGGCTGTCGCTCTCGGCATATTGATAATAACTGATTCCACCGGGGGTGCTTAACAGCCTGTAAAGTCCCTGACCCGCCTCCACAAGGGTGGCCCCAGAGCCCCAGGCATCGGAATCTCCAGCCGCTTGCAGTGAATCCAGATCTGCCGGAGAAAATTGAAACAAGAGAGGATTATCTTTGGCATCCGAAGCGCTGATAACACGGTGCGAGACCTGCCACCTGGGAGTGATGCTCAGATTGGATGAGCTCAAAATGCTGTGTCTGGGGTAGTTTTCATCACTATAGGAAAACCAGGCCGAGATCGTGTCGGTGGCGTAAACAAGAATCCTGAACATGAGGGTTCCCTCTGAATAGTCGATATTATAATCGGCTCCCCGCTCCAGCCTGGTACCGTTTCTATACACGTTTTCACTGCCCGGCACCACAATCAGGCTGCCTGGCTGGCCACCCGGATTGAGGTAGTAGGGGCCTTGTTTGCCATCGATTACGGTAATATCAATCCGGCTGGGTTTGCCCCCTCCGGCAGAGTAAGCGGCCTGCAAATAGCTGTCCGCACCGATTGTAGCATTGATCCCCTCAAAGCGGCTGCTGTAATCCATGTATCTGGAGCCCACATACTTGAGCTCGATGTCTCCCATCGCCAGTTCCCAGCGTTTTCCATATACCTTGATAAATACCTGGTCCAGGCTGCTGAGCTCTCTCGAATCTCCTTCGGGAGATAGCTTTGACTGGCTGTCGGATAGCTGGGCCGAGATGTTTACTCCCTCTGCCAGTTCACCGCTGAGATTCACGTAAAGCGACTGTTTTAGTTCGAAGGCCTGTTCATCGCTAAAACTGACGGCAAAAGTCTTGCTGCCGTTGATTAACAGCTTGCCGTCATCCTGCCACCAGCTGGAACGTTTGGTGGCCTGGATGCTCCTGAATACCGAATCCGTTTCAGCTTTGGTTTCATACAGAAATCTGCTGTTGTTGAGGTCCTCAGGCACCAGAATGAAACTTACGGATATATAGACCGCCGTCAGGTCTTTTAAAATGGTAAGCTGCCCTTTCCGATAGTCGATCCGATAGTCGATTCCCCGCAGCAGGATAACGTCTCCAGTGCTGATCTGCTCCGAGCCGACGATGATGGGGCCGCTGCTCAGATCATAGGTTCCAATCCCGGGGACCAGAGCGATCAATCTTTCCTGGAGGAGGCTTGTTTCCCCATACACATAGCCCTGAATCAGGTTCAGAAGCAGGATTAGCAGAACAAACCTTAAAGAACGCATCTAAACTTTATGGATTACCCAGCAGACCACACCCCAGACCAGGAAGTCTGTCTCTTCTTCCACACAGATGGGCTCAAATTCATCGTTTTCCGGTTCCAGCCAGTAGTGGTTGCACTCGATCTTCAAACGCTTGACTGTCAGTTCACCATCGTAAATTGCTACGATAATCCTTCCGGACGCGGGTTCCAGAGAGCGGTCCACTACCAAAATGTCGTCTGGAAAGATGCCGGCTTTGATCATGGAAAAACCCTCCACTCTCACAAAGAAAGTGGAAGCCGGATGCGAGACCAGATATTCATTGAGGTCAAGGCTGCCCTCCATGTAATCCTGCGCGGGGGATGGAAAGCCAGCTGGCACCCTAGGTCCCACCAGAGGGCGACTGAGCTTGAGGTCTTTCCTAAACCCGTAGATGGCTTTGATCGTGCCGTCCGTCTTTAGTTTGTTCATCGATTGCTCCAGATTTATCTCTTTTGTATGGATCAGCGGTCTAGTCTTTAAAACGCGAGGCTTTTGTCAAATCCAATTTGTCGGGATTGGTTCACGCAGATTGCGCTGATGAAAACGCAGATATCGCAGATTGCTTAGTTGACAAGGTTGAGAGGGGTTAGGGAGCTTAGATGGCAAGTCAATAGTCTTTTCCAAGCTTTGAAACCATCAACCAAAAATCTAAATCACGTGATCTGCGTAAGAATCCGCGTGATCTGCGGGAAACGAAAAACCCCAGACGAATGCTGGGGTTTTCGTAATGGAATAAGATGTATTATTTGATGGCTTTGAGCAGCTTCTGGGCAGTAGAACCATGCTGCGGATCATTCTGAATCCTCTGCAGGTCTGCTTTGGCCTGTGCGTTTTTCTTCAGTTTGTAGTAGCAGTCTCCTCTCAGCAGATACGCCGCGGCGTTTCCGGAATCCTGATTGATGGCCTGGGTGGCATAGGTGACGGCCTTATTGTAGTTTTTGGCGTCGTAATAGTGTTTGGCCACAGCCAGAGCGATTTCACCGTTTGGTTCCAGGGCTAAAGACTTTTCCCAGGCGTCGGCTTTTTTAGCGTTGTTTTTTAGCTTGCTGTAGTTGTCTCCCATCAGACGGTAAACGGCTGCCAGGGTGGCATTGTCCGGCTTCGTGGCCACAAGTTGATCGAGGACTTTGTTGGAAGCGGCCCAATTGCTGTTGGAGCGATAGAAATCGGAGACGCGGGTCAGCACGTCAGCGCTCTTGTTGAGAGTGAGGGCCTGTTCGTAGTATTTGGTGGCTTCCGCGACGTTTTTCTTTTCGTTGTAGCGGGTGCCCAAAATCAGATAAGCACGGTAATCGTTGGAAGCCTGGGCGTAATCCTTCAAAACCTGGAAAGCTCTGGTTTCATCTTTGATATTGTCGTTGAGAATGACGTATTTGTTGTTGAGGATCTCTTCGTTGCCGGGCTCCATTTTCAAGACTTCATCATAGGCCAGCAGGGCATCTTCATAACTTCCGGCGGACTGATTGGCATAGGCCAGCCTGATGTAGAGAGACTTGATGATCTCGTCTTTTTCGGTGGCGGGGATTGTGATAGGCTGGATCTTTTTGAAGCTGTCCAGTGCTTCCTGAAGTTGGCCAATTGCTTCCGAATGCATTTGCGCGGCAGTGCTCTCAGTGGCGAGGTCCATATTCACTTTGGCGATGTTGATATGCATTCTTTCGATATTAACGTCGATAGAATCGGTAGCCGCGGCAGTCGGAGCGGCCGCTTCAAACTGCACGATGGCCTCTTTGAACTTGAGCTTGGCCTCATCGAGGAGCTGGTTCTGAAATGCCTCTTCACCGGCTTTGGTGGCAGCGTGGGCAAGATCGATCGGTTTGGGGGGAGCAACCACCGTCTCCACTTCAGTTTTGGTCTTGGCGCAGGAACTGATCAGAATCAGGATTATCGTAGCTGCGGCCAAGTATAAAAACAGGTGCTTTTTCATTAAAACCTCCAGTAATTGTTTGAATGATTCAAAGCTCTCTGAACTCCATAATTTGTCAATGGAAAAAGCTTGTCACTGCGTAAGATGAAAAAATATCCGGAGTTCGTGGATAATTTTCACTTGGGGGTTTTATGTTGATATTTAAGCAGTTAGCGATATTGGAGAGGTCATGGGAGTGGAAAATAGCCCTCAAACCCGCATCACTACTGGTTTTTTTTGTTGACAGATTTTCAATGGCCGGTTTTGATCAATCCAGTAATATCTCTTACTCGTATCACAACACTAAAAGGAGGTAAGATGAGCAGAGATGATTTGATCAAAAAAATCGCGGGAGATGCCGGTATTTCACAGAAAGTAGCCGGTCTGGCTCTTGCGGCCGTTCTTGAAGGTATCACGTTAGCGCTTAAGAAGGGAGACAGAGTGTCTCTGGTAGGTTTTGGTTCATTTAGCGTAGCCCATCGCAAAGCCCGTAACGGCATCAATCCCAAAACCCGCAAAGCCCTCAAAATCCCAGCCCGTAAAGTTCCGATCTTTAAAGCGGGAAAGAAGCTGAAAGAAGCTGTCAAGAAATAACCGCGATTGGAAATTCGTTTCCAAAGGCAGGATGCTCTCCTGCCTTTTTTTTGTCTTTAAGTCCTTTAACGATTGACACAATTACGGCGTTGATTTTCGTGGCCGGCAATAATGACAATTGAGGGATAATAACAATGTATAAAGAAACCTATCACTTCAATGTAGAGCGCTACATGAACCCTGAACGTTTCAATAAACTGCGTGACTATGCCACCCAATTACAGACGCCATGTCTGGTGATAGATTTGGACCTGGTAAGCAAGAAATATCGGGAGCTTCAGACCTGTCTGCCCGGTGCGGCCATTTATTACGCCGTGAAGGCCAATCCGATGCCAGAGGTGCTGAAACTGCTGGACTCCATGGGCTCTCATTTCGATGTGGCCTCCCGTTATGAACTGGACCTCATGCTGGGCCTGGGAATATCTCCAGAGCGCCTGAGTTACGGAAACACGATCAAAAAGCGTCGGGACATTGCATATTTCTATGAAAAAGGGGTAAGGCTCTTTGCCACGGACAGCGAGCCAGACCTGCTAAACATAGCGCAGGAAGCTCCCGGGGCCAAGGTCTTCTTCAGAATTCTGACTGAAGGTACCGGTGCAGACTGGCCACTATCCAGAAAGTTTGGTGCTCATTCAGACATGTTATATTATCTGATCATCCAAGCTCAGGATTTGGGAGTACAGCCGTGGGGCGTGTCCTTTCACGTGGGCTCTCAGCAACGTGATATTGGCCAGTGGGACGATGCCATCGCGCGCTGTAAATATCTCTTTGACGCGGTCGCCGAAGAGGGCATCGAACTCAAGATGATCAACATCGGCGGCGGCTTTCCCGCCAACTATGTGGACCCGACCTTCGATGTCTCTGATTACACCAACGAGATCATCAGGTTTATCAAAGAGGATTTTGGCGATCATCTCCCGCAGATTATACTGGAACCGGGACGCTCTTTGGTGGCGGACGCGGGACTGTTGGTTTCCGAGATTGTCAACATCTCCAGAAAGTCCAAAAACAATATCTATCAATGGGTGTTTTTGGATGTGGGCAAGTTTGGCGGCCTGATCGAGACCATAGACGAATCCATCAAGTTTCCCATCTTTTTCGACAGAGAAGGCCAGGCCGACGAGATCATTCTGGCAGGTCCGACCTGTGACAGCATGGACATCCTCTATGAACATTACAAATACCACATGCCTGAAACCGCCCAACCGGGCGACAGAGTATATATTTTCACGACGGGGGCCTATACTCAGAGCTATTCGTCGATCAACTTCAATGGCTTTCCTCCGCTCAGAGCGCACGCTTTCTGCGGTTGATCCACAATCCCAAACCATGGAGATCAAATGACCAAACTTCCAGTTTCCACCCTGCAGGAATTCATGACCGAAGTACTCACCAGAATAGGTGTGCCGGCGTCAGACGCACAGATTTGTTCTGAGATCCTGATCGCCAGCGATCTGAGAGGAATCGAATCTCACGGCATCGGCAGATTGAAGATGTATTACGACCGGATTCGGGCTGGGATTCAGGACCCCATCACCAGGATTGACGTCGTCAAGGACAGGATGGCCACGGCTGTGTGGGATGGCAATCATGGCATGGGCCATGTGATCTCAAAAAGTGCCATGCAGACTGCCATCGACAAAGCCGCCCAATTTGGCCTGGGAGCCGTGGCAGTGAGGAATTCCACCCATTACGGAATCTGCGGGTTCTACGCCGAAATGGCCACCCGGCAAGATATGATCGGCCTCACTTTCACCAATGCCCGTCCTTCAGTTTGCCCCACGCATGGAGTTCAGCCACTTCTGGGCACCAATCCCATCTGTTTTGGTGCGCCCACTCAGCTAGGCTTTCCTTTTATTTATGACGCCGCTACTTCCATCTCTCAGCGTGGAAAAATCGAGCAATATGCCAGAGAGGGCAAAGACACACCCAGTGGCTGGGCTATCGATTTGAATGGCAACGCTCATACCCGCACTCCAGAACTCCTGGTTGATCTGGTCAAACAAACCGCTTCTCTGCTGCCTATTGGAGGCACGGACGAAGTTTCTGGCTCTCATAAGGGATATGGACTATCGACCATGGTCGAAATTCTTTGCGCTGCCCTGGCCAATGGAAGCTTCCTGAACGGCCTGCTGGGCCAGGACGCGGACGGCAAACCAGCCCCTTATCGCTTGGGCCATTTCTTTATGGCGATCAACATCGCCTTCTTTACGGAACTGGATGAGTTTAAATCCACCAGCTCTGAAATCTGTCGCCAGCTACAGAATTCCCTGAAATATCCTGGCCAACAAAGAATCTGGGTAGCAGGTGAGAAAGAACATGAGAAGCGGCTGCAAGTGCTTGCGGAAGGGGTACCTGTGATTCCCAAACTGCAACAGGACATCATCACCATGCAACGCGAATTGGGCTTCGAAATGCTCAAGTTTGTGGTTTGAACTTGCTTGAGGCCCCATCATGACTATATTCTCGGTAAAACACCATACCTAGGAGAAACAAAATGACAACGAAAAAAATGATTCTGGTCCTGATCCCGGTCTTGATGGCCGCCAGTCTCTTCGCTTACGATTTTAAGTGGGACGGCATGTTCCGCACCCGCGCTGCCGCTTATAATGACGATATGGGCACACCAGGCGCTCACATAGACAACCGTCTGCAGCTGGGCCTCAAATCAGAGCTTGTGCCTGGTCTCACCTTAAGGGCCAAGTTTGAGATAGGTCAGAATGGGGCAGATGCCAATCTCGTTTGGGGTGAAAACGGAGGCGGAATTTCAACTAACGGCATCAACGTCAAGACCAACGAGGCTTACATCGACTACCGGATTGAAGCGATCAAAGCCAACGTGAGAGTCGGTCAGCAATATTGGGCCGATCATCGCAGCCTGATCCTGGATGACACATTCAGCGGAGTCACCTTCCATACCAGCACCCCGGATGGAATCAGTGGAATGCTGGGCTTCGGCAAGTATGCCGAAGGCAACTATTACAACCGTTATGATGACATGCAGGGCATTATCTTCTCCCTCGACACCGCCAAACCAGTCGAAGCGGGCTTGCAGGGTTATCTCACCTGGAGCCGGGTACGTCCAATAGCTACGGAAGATGCAATTCAGCTGAACTACATATCTGTGATGCCTTACGCTTCCATGAATATCGATCCTATCACAGTTGACGGAGTGTTGTTTGTGCAGTCAAACGACAGCTTCAGATTAGTTGGTGGTGATCTTGAAAAAGAGAGCGATTTATCATTTGGCGTTGCCCTCAAAGCCGGCGTCGACGTGCAACCCCTGGAAGTAAACGCCGATATTCTCTACATTAGTGAAAACGGCCTCATGACCCTCTCCGGCTACTATCAGAATGGCCTATACCTGCTTGGGATCGGCGAACACCATGACGGTCTTGGCCTCTGGTGGGGTGCAACCGGAAATCCGGATATGTATCTTGGTGCGGCCCTTCAAGCCAAGTTTGAAGCCATGAAAGGCGTTAAGGTCTTTGGAGCGGGTGGTATGGTCCTTGATACAGGCCTTGAGCTGAACGGTGGACTGGAAGTTGAGCTGGTTCCCAATTTACTTCATCTTGCAGCCTTCGCGGCCTACAGCATCATGGATGAAGACGTTTCCGATCAAGACAACTATGCCCTCGGCACCACTATCAAACTCGCGTTCGACTAAGCATTAACGTATAATCCTATCTAAAGGCTCCCACACTGGGAGCCTTTCTTTTTGCAGCCCAATCACCCCTTATTAGCAGGGCCCTGTTTCACAGCTACCATACCCGACCCAAGGCCCATAATTGCGAGTTGGGTCCGGCTTGCTACCGTGATGTTTTAGACTCTCTGGTTGGGAAGGGGTTATCGACAACGCTATTACGTTCCGCGATAGATAGTTATCCTGGTAATTGCTAAGTCCTGGCTCTGATCCTGGGTTTCTGCTGATGGGATTTTCGGACAGCACTGAAGGGAAAAATCCTTGAGCATCCCGGCTATTTCAATTATCATATCTGTAAGTGCAAAGAATCAAGGGATAAATATATGGGACCGATTACAGAACATAACCTGACCCTCTTCCTGATCCAGTTTGGATTGTTGCTGGGCATATGCAAAATCGCCGGATATTTCTTTGAAAAGCTCAAGCAGTCCAGCGTTACCGCGGAGCTTTTAGTGGGCATTATCCTGGGGCCCACCATCCTGGGAAAACTGGCTCCCGGCATCCACGTGGGCCTGTTTCCCGATAATCAGGTCCAGCGCAGTATGCTGGAAACAATTGCCTGGATTGGGAACTTCTTCTTGCTGATGGAAACCGGACTGGAGGTGAATTTCTCGCGTATCTGGAGGCAAAAGACTCAAGCCCTGATCATCAGTTTCAGTGATCTGATCATCCCGGTGCTGGTGAGCTTTGTGCCGATGTTGCTGTTACCAGATCGCTATCTGGTGGATCCCGAACATAAGCTGCTGTTTGCTCTCTTCATGAGTGTGATCATGACCATCAGCGCTTTACCAGTGGCGATCAGAGGATTGCGAGACATGAACATCCTCAAGACAGATGTGGGGTTTTTGATCATCTCAGCCCTCACCATCAACGATATCGTGGGCTGGGTGGTATTCACGATCATCCTTGGCTTGTTCGCGCGCGGCTCTTTGGAATTGGGCTATATCGGTCAGTTGATGCTTCTGACGCTGGGCTTTACGGTGATCAGTCTCACGATCGTGAAATCTGTGGTGGATAAATCGGTGAGCTTCCTCCATAAAAAGGTGGACCAGTCATCAGGCCTGAAAATCACTTTCATCATCCTGCTGGGCATCCTGTTTGGAGCGCTTACTCTGGGAATCGGTATTCATGCTCTGTTTGGATTCTTCATCGCCGGGGTCGTACTCGGCGAAGCAACCCACATCACAGAAAAGGACCGCTTTGTGGTCAACCGGCTGGTGTATTCGATCTTTGTGCCGATCTTCTTTACCAGCATCGGGTTGCATCTGGATTTCATGGCCAATTTCGACCTCTTCTTAACGCTCTTGTTCTTGGTGGTCGGGGTCGCTGGAAGGTTTTTGGGGGCCTGGCTCGGGGCCAAATGGAGCCGTCAGGATAAGAGCGATATTTTGACCATTGCCATTGCTCATACTCCCGGAGGCCAAATGCACATTGTGGTGGCCATGCTGGCTTATTCGCTGAAACTGATCAATACGGAAGTGCTGGTGGCGATTATAGCATCCGCGGTCTTATCCACCATCATTTTCGGCCCCTGGCTGTCTTACGCGGTGAACAAGATCAGAAATCAGCTCTTCAGCGTGATTTTCAAGCCCCGGCATGTACTGATAAACAAGCTCACGGCCGATAGGACTCAGGCTATCGAAGCTTTGATCAGCCTTGCCGCTCAGGACCTCGGAATTCCAAAAACCGCTCTGGCCCGGGAAGTGGAGTTGCGGGAAGCACAGATGAGCACCGCTCTGGGAAAAGGTATTGCCGTACCCCATGCCAGGATCGACAGCGTAGAGCAATCTTACGTTTATGCTTTGATGGCCCCCAGAGGGATCGAGTGGGACAGTCCGGACGGGGATCCTGTCCAGCTGGTCCTGCTGCTGATAACACCTATCGACAATCCCAAAGCTCAGATTCAAATCCTCCAAAGTCTGGCCCTGGGCTTCAGAAACAAAGATAAGCTGGAGGAGTTGTTGCATGAGCCAGATGAATGGCAACTATTCAGCGGGATCCGACAATGCCTGAACTCATGCGACCAGTGCCATCTCCGCGAGGCCTGAGAAAAGCATTGACAAGCACCTCCCCTGAAAAAACATGACCTCTTCTACGTAAACACTTTGTGGAACACCACTTTCTATCATATATTACAGTGCGTTACAGATAATAACAAGAGGAAGAAATGAAAGAATACGACCTTAAGAAGATTCGCAATCTTCTCCTTATGGGATCAGGTGGAGCTGGCAAGACAAGCCTGGCCGAACAGATCTTTTTCCTGACCCATGCCACCAACCGGATCGGCAAGATCGATG
>ERZ795059.350-NODE-350-length-61170-cov-11.726728_pt1 | contig 61170 bp, 88 predicted proteins | sample MGYA00375143_ERZ795059 | MGnify/ENA primary metagenome ERZ795059 (study PRJEB30188, sample SAMN05720168) | activated sludge metagenome | isolation source: Anaerobic digester | place: USA | collected 2015-01-07 ... | reverse complement strand
TCAGTGCCCGCATCACGGGCAGAGGCTCCGCGATCTGCGGAGCCTTTCGGCCTTAGTATGCCCACCTCTCTACGATCTTCACGGTGAAGTCAGCACCGGCCTCCGTATCCGGCCGCTCGTACCAGAGGCGCTCGCACAGAGCGCTCGACGCTTGTTCCTCATTGGGGCCATGCGCCTCATAGTGTTCGCCACGGTAATTCGTCGATGCGATGAATCGCTTCCGACGCATATCGCAGCGCATAACCACATCAATAACGGTGCTCATTGCTTCCTCCTAGTCATCACCAAAGATGGTTTCGATCACTTGGTCATCGAGCATCGGGCAGAAGTCTCCGATGTCCTCCGTATCGATCTCGCAGGGATAGAGACCGGCCTTGTTCAGCACATACAGCACCTTCCTGACCTCCGCTGGCGTGGTCGTGATCTTCTGCTTGCCGCGAGGCGTCTCCATCCACATCTCAATCTTGTTCAGCATCTGTGCTCTCCTATCAGTTCGGCAAACGCTCAACGACGTACGGGCCCCAAACGTGGCCGTTATCGCCGGTCAGCCAAACTTTCGCTTGTGCAACCCATCCATCATTCACTCGGCGGGCACCAGCAAACTCACAGCGACTGATCACGCCCCGAACTTTGGTCGCGCGATCCAAGCGGATGCAGAATTGTTGGCCGATCGCGCGAGCGATCCTGCCTTCCACTTTTCTCCGCAGGTACTCCTCGGCTGAATAGTAGTTGCCCATCGGCATCTCCTTGCGGCTTGTCATCATCAGCGATGCGGGAGCCACCCGCCATCGGATCATGCGGCATTGCACCGCATGATTTCGACTCATGGGCATTGCACCCAGGGAGTGAGCGGTCGTGCACCGAGCGGCACACTTGGGCTCACTGGTTCAGTTGTTCGATTAGGTTCACGGTGACCGTGCCAATCAGTCACAACAAACCTCGACGAGTGCTTCAGGTGCTATCCGACTGCTGCCGCCTTGCGATAAGCCGGCACAGCACAGTCGCCCGCGCGGGGGTACGCCCGCGCCGCCTTAAGGTCTGGTCCTCTGACCATTCCCGGTCAGCGATGCACTTCACGCACTCTGCTCAGCGGCCTTGGGCATCCGTTGGTACGTTCACCTTGCCGCGTCTTTCGACTCGCGTCGCTCATATGAACTTGTTACGCCTTATAGTATATGTAGTTATAGCCCTGCAAGCAAGTAGACCGGAAAATAATGCGCGCTCCAACTCATTCATTGACAATGAGTTGGAACAAAAACCATGATAAATCTGCGGTCGGAAAGCGCCTGTAACTGTTCCGGCTCAGGCCTAGGGCAGGCAAGATAGTCTAGACAGTATAGACAAACAGGAGGGGCGGCCGGGAAGAGAAGGCGGAGACCCGGGCCGCCCCTAGGAGAGGGTTCCTTTGCGACGAAACAGCATCAGCGTATCACGGAAATGAATACAACGCGCACCAATCCCCTTGCGCCAAGCCCGCGTCTGTTTTGCATCGAACATCCATCCGCGTCTTGCCAACCGCTCAATGATGTACACATTGTCGCGGGAGTTGACATGCCCCATTGTACCACCGTTGTCATACGCCGTCGGCACCGCCCAGCTCAGCACAATGCCTTCACTCGCGTTGGCTGTCAGGTTGTCAAGGAAGACATCCTCATACTCGCGGGGAATGTGCTCACCCACTTCAAACGAAATGACCCAATCCACCGGCGCTGGCAAGCGGAACGGTACAGATAGATCCTGCACCGACACATAGCGGGTTTCGGCTATCTCCATGGTGTGGGGGTTACCATCGAAGCCAACCGCTTCAATGCCTCTCGAGCGTAGCATCGCCACATAGGAACCCAACCCACAACCCAGATCACAAACGGTCTTGCCATCGAGCAGCTTCACCAGCATGGCCGCCAGCTCTGGGCTGTATTGGTGTTCGGCTTTGATCGTGGCCATATCCTTGAAGAGCCAGTAGCCACGCTCATGCCAAAGACGATGGTCTCCCTCCTCCAACCGCAATTCTTGCTGGCGGTATGTCAAGCGACAATGGTTGCCCTCCACAAAGTCCACCGCCGCAACGCCCCGCTCCTGCTGAATGTTCGGCGAATAGACACGGCCATGTCCCAACGTCCCCGCCCACCATGAGAATGTGGAGTTCGCCCGTAGCAAGGCATCCGCCTGCATCAACCGCAGGAAGTCCGGTACAAAGGCATACGGTTGCCGAACGCTCGTCTTCTCCCGCACCCACACCAGCGGCAAGTCCGGGCAGTAACGCTGGTGAGCCTGCCGGTACGAGCCCAAGGTGATAATCGCATACTCATCTTGGTGCTCCAGATAGTCACCACGCCGTAGGTGGGCGGCTGCATAGTCACCACGCTTGGGGTGGGCCTCCAACCAATGTGGTTGGAACCAGAACAAGTCGCGAGCCCATGATCGCGTATAGGTGGCGAGATGCTCGGGTCGCTGGAAGTAGCCAGTCAAGTCAATATCAGTTTCACCTTGCGGCAGGCGGTCCTCCGGGAACGGCGGGAGGACCTTTTCGATGAGTGGGTCCTGAACATTCCGGAAGAGATCCTGACCCACCCATGGTGGCGTCTGGAGTTCTGCTCCGTATCGCTCGCAATAACGGCGCGCAAAGGCGTATTGAAAGAGCTGGTTCCCAAATCGTCCTCGACGGCTCAGGCAGGACAGATTCACTACAGGTCTCATCGAACCTCCTTTACAAAGCGAATCGCTGCCGAATGTGATGGGCGAGCGACTCTACGTTCCATGCGGGCCATTGGTGCGACCAGATCTTCGCCAGCATGGCATCCACGGCCCCCCGATCAAGTGAACAGCGGCCCTCCTTTAACTCGGTGAATGCCTGCCGCGTCGGCTCTTCCTCATTCGTCAGACAGTAGACCGCCCCAGGTTGTCGGAACACCTGCCGACCAAAGCAGAGCACAGGCAGCCCCACCTCCATTGCCTGTGCGCCACAGGTTGAATCAATGACAGCCACCGCCTTAGCCATTAGTATGGCAGCAGAGAAAGACTTGGAACGATCCAACGTCACCCGCCGATTGAATCTGCGCAGTATCAAGTTGGTGCGGTCCCGCCGACTGGCGTAGTGCGGGCGCACGCGCAAAGGCAGATCGGTACACCCCACTAGGTGTTCAACCCATTGGATATTCGAGGAGAAGTAGGGTGTCAGTCGCCAATCGGTAGCAATCCGAATCCCGTCATACCGCAGGCAGACCAGAATGTCTCCGTCGGTCCTGACGGCCAGGGGACCTGCTGGTGTGAACATTAGTGGCTCATCAACCCAGCTCGCATTGCCTCCTGTTCCCTGCTCATCCATTTGAAGGTAGTGTTCTCGCTCTTGCGTCCAGCCCACCTCCATGTAGACAGTTCGCATCCGTGCTCGCTTGGCTCGGATCTCCTGGATTCGTGGTACATTGCAACCCCACCAGAAGACGTGCGATGCTCCTATGTCTGGCAGAATTTCCGAGCGATGCCAGCGGACTACCTCATGCCCGAGCAGATGGAGGGCTTGCGCCACAGCATCCATCAACGGCACCAGACTGAGACGACCTTTTACAACCTCTTCCGGGCGTTCAAGCTCTACGATTACGAGACTCACGGTGCAGTCGCTCCCGTATGATGCGAAAGTAGAACCGCTGCCGATCGAGGTGAACTTCAAGAGAACGGTCACGGCCTATCTTCATCATCTGGCCAGGATGATCACGGTAGAAATACAGCACCTGCGGACAATGACACCACCGCAGCGGCGGTCCATCACATGCCAAGGCACGGAAGTTCCAATCGCTGTCTGCGGACCATTCGTACTTTGGATCGAAGCCGCCTACCCGATCATAGACATCCCGCCACGCCATAATGGTAGCAGACCCCGGCCCTGTTGGAGTACGTCGCGTGATGTACCTCCACGGGATCATCTCGGTGCATCGCTCGTGCATTGGAGTGCCATCGGTGCGGACGCGAAGCAGAACACAGGTACAGATATCCGCTCCGGCAGACACCAACTCTCGCAATTGGCACTCTAGACGTTCAGGGTGTATGATGTCATCCGCATCTATGCGGGCAAAGATGTCACCGGTCGCCATTGCCATAGCGCGGTTGTAGGCCAAGGCATACCCTTCATGCGGTGCCTGCAAAATGCGGATCCGTGGGTCGATGCCTGCCCAATGCTCAGCCTTGGACCATTGATGATCGTCAGAGCCGTCATCCACAAGGCAGAGTTCCCACCTGTTGTATGTCTGCCGCAAAACAGACCAGACCATCTTATCGAGGTATCGCTCACAACGGTAGGCAGGACAGAGGAATGAGATCAATGGGTCGGTTGTGTTTCGCATGATGCGTCTGCTCTCTTCTTGTACCGGCGGCTGGCTTGGAAATGCTCGATGACTGGGACGATGTGAGGATAGCGCCTGCGGTGAGTATCGAAAATGCAGCAATATTCCGCTGGCAGCCTTGCCACTCGGATATCCCGGTCGCGATCAATCATGTTCTGGAGGTTTCGCTGGTCCCAGACGTCCGGATGCTTCTCGTTCTCTGCCACCCAACGTTCCAGCAGGTTGACACGATAGGAGGTGGGTGGCAGGTACACCGTACCGCAAAGCAGCTCTTCCACTAAGCGCCGCACCACCCTGCCGTGATTCATGTAGTGAACACCGATGTCGCAATTCAGATTCAGCAGGTAAGGCCACGGGTTCGAGCGAACCATACCGTCTACATCAATGTAGAGCAGGTGGTGGGCTGGGTACTCCTTCGCCATGCCCAACAGGAAGATCTGGCAGGCGGAGTTATTCAAGATCCAGGAGCCCCGGCTAGGAATCTCCCGGATGTCGTGTTCCAAGCCCAAGGCACGCACACTAGGTATGAGTCGCTCATTCGCCTCCCGTTCATAATCCCCTGCGGTATAGCACCCCACCACCAGTCTCTGCACCGACATGCACCACCTCTATTACCGAGCAACCGCATACACTACCGTCGAACCATCGCTACCCGAGACGTTAACCGTCATTGACGATACGGTGACCTTGCCAGCCAACTGGTGCAAGGAGAACTCAGCGGAATTGATCACGATCGAATTGATGATCTTGGCACCCGGCGTCTGATCGGTAACCAGAGTGCCGCCCCAAGCCAACACGTCGCCATAGGTGTCTGCCGAATCAGCGATGACGACACAGTTATCGTGCATAGTGAGCAGGCCATTCCAGACGCCCTTGCTCTGGTGGTACGTTGCACCCTTGCGGATATCCACGTCATCCACATTGCAATAGGCAACGACATTCGCGTTGGGGCCTACAATCGCTAAGGTGGATCCACCAACCGGCTCGCAATCACAGTCATCACTCAGGATGACATGAGAATTGCCTGAGACGTACAAGTCACCTGTCAACGTGAGAGTTTCCAATCGAACGTAGCCTGCCCGGATCTCCGGGGTATTCAAGGCAGACCCCTTCAGATAGACGGCTGCATCTCGATTGCTGGCAGGCAACCCAAGGTGTTCGATGAGTGGAGAGACTGGAGAGATACCCAAGTCAATGGCCACAAAGGTTCCCCCACCACGAATCTCCACCACACCCGTACACCTGATTCGCAGGTAGCATCTCGGAGCAGCGCCGTGCTCACCCAGCGGTGCCGGCCCTTCTCGTCCGATCTGGGCGGTGTGCCCTGCCAAGCGCTTGAATGACGTGAGGACCACCTCACTCTGGTCCAACCCATAGAGGATGGCGCTTGCACCCGGAGCAATCTGCACGTCGTCCGATGCGATCGGAATGCGCCCAAGGGACCAGTTCTCCGGAGTGCCATAGTCATTTGGTCCGCTGTTCGCAATCGTCACAATGGCTGTGATCGCCGCCCCCGTATTGGCACTGGCCGAGACATGGAACGGGACACCCGCCACCTCGGACGTCAATGTCAATTGCACGGAGCTATCTGCCTCCGCCGTGATGTCGAGGAAGGCCGGATCACGGTTGGCATTCCACAAGGCTTCCAAGCCTCCCAGAACGTCTGCCTCCGTGTCGCCCGTAGTGGCTGTATATTCCACCTCACGGGTCTGGCCGTCATCGAGGGTCACTGTCAAGGTGTAGACGTCGCCGGGGTTAGGCGGGGCATCGACCGTCACCGTTACCACCTGTGCGATCGCTTCAGCACCACCACCAAAGATGTTAATGGGCATCGCTCATCTCCTTCACCACTTGCCCAATGGGCAAGGCTTCATGCCTTCCAACGCGCTAGAGTATACACATGGTTTGCCAGCCTCCAACTGCCGGCATCCTAATTGGTGGTGTTCATAGACTTGCCACTGATCGCACCCGGAGCAGACAAGGACCTTCGCTGTGGCTGGATCGCCGGGACCCCATACTGACGCCAGGCAAGTCGCCAGTTTCGACCACTTGTCCTTTGGTACCAAGCGGCGGTGCGGTACATCATCTGGGCAATCTACAACGCCCTTGGCCATGCCTCTGCCACCTTTCTTCCTCGTCCCTTGCACCCTTCACAACCGGAGGATGGCAGTACCAGAGATCGATCTGGCACCACGATCTGTGAACTACGGTTCCTACTATGAGTCTGCTTGATAGCCATTTGACTGCGGAGATTCAATAGAAACTGCTCTCCTTCCCGTCCACCACCGTTACCCACAACCACAGTCACCTTTGCGATGTAGTAGCAACAGGGGGAATAGGAAAGGGGGCAGGAGCCCGGGACGATAACGGTCTCCTTCTCCCAGACGCCATTACATTCCACAGGCGCCGTATCTGGTCCTACATCAAACTCGGCGAACGCTGCATTCTCCGTGTAGGTACAGCACCCATACCAGAGCATATTCCAACCAAAGCGGATGCGGCCGTCTTGCGCCCAGAACCCCAGGCCCTCTGTCACATGGCTGTCATAGGTCCAATTCGGCTGGCAATCTTGGCAGTTCTGCACCCACTGATTGCAAACCCGGCGACGGGCTTGGTGCTGAGTCGGCTCGCCATTGGGCAGGTATTCAGCCAGCCAGCAATCTTCTCCGTACAGGTGCTGGTGGTACGTCGGGCCGAGCATCTCTACCTCATACGTTCCACAACAGCTCTGCACCGGCTGAATCCATTCGATGGTCATCAAGGCGGTGGGCATGAATCCACCGATGCACAGTTCACAGGGCAGCGTCGGACAAGTGATGTCAGAACAGGTCTTGCCAAAGCCCATCCATGTTCCGTTGTCCGCTAGGCATTGTGCCTTGCCCCGCATCTCGCAGGTGGACCCGTTAGGGTAATCCGGAAGGCAGCAAGGTCCCAGGCATGGATTCTGATCGCAGGATCCTCCGGGGAACCAGATGCCGTTGTAGTCTGTGCAATCCCCCTCACTGATATTGTCTCGGCATTCCCCGTTTGGCAGGCAGCAGGCTCCCTCTTCACAACAGGAGCCGCTGCCCGGATGGTGCAGGGCGAGAGCAGAGTAGAAGGTGGGGAAGCCCGGCACCAACAAACCGTCACCGCGAATTGCCAAGGCATCATCGGACATCAAGGGCACTCGCAATCATGAGACGTCGGCCTCTCGTCCGCCACGTGGTAAAGCAAAAGGGGGCTACCCTCTTCAGATGGATCTCTGAACGCCACACCCCAGCCCCAAGGTGCGCCATCCGTAGGAACCCACTGGTATCGCACCCCCGGGATCACCTCTGTTTCCGGTGGAGCATTCTCCAGCAGACGGGTTTCGCTTGGAGGATCCCCTTGCGACGGCCAGACTGTACTCGCTGGGTAAACGTCGTAAACGAAGGCACAGTTCTGTCCATTGCCGCCGGGCCAGCCACCCTTCAATTTCACCTTCACCGCGAACAGAACTCCGGCAGGAACAGATTCACTTGCGCCTCGCACCTTCGGAATGTAGGCCAGCAGGTAATCCAGATTCAGACCGATGGAGAGGCCCATGGGGGTATCATGCACCCGGATAAACGAATCGCCGGTGATGGTGAGCAGGCGGTTGGCTTTGTCTACCGTCTGATTGAGCTTGCGACGAGCGCTTGGTGTGCCTCCTTGCAGTCGGTCAATGGGCACAGGCATACCTCTCTCCTACAATTGCAAACCGCCAAAGTCGATCTGGAGATACCGCTGCGGCGTCTTTATGCCCACACCAAGGATTAGCCCTTCCGGCGGGCGGCCCGTGTCTGGATTGATGAAGACGATCTGCTCATCCCAACCATCCGCCCGGCATTGAAATTGGTACACAACCTTCCATGTCAACCCAGCATCATCGCTCAGCCCCGAAATGCCCGTACATAACCAGCGGCCAGGAGGGAGCCCCATGAAATTATTGAGGTTCGTCTTGCCGGTGTACTGAGTGGACTTGACTAATGGGGATTGGTATTCCGTGCGGCGGAAAGTGACTGTCGTTTCCGGGACGAGCCGCTGGTACATGCCGTGTTGTGGGTCCGCCGGTTTGCCGCGCTTTTCTTCGATGGGGTAGTTCGCCGGGTAGGTGTAATTGAGGACGATTTCGTTGCCAAAGGCATCCCGATTGGATTCCGTTTGTGTGAGTGACGTCCCCACTTCAATCTGGGCGGTGGAGTATAGCAGCTCCTTGTAGAGGATCGTTACCCTCACCGTCTCTTGGTCGATCGCCTCTGGCTGAAACTCTTGTATGTAGGCGTCCGGATGATTCGGGTAGGTGCCCCAGCCGATGTCGCCTACTTCACCCACCACAGCCTGCACCGCCGCTGCCAGAATGTCCATGCCTTCCGGCGGGTCCGTGATGCCGGATACGATAGCCACACGGCGGAACTCCCATGCCTTCATGCCGTGCCCGTCGTAGCACTGACGGCCGCTTGCGCCTTCAATCGTGTCTAGTACCACAGTAGGCATCAGTTCAGCTCCGGTCCTTTATTGCGCAGTGGTCGAGTGTTCCTGGCGGTTTCTTCCGCCGCCAATGTCAGCCGATCAGTTCCCGTCAGCCCCCGCCAATCCACATACAATGCGCGCATGCTCTTCCATTCCGCATCTCTAGCTAACCCCTGCTGGTCCTTGTCGAAGATGCTTGCCCGCTTCGATTCCCAGAGTTTGGCTGCCTCCTCCTGGGTCATGAGCCCCGCATGAACAGCCTCCCACAATCTCTTGGTATACTCCTCCAGTATCCGTTCCGGATAGAGGCTGGCCAGCTCTTCTTTGACCCAACGAATCAGACCAGCCTGCTGCTGAAGGGCATGAAGTTCCTTCACGCGATCGGTGCCAGCTTCTGGGTGCGCCATGAGCGAATGCTGAAGGGCGGCATCGGCCTCCGTGATTTCACCTTTGAGCAGTTGGATTTCGATTCGCACAGACTTGATGTTGTCTTCGATGATCTTGTTTGCCTCCGCTTGAACAGCCGTTCGGAAGAGTCGATGGTAGGTATCGAGTTCCTCATTGGTGGCGTTCCACTGCTCCCGCAGTTCCTCTGCGATAGCCATCCAAGCCACATCCGTTTGCGTCAAGCGCCCCTTGGCTACCGCGATACGGTTTAGATACTCTGTTCCCTTTGCATTCAACGCCTTGAAGCGTCTGTCTGGCTCCTCAGCAGCCCGCCGAGCTTCATCCCGTTGGAAGTTCGCCAGCATTGTATAGATCTGCCGTTCTACACTGGCGATCTCCATTGCTCCCCTTGCACTGGCTTCCGCCATTTCCTCTTCGGTAGCACCGAAGACTGCCAACAAGCGAAGCTCTTCATCAACCCGAGCGCGAACGTCTTCGAGGCGGCTTCGAATCTGCAATTCCAGACTCGCACGCCGCTTCTCGGTCCCCTCCTCCATGCCTTGTATTTCAGCCGATCGCTCGGCGACCCACATCTTCCTTTGAGTCGTTTCCCACAGAAGTTCTGTTTCCAGTGCAGCCATTTCCCGCAGCTTCTTGGCTTCCTCCTCCAACCGGGTGGCTTCTTGCAAGCCCAGCTCTACCTCGGGCCACATCGCCTGGCCGCTGGATATTGTCCACATTGCGGCTTTGGCTACCGCCCATACTGAACTGAATCCGCCGGTGCCGAACTGCGCCTCCTTGGCCCGCTTGGCCATTTCGTCCGCCCGCGCCTGTATTTCCTGCGCCTGTGCCCGCAGTTTATTCCCAAGGCCGGTTGTCTCGCGGATGGATTCCCGCTGATGGGCATAGGACTTTTCTGTCTTCTCGGCATAGTCCCATATGTCTTTCTGGAGTGCCTTGAAGGCTTTGTAGTGGCCTACCATTTCTTTGATGATGGCGCCCGCTGCTATAACACCGGCCATGAGGCCACCCAGCGCGGAGCCCTGCGACATCATCATGCCCATCATGCCAATCTGGCCGCCCGCTAGGAATGTGACTTGTGGCAGGATTGTTCTTGCGGCCAGCATCAAAGGACCTCGTCGAGCGAGCAGCATCCTTCGTTGGTGTTCCTCCTGCACCCGCTCAAGCTCACGCCATTCCAAGAAGTACAGCTGATCGAGCTTCTTCAGATTCTCCAGATTTCCAGCGTGTTCTGCCCGCTGGCGAGCGTAGTATTGCTGCATGTCCCGCAGGCGCCGCTCATACCCACTGTGGGTCATATTGAAAATGGCGTTGTCCAGAATCTGTGTCTGCTGCATCTCCTTTTGCTGCTCAGCGACACGCCATGACTGGAAGGTGGCCATGTCGTTCTGCTGGGCAGAAATGCGGGCCTCTTCCGCCGCCGCCATTTCCTCCGCCTTTTCATATTCGGCAGCAGATTCCTCTTCCATGCGGGCCAGCTTGTCTCGTAGAAGTTGCTTCTCGCCCTCTATCATGGCATCCTGCATTGCTTGTTGCAGCGCCATTTCATTGCGCATGAAGTCCGCTGCCGATTGTGGATGGGACCAGGCTGCCCAGACGTCATCCAATCGCTTGGTAGCCTTCTGAGCAGACTGGTCCAGATCCGTGAGGAGCCGCACGCCTTCATTGGCTGCTCGGTCGAATTCCCTCGCGTCGCCTTTGAGAACAACCAGCAGTTCTTCAATGGTTGTCATTGCGGTCTCCGTCTGCGATTAGGACGATCCGTAGGAGGCGGCCGTCGTTCCTTCTTCGACCTCTGTTCCTGCACCGGTCGTTTGGATCTCTTGTATCCTTCCGCCAGCGCCTTGAAGACCTTTTGCATCTGAGCATCGGTCATGGGTTGGACCGGACGCAAGTCCAGAATCCAATCCGTAGGCTTGGTGCGCGGACTGCCCTTTGCCAATTGGATATTGAGCAATGGGCTGGCGATCATGCCTGCACGCAAGTCTTCGCGTACAGACCCAAAGGGATCGAACTTCTCGTCGATCACCAGCCATTCCGTGAACTCCGAAGCCGGCATTCTCCGCAATAATTCGCAGACCGGCATACCCAGATGGCCGGCTAACTTGAAGGCGAAGACTCGTTCTGGGCGCCGTCTGAGTTTCCCTCGATCTCCTGTTTACTTTCCAGCGTCATGCCGGATAGCCGCCGGACTACCTGGAAGATGCGATCGATCACAGCGGCAGACTTCCGGCCCAGTGCTTCCGCGTCTTCGTCTTGAAAGATGCGATCGCCCCGCTCGTCGATAATGCACTTCACCACCAAGCGTGCTTTGGAATTCCGGAAGTCCGTCTTCAGTTCTGCCCGCTCGCCCCTCTTGTTCAGTGTCGGGCGGAGCAGGCTTTCCTCATAGGCGTCCCGTTCCAGAGCGGTGGCTTCCCGAACAATCACCACGCCATCCGGGGACCACTCAGGGACAGGAACCGTTTCCTGCTTGAGATCCTGGGCGCTCAGGATCTCCATCTTCGTCAGCACCTTCGACATGTACCTTCTCCTTTCAGCCGTTCGCTACGGCCATTATGCCGGCGGGGTGTAGGTGGGCTCGCCCGACAGCTTGATCCCAATGCTCATCGCCATCTTGTCGTCCATTGGCGCGTCGATGGGACCCACAGACTTCACATACCCATCACAGACGAACTTCGCTGTATCCGGGAACGTGATGGTCCATGTTTCGTTGTCGGAACCCAGCGCATCCAGTGCCGCCTCGACTTCGTCCTCATCGTAGAGGATGTCCAATCGGATCTCGCCGGCATTCTTCATACCGGCAATGAACTCTCGCCACCTGTTCGGGCTGTCCATGGAAGATACGTCGATGTCGTTGGCTTCCATAGACCCAACAGACACGCGGATAAGACGACCCAAGGTCCCTGTCGAAGCACCCGAAACAGTCGTCCCGAACCCGCTGATCCCTTCGTCACCGCTTGCCATGCTATTTCTCCTTACGTCAGGTGATCTGGCTTATAACACACATCCCGTTGATTGCAAACTCGTGCCGGCGCTGTGCATCCTGTCCCAAAGACAAGAGGCGGCTCGTCTGGGAGAAGTACTCAATTTCGTAGGAGGCCGGGGACAGGAAGACCAGTGAACGATTAATGGTGTTCAACAATGCTACCACCTCTTCCCCCTTGTCCCAACCGCTTGGGTAATCGCTCGAACGAATCTTGATCTGGATGCCGTGTGCCCACAATTCCTCACCCGATAGCAACCGACGCAACCGTTGCGGCGTGGTATCGTAGACCGCCCCCGCGCGTGCGGGATTCGTTTCGGGGAGCAGGGAGATGTACAGACACCAATCCGTTGACGGAGCAGGCACAACAAAGGGCGGGGCCTCAATGGAACTAAGGGACTCCGTCAGCAGGTATTCGGCTATGACTGTCGCTGGGCTATGCGTCATCTCATGGCCTCATTCACAATCCGCTTCATCTGTACCTGCTCGGTGCGAGCCGGTCCCTCTAAGAACTTCGCTTGCTTCCCGGGCTTGTGTCTCGCATTCAAGTTCTCATGAACATACAGAGCATAGTTGGCGGTGTAGTATACCCTCACCTGCACCGTTGTGCCCGCAATCTTTGGTGGGGACGTATCTGCTGAATTCTTCAGGTTTCCCGTATCCACTGGCACGATGTCCATGCTGCATGCCTGCAAGTGCCGTCCTGCTCGATATAGCCCTCTCGCCAGCTTCTTCACGTTCTGGGCAGTCTGCGCCTTAAGCTTCTGCTGAAGCTTGGCAAGACCCTTGATGGAGGACATCTCAGCCATTAGAGGTACACCACACGGACATATTGTTCTGCCTTGAGCGTAGGCATCTTCGAGACCGAACGAATGTTGAGTGCTCCAGCCTCACGGGGATCGGCAGGGAAGCCCGGGGCGGTGGCCTCTTCCAAGGTGCCGAGCCACAGCATCCCTCCTAATTCCAAGTCCACAATGAGGAACACCTTTGCCCGACTCACGCCCTTTTCGCCATCGGGTTGAATGAACTCCTCCTGAGTGTCCTCCCAACGACAACGAATCTGCTGTGGCGTAGACAAGATCGGAACGCCGTGAGCATCGATCTCTGTGGAGGGCGGCCAGTAGACCGCCGTTTGCCGCAAGGTGCGGGATTCCAGAATCTGCCCATGCGTCACACGCGCGAGCCCATAGGTGCCCGTGAACTCGGTTCCCGCCGCTCCATAGCCAATCCCCACCCGAACGTCTTCTGTAGAGGGAACCACCAGCGTCCCCTCGGTGTATCCTACCTCCACCCCTTCCCGCACATCACTAGGATCGGGCACAGTACCCGCGCCTGCTATGAATTCCCCTAGGAATTCCGTGCCGCTCGTCCCGTAGTAGACACCTGACTGAACATCCGCCTCTAGCGGATAGCCTGCCACCACCGCCAATGCTGCCGCCTTCAGAGCAGGATCACCGGGCGTCGTCGAACGGGCTTTGAAGCGGTACGCCACTATGAGATCTCCTCAATCATGCTGTCCAGCTTATCGGTCACAAGCTTCACAGCATCCACAATGGTATCCACCGCTGCCAAAGCTGATGCCGTGGCGTAGTTGCTGGCCGCCAGCGTGCGGGCTTCCATCTCAGCATTGGTGGGTGGGTCATAATCGAGCAAGGCATTGGCGCAACTATTCTCCGCTGTGTTGGCAATCTGTGCGAGAGCAGTTGAGTTCCAACCAACTGCACCATCACTCTTCGGTACCTTGGCAAGTTCGGAGGCTGTCGCGTAGGACGCGGCCGCCAGCGTGCGGGCTTCCATCTCTGTATTGGTTGGGGGATCATATGCTGTCAAGGCTGCTGCCGCCCCCGCCTGAATCGAGGCAAGGGCTGTGGCATTCCAAGTGGCGGAACCATCACTCTTCGGTACCTTGGCGAGTTCCGTTGCGGTAGCATAGGAAGCCGCCGCCAATGTACGGGCTTCCATCTCCGCATTGGTTGGGGGATCATAGTTGCTTATGGCATCGGCACAAGCATTTTCAGCCGTGGTACCGATTTGCCCGAGTGCCGTCGAATTCCAACCAACCGCCCCGTCGCTCTTCGGTACCTTGGCAAGCTCGGATGCCATTGCCAGCCCATTCTGGATGGCCGTTATGGCATCGGCATTCAAGGCGGCTGCCGAAATGGCGTTCGCGGCGAACTTGGCACTTGTGATCGCCGAATCCGCCAGGCCATATCCCGTCTTGTCATTGTTCGTGCCAACAGTAACCGCTCCACTGGACAGACTAATCTGCCCTGTCCCCGTACCCGGAGACAGGAGGACACTGGCACCAATGTCCCTGCCGGTCTGGTCGGTACCACCAAGGGAAACGGTATTCACAGGAGCAGACAGTTCCACTTCCAGATAGACCGTGTCTACACCTGTGCATTCAACTATTAGGTAGACCTTCTTGCCCACCCCGCCCTGAAACGCCGCATCCGGCCAGTCAATTCGATACAGACCTTTGCCTACATGGATCCCCTTGTTGTCCGAGTGAGCATCGTTCGCAGCGGCATGAGGAGTTAAGTCTGCCTTGGCACTGATCTCTGCCCCCTCCTTCACATAGTAGATGTCGATGTCCGTGATGACCACGTCTGTCTTCGGTGCGTGGGTCGTAGCGTCCCGCAATACGAAGTAGGTGATGACATCGGTTTGTCCGTTCTTGATGAGCATTACCGCAATCCTCCGTGCCGGTCACCCACCCAAGGCATAGCGGCAACCAAGGTGCCTGTCAGTTCTGTCCCATTGGCTCCGTATTGCACTGAAGCCTTCACATCTTCCTCAGCCGGCAAGACCAAATTCCCCTCTGCCTGTCCATTGTCATACTGCACGCCCTCCCGCACGTCCTCCTCCACTGGTAGGTCACATTCATGCTCACCTTCAAACTCGTTGCCGCCTGCACCATAAAATACACCAAGGCAGACGTTCGAGGGGGCCGGCAAAGCCACTGTGCCTTGCGTGGCAGAGTTGGGACCAAAGACCGCCGTGTCCACTACCTCGCTCGCTTCCGGCGCGTGATATGCCCCTTGCGTGGCAGAGTTGGGACCAAAGGTCACAGTATCCAAAACATTGGCGGCCGCCACTATGACATAAGTGCCGTTGCTTTCGGAATCAACTCCATAAGATGCGGTGCTGATGACTTCTGCCGCGTCGGGTGCATGGTAGCGACCCTCATAGTCCTCCCCCGTGGGTCCGTAAGCATTGGCGCTATCTAATACGTCCGCCTCCGGAGGGAACACGGCACTAGACATAGGATCATAAGTGCCTGTGAATTCCGCCGAGTTACCATACTCAACGTCCTTCTTCACATCGGCTTCAGCGGGCGATTCAAAGGTACCTTCAATCTCCGTACCGCCGTCCCCATAGGTGACGCCTTCTTGCACGTCCCCGGCAGCGGGAAGCGTTGGCTCTGCACGCTGCACCCCACCAATGTCCATCGATCCGGCCCCACCGACTCCCTTGGCAAGTGATCCGGATTTCAAGCGAACATCCTGTCCTGCCAGATTCACAAACTCGTTCGCATCTGAGTCGTCCGTAGATACTTCACCCAGAACGGTACCTTGATACCAATTGGTGAAACCCCTCTGTGTTCCACTGGAATTGTCTCTCACACGGTTGTTTGCGAATACCGCTGCCAAGTCCGCCGTGTCCACATACTGGGAATCAAAGGCGTATCCGGTCATATTGGCAATCAGGTTGCCAATGAAGATATTGATGCCCGTATAGGCCACATTCCCAACTCGGATACCTGTAACGCCCTGAGGAATGGTGCAGAATAAAACCGTGTACTGCTGAGCAGCGGTCGCCGAAAGACCATCTATCCCAATGCCAGCACATCGCACAATCCGAGTGAAGGCAACCAGCGCATTCGAGCCTAGCCGAAGCCCCTGGATTGACGTATTGCTGTTAGCAATGTCCACGTGGCACATAATCACGCGAGAACAAGCGGCAATGCCAAACAGACCGCCAGACGCACCTGTCATGAACACGTCGCAATCAAAGGCCAGAGCGCCCCCATAGATACAGCCGGCGTTCACATTGGTGCTTGGATTCGTCACCACCACCCGAAGAAAGACAGTCTTATCGCTGGCGTATAGAAACGCTCCTGAGTATCCCGTACCTCCTGACACGAACTTGATGCAGGACCAGACTAGGTAATTAGAACCAGTCGAGTCCAATCGTGTTGATGCATCAAAGGTGATGACCGGCCAGTTCGTTGTATCCCATGGAGAGACGCCGTTCGCTCTTGTCTGCGATCTCAGGTCCCCCGGCGTATTGACAAACCCCTCAAAGACATTCGGCGAAGCCGGTGTGCCGTCGCCTGTGAGCGTTACGCCGGCGGTTGAATAATTCCCCTTCTTCACATTGTAGCGGTAGCCCTCCCTTGGCGTATTGAGATCAGCGAAGGCTTCGGCCAGCGTGAATGCTCCATGAGCGCCGCTGTTGGCGTCGGTGGTCCCGTCGCCGCCGCCTGCCGCGTCTGCTCGAACGTATCGCTCTGTCAGTGACATGGTACGTTCCTATTTCCCCGGCGGATGCTTCTCGTTCATTAGCTGAATCAGCATGTCCAGCTTCGTCGATAGCATCTGCCGATGGGAAGTGCTCTCCTTCTCGAAGCGGGCCAGATCGGCCCGCAGGGAATCCATCAAGCCGCGAACTTCTGTCTGGATTCCTTTTACCTCGGCAGACAGGTCTCGCAATTCGGAACGGAGGACACCATCTGCCACAGTGACCCGCTGGTCGAGCTGCTGGAGGTTGGCTTGATGCTCCTGTCGGGTCACTGCGTCCTTTTCAAACGCAACAAACCATGCAATCTGAGTGCCTATACTGGTCGTCCCAACTCCTATGAGCACGCCGGCCACCCATTTCCAAAGGTCGTTCTTCATCACTCTAACTCCGTTCCTAACCAGCTGACCGAAACGGTAGGCTTCAATCCCCGCTGAATGTTCTCGTTGAGTACCGCTAGATTGCCCTCCACGTCGAGTATCATGGCCTGCTGGCCGTAAGACGTCGCCTCCAACATCATCCCTGTTTGACCCTGGAAGCTGGCTGATGCTCCGCCGGCTCCCTGCGACTGGAACCTCGGGTCCCGAATCGCATAGAAGTGGGCCGCCAGCCATCGCTCAATCTCCTTCAGCAGTTCGTCCGTATAGCCCGAATCCAGACAGACTTGATCCACCAGCAGGTTCGCCACCGTAATGAACGGCGTAATGTCTGCTATATTGGTGTCCACCTCAATGATGGACTGGACTTCCGCCGCCGACACTCTCGCAGCCATGGTGAACTCCAAAGTGCTGCCGCACGGATTCGATCGGGAACGGGCTGTTCTTCACTACATCTGAAACCTGAATGATTTCCCGTCCGGGGAACACGTTAGGCAAGGCCCTTGCCACAAACTCCCAGCCCCAAGCGAAACGGTCATAGATGGCCTTGCGGATGACTGGCTTCTCCGGCTGATCGTGCCAGTTTGGACGCTCGCCTTCACCCGCCTGGCAATCCATGCCCAGCAGGAACACCCTCCGAGCCCCCATCGAGAGCGCCAGATTCGCAGCGCCCGTACCGGCTGAGAAGCTCAGGGCTATGGTATCGCCCTTGGAGAGCCCGCGAGTTTGACGCCGCATCACCTTCAACCAAGGCAACCGAAGGTTGGCGAGCGGCTGACAATTCGTCACCACCAAACCCTTGAACGCCTGCAATTGCCTCCAGTACCGCGAAAAGAACGAGCGGTCGCAGAAGAAGATCACCTTGCAGATATCCGGGCCTAGCAGGTAGGCAGAATTGCAGCCAATGGTATTCCGCCCCCGTAGACACTCCCAGTCAAAGGAGCGAAGGGAAGGGCCGCCGCCGATGATGTAGGCGTCCTGCCCCTCCCATATCGGCTCCGGGCACCAAGCATCGAACGACATGGTTCATCCCAGTGTGCGAATGAACGAAAGCACCTTGCTCTTCTGGAGCGGTGCCGGGTTCAAGGCCTCTCCCAAGTGTTCCACGTCGTACACGAAATAGGCACCATTCACTTCCCGCACCTGAACATTCGCCTCTTTGGCACCCTTGAAGTTGGCGGTCACATCAACCCCAACAGGGGCCTCGGCTGGCGGTGCGGCGGTCGGGATCACGGGCGGAGGAATCGACTTGGGTGGAGTTGGAGACTCAAGTCGCTCGAAGGCATTCTTGAAGATCTTGTCCAACTCCACACAAGTCTCAACGATGTCATTCCGCCGATACTGGCGACCATCGTGTACGAAACTACCCGTCAACACCTTGAACTTGAACATCTCTTTTCCTTTCCTGCTCTTGCCTTCTTTGCACTAGATTGGGCAGCCCGAAGGCAGGAGGACGATCCTCCGGGCTGCTCCAATCAGACGAGGGCGGATCACGCCGTCGAAGCGTGGACGATGCCCGTGTTCGAATTCTGGTCGCACCGGAGCTGCGGCACCAGAATCGCCATCACCTTGAAGTTCAACTGCATCCCGCCCTGTGTCTCCCATTGCAGGGTCGTGATGTCCATGCCGATGACTTCCCGGACCACGTCCGAGGTCATCTGCACGAGCAGGATGTCATAGTTCTCCAAGTAATCGAGCGTTTCCACACCTTCAATGCCCTGGATCTTCGCCAACCGCTCGCGGAGGGTGTTGTCCCCCTTCGCGGGGCTGTAATCGTCATCCAGGTGGACGTCCCAGGCTGGCGCGCAGTAGAGCATCCACGGCCCGTAGTGGTAGTCGTCCGTGCTCTGCTTGCGCATCTCCAGCACTTCCTGCACCAGCGTCGCCGGCGTCCAACCCGAAGCATCAGGCGCCGTAATCGTCTTGAGCAGGCGGCCCGTGTAGTTGGAGTAACCGTAGATCGTGCCGCCACCGAAGGTGTACGAGCTGGCCACACCAAGCAAGAGCTGCTCAGCCATTTCCGCCACGCGCCGAGCCGCCAGCTCAGCCGTGGTCGTGTCCAGGGGGCTGCCGCCGCTGCGGCTGGTCGCCACCTGGCGAGCGGAGAAGCTGAAGTCCTTGTGGATAATCGGCAGCGGGAGGTTGGTCAGCTCGTAGACGGGCCGATCGCGTTCGCTCTGCCGCAAGCCGTCCATGCTCACGACGGCTGCGCTGATGTCGCTCTGCGTCTCAGTCTGAAGGACGGTCTTGCCCATCCCGTTCGGGATATTGTAGACCAGTCCTCTCGATCGCAGATCACCAACCGCCTTCAGCCTGGGCTTGGCGGCCTTAACGACCGCCGTGTCCAGCTGAATCCACTCGTCCTTCCGCAAGGTCGCCGTGGCGTTGATAAGCGGAATGGCTTTGGATTTGCCGTCTTCGTTGATCGTGATGTAGGTTCGCCCATCGGCACCCACATACGGCCGCAATGCGTTCACGTCGAAATTCGCCTGCATGAGCTGGGCGGCCACCGAGCCATGCGCTTGACCATTGAGAATGAAATCCATTGCTTATCTCCTATACCAGTTCTGGTCTAGCCAGACCCAGCGCCTACAGCAGGCGCACAGTGAACAACGCCGGGGTACTGCCCGGCGACGCGACTGCCTCCAAGGCAACGGCGATGATGTTCGTCTCCAGAGTGGAAGTGGACAAGTCCGCCACCGGAATCAGGTGGCCCAAGCCATCGGAAATCAGTTTCGTGCCCTTGCTGATCGCCGAGCAGAGTGCGCCGTAAAACATTCGCACCTCCGAGCCCGGGGCACAGACATGATACTGAAGCTTGCTCGCGGAGGAGTAGGCGTCGTTGATGGTCTTGCCCTGCAACGCATCCTCCACCGCGACAATGCGTTCGGCCTCACCGCCTTCGGTCGAATGCACCCGGACGGTGTGAGCCGTCGCCGACGTGACCTCCAGAAGCATCCCGGGGTAGATCGTCCCGCTCGCGAGAGCCTCTTCCAGACGGAAGTCGCCCTTGAGTTGAATCGTGTTCGCAGCCATTCTTGATTCTCCTTGTGCCGGGCTCCGTTACTCGGTCGCCCGATCTCTTCTAATCAAACGTCAACACTGGAGCCACCAGCGGCTCCTCGGTGTTCGTTGTCACATCAGGCGTATCCGCCTGTCCGGCGTAGTTGGCAGTCGGCTTCTTTGGCTGGACTGCCAACGACGCAATTGCCTTCAGCTCCGCCAGCGGCTTCGCACGGAGCTGCTCCTTGGTGAAGGTGCAAGCCTTGTTCGAAGTAATGGTCGTGATCAGCTTGTCCTTCTCGGCGTTGTGCGCGGCCAGGCCCGCCTCCAGCATGTCCCGAATGCCTTCCGGAGCCTTGGCAATGTATTCCTCCGCCGTCTTGGGCTCGGTCTCCTCTTCCGGTTCCGACGGCGTCTCCTCACCCTCTTCGTTCTTGGCGAACTGAGGGGGAGTCTTCTTCCCGCGCTTCGCCAGCCAGGCAAGACGCTGCTCTTCGTCCATCTCGTCCCACTTGGCCTTTTCCTCTTCCGTCAAGTCATCTGGGGCCTTAGCCTGGTTGGCCTCCAGAAGAACTTGCAGGCGCTCTTCGGATAGGGACATCAGATGGTCCCGATCCTCCTCTTCCCACACGGACGCCTTATTGGCGATCAGAGCGTCCACCGCTTTCTTCTTATCCATGATGCTTTCCTTTCGTCGATTAGCCGCCAACGCGGCGGCAGGTTTGTATGTCATCACCCTGACTACCTCAGTCGGCGAACCCGTCAGTGTGACCTTATCCCCGTTTCTGGTGTATGCCTGCTCGTAAATTTTGGAGCCCACCGAATAGACACAGCGGTCGTCGTACAGATCCACCACCCAAGGCGAATTGATACCGAGCGCCGAATCCCCCAGCTTCTTCTGTATCAGACCGGCCAATTGATTCTGAATCTCTCCCATGCTCAGCTCATTGGCGACCAGTTCTGCCGCCACTTGCAGAACTCGCTGGGCGTAGAGGGCCTGGCCGGACGGGCCGATCTGCTGGTTGCGGAGCAGACCGGCACCGTCGGCTAGGGAGCAGGCACCCTTCTGATCCGGCAGGATGGCCAAGTGATCCGGCCGGAAGTTTCGGGCGATTGCTACATACTTCTCCCCATTCCATTCCCCCTCCTCCGCATCGTTGTCTGTGAAGAGGCCGGTGCTGATCTCCATTGGCTGTCCGGCTTCGATGGCTGTCAGGATGCGGCTGTCCACCTCCTTCAACCGCTTCGGGTTCAGCCACGCTTCTGCCTTCAGTTTACCGGCAGTGTATTCCGCCCCCATGATCACGCCGACCTTTTGAGTGTTGATGACGTCCGGGTCACAAGCGGAGATCGCCTGCCCCTCCATCGTCGGATGGTAGACGACAATGGGCTTATGGTTCCAAACAACCGGGGTCTTGCCCAGTTCCTCAGGCGGGTAGTAGAGCGGCCCGTTGGAGCCCGAATGGACGCCTTCGGTCAGCATCACCATCGGCACCACCAGGTAGTCCGTACCTTCCATGGTTTCATGCCGGACCTGGACCTTGCTGATGTTCGTCGTGACCGCCCGAAAGGAATTGTGCTTGAAATACTCGACCTGCTGGAGCCGCTTCTTTGCCTCCTCCTCTGTGTCGTATGGGCCTCCCAGATTCTTTGAACCGTCCTCAGACTTCACATACCACTTGTCGCCCTGTTTCACTATCTTGTTGGCAACCATAACTGGCTCCAAAACAAAAGGGCCCCTGTTGGAGCCCTGTCGTCAGGTACTCAATTCGCCGGAATTGTATTACGAGCATTTCCGCATGTAAAGACGATTCCTACCATTATCGGATTAATTTCATCCGCTTTTTCTCCCCCGCAGGACAAGCAGGATCCGTTCCTTTCACCCGCCGGTCTTGATAGCACCGGTCGCACTGCCCAAAGGACGTCGCCTGATTCCGTGAATAGTAGACACATTCACCGCAGGTCCCCGGCTTGTTCTGGGGGGTTGGGCAGGTCATGGAGGAAGAAGTCGTTCGGCTTGTGCCCCCCGCGCGGGCGGGGGCGTATGCGGATGCGGGGCTGATGGCGTTTCATGGTGGCACCTTATCCTGCGGTGGTAACAGACTCTCCTCTTTGACTACCCGCACGATCTGTCCGGCTTCAAAGAAGATGGTTATCCTCCCGTACATTCCCCGCAATTGAATCTGCGATAGCAGGGAGGCCAACCAAGTGCCGTCTGTGATCTGCCAATCCTTACGCTTTATCGTCTGGCGACTCATCCTGTTCCTTCTCAATCAATGGAGTGAGCATGGTGGACAGGATCTTGAGCTGTTCGCCCATCTGCTGGAACAGTTCGCACAAGTGAACGAACTCCCGCGCCAAGCGGTGTTCCTTAGGCTCCTTGGGCTGGTGGATTTTCAATTCGCTCATCACTTACCTCTCTTCAACTTCTGAAGGTGTGGCTTCCAAGCGCAACGACAGTTTGGATGCTTCGGGATCAGCCCGCGCGCCTCGTCAATCGTAAAGACCTCGCCTTCCATCTCATCGCATAATTCACAAACCAAGTCGTCCCCTGCCGTGCTCCATTCCACGTCCACCGATACCTCCTCCACACCCATCTCTTCGTAGCCATCCAGCTGGCCCTCAGCATGAGCATGAATGATTTCTGTTCTGGCGAGCACCTTCGCCCGCTTGCGCTCGATACCCGTGATGGTATTGGACATCGTGCGGGCAATTTCGTAGGGGCCCTTGCCGTGTGCCATGCCGTCTGCCAGTACGCGGGACATCTGCCTGGACATCTCTGCGGAAATGCCCTTCAGCTCTTCGAATGCGCGCGTGCCCAGGAGCTTGAGCTTGCTCATTCGCTCTGGCGTCTCAAAGGCTGACCGAAGAAACTGCTCGCGCGTGCCCGCGTAGAAATCCGCGGTGCGACCCAGTTCCTTCTTGTGGGCCTCCAGGTAGGAACGGATGGCACCTTTCTTGTAGGCTGATTCCACATACTTGGCAAGCCATGGTCGCGTAGTGCGATCCACTTCCAGAATGCCTTGGTTGACCAGATCGGCGAACCACCTGTTGAACGACTTGAGCTTCTCGTCCTTGGTCTTGAACTGGAACGCCTTGGGGCCGGGGGCGTTGGTGACGACGTTGGTTGTGAATAAATCTCTGGCCTTTGCAAACTCTGCGTCGAGCCAGGTGTGAAATTCTTCCTGAGTCTTTCCTTGTTTCAATCCCCCTACCCACAACCCGCTCGTCGTGCCCTTTGTGACATAATGCAGAAAGGCATCTGCCATTATCTCACGGCACATCTTCCTGTTCTCAGATTCCACTTGCCCCTTAAACTGAATCCACTCAGGAAGCCTCCGATCCGACCAGTACACCCCCCGCTCTTGTTCCTCCGAATAGCGTAGATATTGGGCCCCGCCCATTATCCAATCAACGTGGTGACCATATTCATGTAGAATAGTGTCGCTACTTCCAAGGCGGCGAGCAAGAACGATACCCGGCGTTGAGTCCGGAGCATTTTCATATGCCTGCCCACGACGATAATTGGCTTCCGCTCCTTGCCCAGTCTGCCCATCTCTGAACCACAGAGGATGCTTTCTGTCTAAGAAGCCAGCACGATCAAGGACATCTTGAAATTGGCGGATATATCTCTGATGTGTCCTACCTACTGCAATGCTCCACTTGGGAGGCCCCACCGCGGAACGATCAGCAGGGGCCATAGTGGGAACCGACACCCCTCCACCTCCCCCTTCATCCGTCCACCTGCCCTGCTCATCGCGTGGCTGGTTGGGGTCGAAGTTCTCAACCGGGTTCCACCAATCGAATGGGTGCCACTTCTTGTCCCCCTTCAGCTTGATGTATTGCCTGCCCGTAGGCTTGTGTACCTGCACCGCTGAGACCGTTCCGGTTTGCTTCTCGCCCCCAAAGATCCTTTGTACCTTCTCCCCCTTCTTGTAGGGCCGGGGGGCTGGCATCTCCCCAGCACTCTCTGTGAACTTCAATCGCTTTACCAAACTGCGATGCTTCCCCTCCTGAAGGTGCTGCCGGAACATTTCAGCCAACTGCTCGTCCGACATCTTGCGATCGAGCGAAGCAGAAAAGATGCCGGCCATTGACTGCTCTTCAAGATACCGCCGATACTTCTCAGTGACTGGCGTCTTGATCTTCCCAGCATACTGCTCTGCTTCCTCCCGGGCAGCCTTGGTCAATCGGCTGGACATGAAGTGCCCCACCTCATGGAAGATATCATGCTCCACCGCCTTCTTGCCTTTGGTGAAAAGCTCCGGTTCGATCCGAATCTCTCTCCCCACCCGCATTGACCCCCGACCAGTTTTCATCACCCTGACTGTCAACTCACTGCGAAATGGTTCCGGGACAGCAGTCATCGCACCGCTGATCCACTGCCCACCCTCAGGAGACCCAGCAGGTACTCTTGGTTGTGATGGATCATACAGAATGGTCGGCGGCTCAGGCTGCACCAGCCCGAAGACGTCCTGCTTGGCAACGAGCTGCCACACGGCAGACCGGATCCGTTCGAACCTGCGGATCAGCTCAGCACTGAACTGCCTGCGGATCAGACCAGTACGACTAGGGTCGAACCGTAGGGGGTTGCGGCGTCGCTTGCCCTTAGGAGTGCTGACTGCCGTCAGCATCTTTGTTCTCCTCGTCCTCCTCGTCCTCTTCGTCTGGATCGAAGCCCAGCAGCAGAACAACGTCAGGGGATGCGGGGCCGGTATCCTCGTCGTCGGGATCGTCGTCTGCATCCGCTACGACATCAGGCTCGTCCGGCTGTCCGACGTAAATTGTAGGCCACCTGCTCATACCTTTCTCCACTTGGTAAAGACCGCCGGGTTGATGTACGACTTCAACGCGATGGTCGGTGTATTCCCCAGTGCCGCACTCACCTTCTTCGCTACCTCACGCACCGCCCGCTTGTACTCCTTTTCAGTCTTGGGCACGGCGCCTTTCTCTACCAGGTCCATTGCCATTCGCGTTGCCTTAAGCGTTCGGAAGTCCTTCGGTTTGAAGTCGCGGTCCACGATGCTCTTAACATATGTCCGCAACTTACTATCGTCCGTGTCAAACAACCTGCCCTTTGGCCCCGCCCGTTCCGCTCTAGCTTTCAACTCCTTTACCAGCTCCGGGTCCTTCACGGGGATCTTCAGATCAACACCCTTCTTGCCAACGAAGTGAAGCTCGGCCCCACCTTTCTTCACGTGGCGACCTTCGAGCGTAGTGGCGCCGTAGGCTTGCTTTTCAGCGCCCGTATCAGAATCCGAACCGGGCCGGATGCCCGTATGGCGAACTAGTCGCAGAACCGCCGCCTCTTCACTCTTGTCTTTGTTGGCCTTACTTTCAACCTTGCGATCGAGCTGATCCAGAAGCTTGACACGCTCGAACTTGGCTTGCGCCTGGCGCGCGTGGTGTGACTCAGCATAGATGGGTTGCACGCGCCCCTTCGCATCTGTGCCCTTCACCAGCAGATCCGCGTTCGGATCTAGGTTGACCCGAACATTCGTCCAGGCTGGCGGGATGCGGATCTTCGACAGATGTGGTGGGAGAGGTTTCCCGCCGGCTAAGGTTATCCTGCCCTTCTCGTCCCGAACCAGTTCACCTCCTCCCTCATCAACCCACCTGCCTTGTTCATCTCGCGGCTGGTTGGGGTCGAAGTTGTCAATGGCGAAAGGGCGGGGGGGTCCTCCTGCTGACAAGGTAGTGGGCTTCCCCTTAGGCGGGACTGGGGGCTCTTCTTCTTCCAATCCCGGGTTCGCCTTTACTGGCACATTCGTCCCCGCCGTGCCCATAACGCGCTCAGCCTGTTCGGGTGTGAGGTTGAAGAAAACCTCGAGCTGCCCAATGCCTGACTCACGCGGCATCTCGCCCGCAGCGACGTCTTTGATGATCTGCGCCGCCGCCTGTACCTGTGCCCCATTGAAGGCGACAGGCATCCCAGCACCCGGAGCCACAGCGCCAGTCTCCATCTCCGCACCACCACCCGGCATCTGGATTGGGTTGCCATTCTCGTCCACCTCTGGCAGCGGTTCCTCTGCCTGCGATTCCTGAAGGATCTCATCCACCTGGTTCTGATCCATACCCATGATCTGCGTCAGATAGGATGCGGGCTGGATGAGCTGATCCACACCGCCACCGACATAGGCGGCCAAAGCCTGTGTCTGAACTGTAGCAACCTGGGCCTTATCAGCTTCACTCGGTGCCGCAAGGTCGGGCCAATCTACCAGCAGCTCAGCGGGCTTCGGCAGGATACCCATGGCTACAAGGCGGTTCACAAAGGGGCGGATGATATTAGGCTCCACATACTTCGTCTGTCGTCGCCGCACCCGCTTGGTCCACGTCCGAGCATCCTGGCTGCTGGCAAGCTGGGCCTGTTCAGAGCCAAACAGAATGCGGAACGGAATGGATAGAGCGACTGCAATCTCCCGCAGATGAGCTTCAAGGTGCCCACTGGGGTCGACCACCTGCGGGGCCAGTGACTTGGCAGACAGCCCGGTCAGTGCCAGGTACCGCTGGAGCCCGTTGGTATAGGCCTCGAACTCTTCCCGCATGGCCGTCGCGTCGATCTGGATGCCTTGGTCGGCCAGCTCCGGGTTCACTTCGAACGAGAAGCCGGGGAAGGCCCCCTTCCAGAACATCTCTGCCGAGCCGCTGAGTATTTTGCGGATGTCCAGCAGACGATTGTAGACCGCCTGCATTCGCGGGGTCCCGTAAACCTCCGACACCACGCGACCGTCTGCGACATGGATCGCTCGTGTCCAGTGGACATCCCGCGTCACAATTTCAGTGGCTTGCAAGCTGGTGGCACTGACATCTTGGAAATTAACGGTGTAGATGGTGGGCTGGGAGTAGCGGGGAGAACTGATGTCGGTCTCCCGCTCCTTTACAGTGAGCACCGATTCATCGAACGCCCGCAGATAGAGCAGGTTGTGTTCACCTTTTGTCGGGGAATCTTCCTCCCAGTCCTCCACACCCTCAACGGGCTGGTCGAGTGGCAAGCCGTCATCAATGCCGATGAGCAGGATGCCGTACTGGCCGATGCCTGACAGCTCGTCGATGCGATGCAGATAGTGGTAGATATTGAACTTTTGCAGCAGGAGCGACCACGCCTGCTCGAATTCAGTTTCGTGCGGGTCTTCCGTTTCGTACACGTCTGGATCGAGTGCCCAGCATTCCTCTGGCAGACAGGCAACCACGCGGCGTGCTACGCCCATGCGATCGTACATCTGCCTGTATTGCTCTTTGGTAATGGTGAGCGGGTAGCCGCATTCCTTGTCGATATCACGCCCGCTGGGATCAAGCAGAGCCTGCAATAGGGCATGACGAGAGAGCAAGGCGGATTCGACATTGCGAACGAGTTGGGCAGCCTTGCCGTTGCGCTTCATAAGGTGCTCCTACAAAGCATAGCCAGTGGCTAGAAGTTGACTGCAATGCCCTCCAAGTAATTGTCATGGGGGGCCTCTGCCCCGCCCAATCTTCAAGATGTAGGATTTCTTCCCTCTAGCCCAGCGCTCTTCCGTCACCGTTGCAGCAAGCGTGCCGCGACCAATATCCCGCATCTTGGTGCTCGTCTTCTTGAATCCAGCTCTGGTCAAAAGCCCCTTCATTTCCCGATGTGTTTCCTTCACATCGGATGGATGGCTGGCCAAGGTGCCCTGCTGTTTTCGCAAGAAGTCGTCAGCAGTCTTCTCGGCACTTCCACCACCCCCGCCCCCAGCATCAGTCCACTTGCCCTGTTCATCGCGTGGCTGATCGGGGTCATAGTTGAGTGTGGGCGGAACGAGCGGCGTTTCGTCGGTCGTATTGGGATCTACGTTCGCAATCACAAGTCTCGGGTCTTCTTTCATCGTAAAGCCCCTGCCACAATGACTTTCTTCGTCAACATCGCAAAGGCACCTGAACTGGCATCCACTTGGTCCTTGTATTTCGCAGTCGGACAGAAGTGGGCCAGCTCATCACAATACGCCCTATTCCAAGGGCCGCGTACCAAAGATACGTTACCCGCATTCACCTGAGCAGCATAGGGGTCCGCCCGAATTTCCTTCTTGCCCGTGGGTTTGTCGCGTATGACGTTGAAACCCATAAGGTTCTTCACTGTATTCTGGGCGCTCTCCTTGCCACCGGATCCGGGTTCCTCCTCAATGCCGATCCTGACTTGCAAGCCGTCCATTTCTGCCGTGCGACGAATCACCCGCTCTCGCTCAGCAGCCTCCCATTGCCCGCGCACCACGTCCTCGACTATGAACTTGCGATCGTCTGTGATACCCATGCGCACGCCAACCGTATAGCAACCCGCTTCATAGGTCGCTGCCTTATCCCAGTAGCGAACGCTGCGGCGCACACCAGAGGGGGTAGGCACGAGTTGCAATTGATCAACCAAGAACATGCCACCCCGCTCTGGGATTGGCCGCTGAAGGTATTGGCCGGCAAAGGCATACTCGCCTATTTCAAGGCGTATTTCGTTGAGGATGGGCAGGGGCATCCGCACCGGATCGAACAAGCCGCCCAAGTAGAACTCGGCGGCCTCCGGTGGCTTGATGTTATCGCCTTCGATGGCGGGAAGGCAGATATGCTTTATCGTTCTGCCCTCTCGCTCAAGCATTCTCCCCGTAGGATCCCGCTCATCCAAACGCTGCATAATCAGGATGACCGGCGTGACAGCCTTGTCCACCTTGCAAGACAACAGGGTACGGTCGAACCAGTTATTGCAAGCCGTCAGCGATGCTTCGCTGGCCGACTCCGTAGGATCAAGCGGATCATCCACCAAGATGATGTGGCCGTGGTGCCCGCCTACGCCAGCCGAGACTGATGTGGAGAATCGCTCGCCCCCTTGGTGCGTCATCAGCTTGCCTTCGGTGTCCTTCTTCAACTGGGCTTCGGGGAAGAGGCGATTGTATTTCTCCGATTGCAAAACCCAGCGGCAGCGCATGGCCAAGTCGTAGGACAGGTCCTTCGCGTAGGATCCGCAGATGATCCGCAGCGTAGGATCCCGCGTCCAGCACCAGGCGGGGAACAGGATGGAAGAGATGGTGGACTTGGTAGCACCACGGCTCACGTTGATTATCAGATCGTACAGCTTGGGCTTGCGGGCAAACACCTGTTCAGCCACGATCTGGAGTTCGTTGCAGATGAACTCAATATGCCAGTTCCAGACAGGCTTCTCCGGAATGAACACGTCCCAGAACCGCCTCACGAAATCATAGAAGCTCTCCCTACACAGGCAAGCTTCTAGGCGTTCGTAGGAGACGGCGATCTTCTTCATGGTGCCCTCTGTGCCCATACGGCGTTGGTGTAGCTTGTGACGCCAGAGGTGTAATGATCCGTAGACCAGCCCGGATCGCCGATGGCATTGACAGTCGGCCAGATCAGCATATGAGCTGCATTGACTAGGGCGATCTTGTGCCCCAGCGCCACCCGTGGATTGATCTGTTCCTCCGTGTACTGTTCCCGCAGTTCGTCTTCTCCCGAATCGTCGAGCCGGGCGTCCTCACCAATCAAGAGCAGATCGAAATGCCGCTCGGATTCAGGATCCGGCGCCAGCCATGTTCCCGCCGCGTAGTTCAGGTGGGTACAATGCAGCACCAGCAACCCGTTCAGACCAAAGATGCGCCGCAACCCACGCGACACATATCGGTTCTTGTCTTGGTCGTAAGGGTAGTTGACATTGTAGGGGCAGGTGAGACCGTCCACATAGATGCCCGTCAATCCCAGCAGGTCCTTCAGGCGAGCCGCCTCTGCCAGGTACTGGTCGGGTGTGTAGTCGTGCCCAACGTGATTGGCGTAGAAGTATGAGGTGTAGGGCAGGATGCGATGGCCCAAAGCTGCCGCCGCGTTGAAGAGGTACCGCAATGGAATGACGTTCTCTGTCGCCGGGTTCCACGGCGGATAATAGCGGGGATCCTCCCCCAACTCATACGCCTGCTCTTTGAAAATGGACAGTTCGAATTTGGCGGCGACTGCCTGGATTTCGTTGTAGTAGGGCCAGCGGTTTGGCTCAACGCCGGCAAACCAGATTGCTACATCCAGGTAGTCGATCATGATTCCCTCTGCGCCACCACTGCGTTGTAGAGGGCGTACGTCCCGTCGTCATAGCCCGTCTGCTCATCGTACAACACCATGCCAATGGCGTTCAGCGAATTGGGTTCCGTCAACGACGACACGACATGGATGCCGGACGACACCATTGCCAGCCGCTGTCCCAGTGCTTCCCTTGGAGCGATCTGTTCGGACAGGTAGTCCTCCCGCACGGAGCCATTCGCTAAAGCGCTATCCTCTCCCAACAGCACCAAGTCAAACTCCAGTTCCACAGCGGGGTCCGGCGTCCACCACTCGCCCGCCCACACCTTATGCGTGAAGTGCCCGATGAGCAGTCCATTCAAACCCACCATGCGCCGCAGGGCCTTGGCGATGTAGCGGTTGGCATCCTTGTCTTCGGTCCAGCCTTCGCCCGTATGGGTGTAGGTCATCCCGTCCACATAGACGCCGTTCGCTCCGAGCAGGTTCATCACGCGGCGCACCTCTGCCAAGAACTGGTCTGGAGTGTAGGTACCGTCGCCGCAGGAGTAGGCAACAGACGTATAGGGCAGGATGGGCATCCCCGCCGCCCGCGCACCAGCCAGCTGCCAGCGCAAGGGCCCCACGTCTTCCGTAGCCACATCGTAGGGCATGATCGGAGAACTGCCGTCGTACATCTGATTCTTGTAGATGGAGGCAGAATAGAGGGCGGCTGCCGTTTGGAGTTCTGCATCGGTGGGCCAACGGGCGGGTTCATAGCCCGCGAACCATATCGCTACGTCAAGGAAGTCGCTCATTCAAACACCCTCACCGCATAGAACAATAACAGGATCGCCAAGCCCAGCATGGTACCCAGCACAAAGCCCCCAATGAACGCCAGGATCGCGTGCTCCAAGGTTGAAATGGTTTGCATCGCTGCCTCCCACCGCCTGCCAAGAGGGCCGCCGCACCCGCGAGCACTAGGGTAGGGAACGGAATGCGGACGGCCCATGGCAGCAGGTCCCGATCAGCCTTCAACACCTACGGTGATGAGTTCGCGTGTCAAGTCACGAAGGCCCCAGAAGAGGCCCTTCCCGCCGTAGATGAAATCCGCCAGCCAACTGAGCCAAGTGTAGATCAGAAAGATCATCACATCACCTCACCAAAACAGAAGCCACAACACCATCCCCACACTCAACAGCCGCAGAGTCCAAACCACGTAGCGGGCCGCTCGCCATTCGCCGGGGTCAACCAACGCGCGATTCATAGAGCCCTCCTGCTGTCGTCTTCACCTGTGCCCAAGCCGAATTCAGATCGTTGCGGTACCACATCATGGACCTCAGTCCGTGGCGCTTGCGTCGGGCCGCATAGACCGCCCGGGGCGTTCGCCGTAGGACAGCGGCAATCGCCTTGCCCGTGAAGCGGGCCTTCACCAGTGTCTCCAAAATCAACCAATCCACATCGTCCCATCGGAAATTCGACCTTGCTCTCCATTTCCACATCATTGCCTGCTCCTGCTGCGTTGACGACAGGAGGGCGGGGTACGCCCCCGCCCTCCTTTGTACTAGCGTGCTCAGCCGACCACGCACCCTGAACGTGCGCCGAGCCGTTTCGCTTCCGCTCTTCCCAGATTGGTTTCTGGGTGAGGTATGACGACTCCTCAATCTTCAATCGCAACCAACGTAGGGCGCCCAATACGCCCACAGTGAAGACAGCCAGCCCAGTCAACAGCCACGGCCAGACGTCATTGATGGTTGTCCTCTGCGACTGGTCCACCTTGCGGCTCACCAATTCAACCGTGGACTTCAGCCCCGACACGTCTCTGGCCGCCAAGCCGAGTTCGCCCTTCACCGCTGCCATGTCCTCCACTGCCACAGACGCCTTCACAGCCACTTCTTCCACTCGTGCGGCGATTCCTGCCTGCGTCTGTTCAAGCCGTTCGATCCGCTCCGCTTCCACTGGGCTGGGTCCTTGCGAAGCACAGCCAAGCAGGTGGGTCAGGGCCGCCAGTGTGGTGACGACCCTGACCCGGGAGGAGGAAACACGGATGGGGCGTGTGAGAGTCACGTTTACTCCTTCAACAGGAGCAAGAGTTTGGCGACCTGCTCCGGCGTCAATTGCGTGCTCATGGGTTGCAGATCAGCCGGCTGGCTCGTTGGAGTCCAGCCAGGGGGCGCACCGTATTGACTGGCCGTATGCGACACCATGGGAAGCATGGCAGAGATCGCTTGCGTCATGACCTCAAACATACCGGTAACTGCCTTCACCTGATCCGTGTAGGCCGCGATCTGCTGCACATTGGCTTCCCGTACCCGGCTGGCATTGTTGACGAATGCCGCTTCATCGAAGGTTACCTTGGCCGTATCCGGCCCCTTCTCCAGCAGGAAGTTCTTCACGGTTAGGTCGTTGTCCTTGGTGTCGAGGACGTAGAAGTCCTTGGTCCAGGGATCGAAGCCGAACTTGGTGACCGGGTTCGCCGGTACGCTGCAACCCAAGTTCAGGCAGCCCTGCGTCGAAAGCAAAGCCACCGTCAGAACGAAACTCACCCAGTTAGTCCACATCACTGCTCTCCTTTGCTTCCTGTCGTTGCCGATCCATCTGCTCCAAAATGGACCTCTTCATTTCCACAGGTAGGTTCAACGTGTCTAGGAGCACCACGCCTTCGTGTCGGATTGGATGCTCGCCCCCTTCGACCGTCACCTTGCTTTCATCTGCCATCCCGCGCTTCGCGTATCGCGGTCTACTCAACACCCAGCAGGCAGTTCGGGCAGATGTGCCTACATCAAGCCGCTGCTGGATGGCGTATTCAACCGCCTGCTGGGCCACATCACCTAGCCGCTCGCGTTCTACCTCCACCGCTTCGACCAGTTCCGGCCAGCGTTTCATGGCAGACCATACCGTCATGTAGGTGCAGCCTACTCGCTCGGCAATCACAGTCAGGATGCCCGTCGATCCTGGCACAGCATTCAGGAAGCGTTGAAGCGGGATCGCCTTCAGCCGGTGCTTCTTTGGCTTGGGGGGCTTTCTAGGTGCCTGACTTCGCTTCAGCTTCTGAACCGCCCTCCCTCTCATCGCCCCTGCTACCTGAGATGCCGTCGCCATATTCAATTCTCCTCAGCGCGTATCAATCTGCGCTTCGTTGCATCGCAACGAAGCGTAACAACCGTCCTAGGAGCCTGCAATCCTTTTCTTCCTCTCCTGCTTTCGATGCCGTATCCGCTTACGGCATTCGCCACGCGGGCAATTTCGGTCGGGCCGCTGGTAGAAGTGACGCAAGTCAAAGTGACCGTGGCAGTAGTCACACCAAAACATCTGGGGCTTCGGCATCTTGTTCATGCCTTGCCTTCCAAGACCGATGCATTCTCACATTCTTCATCGGTCAACCATTCCCCCCTTGCGTCCCAATATCCGTCTGGGCCCTCACAGAAACCGCCCTGAGCACATCGCTCACACCACACCACGGCAACGGCGGCGCGCTTAGGGTCATAGTCTGCACGTTGGACATTTGACATTTTGCGCTTGCACCGCGGGCATATAAGGTGGATGCACCCCGGCCTGAGTTTTGCAAAGCCAGTCATAAAAGCATTCATTGCAACATCTCGCTCACGTCACGTCCTCCACGACGAGGCCGACAACGCGAACCAGTTTCCCGTGCGGCAGACGGACGCGCTTCGCCTCTGCCACTGTGCAACAGTCCAACAGTGGCGTTTCGTAGCCATGGCATTTCCCGTCATAGAACGTCCTACCGGTCGGCAATTCCCACGCCCAGCACGGGCCGCACTTCACTATGTGCGTCGTCGCCTTCTTCTTCGCAGCCTTCTTCACGTCACGTCCTCCGCAGACTCGTCATCAAATGTCATTTCATCGCGCTTCGCCTTGCCTGTCATTACACGCCCTCCAGCCTCATCGCTTCGATGTCATCGTGCCATTTAAGTCCGGTATCCCCGCCGATGAAGCTCCTGGCGTCGGTACCAACGAACGATTCTGCCCGCTCGGCGAGTGCCTTCCACTTGTCCCGCTCGGCGCGCAGCTTCTCGTTCTCGTCTGCGTATGCTTCCATATCCATTATGACCTTGCGGTAATGATTTCCACAGATGGTTGCTGGCGTCGGTACTACCATGCCTTCTACGTCCCGACAAACCTCGCAGGCCCGCTTGGCGCGCAGGGCTGGGACACAGGTACAGTGCCGCCCATCCGGGCACGGGCTGTTGAGCGCTTTGTCATATGCCGCCTGCGTGTTGGTCTTCCATTCTCGCAGTTCGTCAAGCTCAGCGCGCAGGGCAGCGAGTTCAGTGGCGGCATAGCGCTCAATTGAGGTCCACAAGTCTTCCTGACCCAACATACAATCTAACCACGACTCGCCACCATCCGGCGGCTTCGGTGTGTAGGTCATGTCACAACCTCCATGCAATGAGGAAGAAGGCCAATACATCCGACAGTAACCAAAACAGAAACAACCAGATCATAACTGTTCCTCCGTGTGCCGCGAGCAAAGGTGCTTCCACTCCGCCACCTTAAAGCCAATCTTCTTGGGCACGCACCGCCAGCCGTGTCGCTTGGCTTCTTCCCACACGTCTTGGAAGGTGCCGATGCCACTGTAGGCCTCCATGCAACCCTTGGCGTCGCATTCGAAGGTATGGCCCTCATAATCGCTACCGTCGTCGTAGAAATCCGGTTCTGCGATGTGACTCATTGCGAGCCCCCTGTCACGGTGATCGGGTTCGATACCTCCGCGTTCAACCCTAGTGCCCGCAAGGCAAGACCAACGTCCCGCAGACTGATACCCAAGCGGGCATTGGCGCTCTCGTCTACCGATGGATGACGGGAGCAGGCATCCAAGTCTGCCATCAATCGCACCACCGCCTCCACCGCTTTCGTACATCTCTCAGCCCAGTGTGCCGATTCGGAAATCCGTATTTCAGCCCGTGCCAACTGGACACGAGCTTCCTTCAGTTCTTGGCTGTACTTCTGGCAATCAATACATAGCATGACTAGTCTCCTAGGCCCTCTTGCCCAACCCTTGTGCTGACAGAAATCTGGGTAGCAGGCGTATTGAATATCTGGTTCCACAGATCTTCTTCAATATAGACGTGTCGCGTTGTACTCGAGTTTGCGTTCGACCTCTGCCTGCAAGTTGATCCCGAAGATGGTTGCGTAGTGCCCTAGGCGGATAAGGATGTCGGCGAATTCGCTGCCGACGCCTTGCGGTTTGCCTTGTTCATCGGTCCATGACATTGCCTGGCCGTCTCGCCAAGCTTCCACCGCCTCGCTCACTTCACTGTGAACCAACGCCATGGCTTCTAGGAATGGTACCTCACGAGCACCCGGGCCCGCCCAACCGCTTTTGACGGCCTGCTCGTAGCACATGGCCTGCATCTCGGTAATCGTCATAGTACCTCCTTCATACCGGTTTCCTGATCGCGTAGAACTTTTCGCCTTCTTTCGGGACCTTCCCGAGACCTACTGTCGTTATGAAGCGGGGCAGCAGCCTCGGCCGATAGCGCTTGCCACATATCTTGAATAGGGCTTCCGACAGTGGGTATTGACGATCACCAATGTTCACCACGAAGGTCTTACCCGGCTTGAGTGCGTCGATAGTCTTCATGATGAACGGCTTGTAGAACCCCCCGCACCAGCTATCGAATGAGTCGTATCGCACCCACGAGTTGGTTGGTTCATCAGCATAGTGCTCTGTGTCATAGTACGGCGGGCTGGTGATCGCGAAGTCAAAATGGTTCGATCGCAACTCAGCATCCTCGTACGGCAAGCAGTGCACCTTGGCTCTGAAGTCAGGCTTAAGTTGATGAATGAATGCCAGTAACTTGAGGAGGCCGGCATGAGTTTGAGTAGCGGGCTCGCAAGCATAGTAGTTGGCACCAATTGAGCTGATGCCCAGCATCCGCCCGCCCCACCCAGCACACGGATCTAGCACCCAGTCGCCTACCTTCACACCGAACATCTTGCATATATCACGGGCCGTATACGGAGGGAACTCGAGTGCAATCTGGGTGCCATTCACCCCCATGCAAAGGGACCGGAACAACAGGGTATGCTGACTGACTCCGTTCCTAGCCTGGGCCAAGCATGCCCTTGCCAACCCGGATAGCCAGCTTTCGTCAGATAGGCTGCTCAGCACACTGTTCTTCCCCCTGTTCTTACATATCACAGTAAGCCGATGCGGGTTGAATAACAGTGACGTCTTCATACAAGTGCGCGCGCCACGGCAGAGTCGCGCGTACTCAATGATTTCCAGGAACGGGTTGGTCAGGTACGGGATGAAGTCCTCAAGGGATATTCCCTTGAAGCAAGCAACCAGTGCCCGAGCTAGATCCTCCCTGGGGATCACCAAGTCACTTTTCTGCTCAACCACATTCCCAAACAGGTCGACTACTTTGACGGCGCCCTTTGCCATGCTTACCTCACCCTATATGAACCACACTGCCGGTTGTCAGCTCCGGGATGTGAGTGACCATCAGTATCTGCACTTCCATTTCCTGCGCCAGCCGCTCCAGCAGCAATCGCAGACGTTGACGATACTCTGCCGATACGAACTTGAACGGCTCATCCAGCACAATCAATCGCCGCAGCGCCGGTCGGTGCAACAGCAGACAGGCCAAGCGCAAAGCGAAAGCCGCCACATCCACCACACCCCCACCACTGGCAGACATGGGGTCAACCTCCATGCCGTCCCGCACGAACACTAGAACCGCATCGGTCTTGCCCCGCTTTTGCTCGAATCGGATGTTGAAATCATAGGGCTGATCGAACACCGCCTCCAACGCTTGTGAGACCACCCCAGCAATCTGGCGGTGCACTCTATTCTGGATCTCCTGCACCACGGCCTGCACAATGGCTAGCGCTTCCTGGTACTGAGCAACGGTATCTTCCACCTGCCGCAGGGCCCGCTTTTCCTGACGGTACTGTTGTTCAGCAGTATCATATTCCACCTTGGCCTTATCAGCAGCACGACGGATCGGCCCCAGGTCAATCGAAGACATGCGGGTATTCCTTACGCAAGCGGTTGACCTCTTTGGCAAGCGCCTCCTCCTGCTCGTCTAACTTAGCCTCAAGCTCCGCAAGCTTCTTTTCCGCGGCCTTCACCGAATTGCAATCAAACTCCGATCGCAATCTGGACATCGATTGCTCAACTGCCCCCTGAGCTCGGTCCACATCCCGCCTTAGTTTGTCGACCCGCACCTTGAACTCAGCAATGTCACTTATGCTGGGCATGCTCTAGTGCCTCCAAAATGATGGTTCTCACGGGCTTCGATACCCGCTTCTTATCCAGCACCTTACTGATTGCATCTGCAAAGTCTGGGATGCTCCATTTCAAGGTCATCAGTTCCGAGACCAGCCGATCTATATCGGCCGTAGTGCCTTCGGGTAGGTCTGCTCCAACCTCCGCCTTCTCAATCACCTCCCCAGAAATGTCCAGTTCATGCTCGGCAATCGCCCCATCTAGGAACAGCACCCCTATCCTGGGCTGGTAGGCAATCTCGTCAGCCTTCCGCCGCATGAATGTACCGCAGTTCCAAACGGTCGTGTCTCCACAGTGGGTGTCAAAACCCTTGTGGTTGTCACCGAATACCAGTACGTCATACCCACGGTAAAGGGACGCCACACCCTTGGCCTCTTGCTCAGTAGGTGCGCCGGGGTAACTGTGCTTGCCCACCCAAACGTACCGGTGGATCAGCGCCACCTTCAGCAACCCCATAGTGGGCTTGGCCCGCTTGGGTTCCACACCAAACGGAAACCCAGATACCGATATGCTCCCCAACTGATACGGTGAGGTGACGTATTCAACAAAGCCCGCTTTGACCAACGTCCAGAAAGCAGACTTGTGAATATCCTCCAGGTTGTGGTACGGCAAGTCATGCTGACCGGGAATGGCATACAGGAACGGGCGGCGGGTAATGGTAGTCAAAAGCCAGTTGATCAACTCAGGTGTGGCCGCCCAGTGGTCAAACACATCCCCAGCACAAAGCACCGGCACCCCATATTCCCCAGCAAGACCCTCCAGCTCTCGTAGTGGCCGCTCCATTGCCAACCACCAATCCGGTTCACCAGCACGCGCTAGCGGTGGGCGCGTGGAGAAGTGCAGATCAGCGCACAGCAAAGCTACTGGACGGGCTGGCCGCATAGTGGGCACTCCTTTCCGATCATGTCTTGCAACCGCTTGTCATCACGCTTCAATGCCTCATCCAAAGCAGAGCGCCGCTCCTGTGCGTCGGTCAGGTTGCGCAGGGCCACCGTTAGCCCATCTACCTCCGATCTACTATCGTTCACCTGCCCATATAGTTTCGCCAATCGATCCAAGTTCGGCACTTGCCTGCTTGCTTGCTGTAAGTTCGATTTCAATTCGCCTAGCAGTGCCCCCAACTCAGTGACCTTCTTCCGTAGCACCCGCGCATCCGCAGCATCTGCTACCACTGGGCTTGCCTGAACCAGTATGGCTTCCAATTGAGCATGTCGATCTTGCTCGGTGGCGACCTCAGTCATTCTGGTGATCAGGCGCTCCCTATCCTCTGCCAGCTTGTCCAGCTTTTCCTTACGAGTGGTGCAGCCATCAACTGCCACCAATAGATCAGGCACATATGATAATGATTCTCGCTTGTTGGTTGCCTCAGCCAGTCTAGCGGTGATGACCTCCAACTCTGCCCGGTAACGGCGCAACCCGGCCAGCAGTTCTGCCTGCACATCATCCATCACACCAAGGTTGACGATCTCATTCAAACGCCGTGAGACCTCGCCGCTGGTCTCACTGAACCAGAACGGAGCATCATGCTGTGATTGGAAGTTCTCCTCGGCCAACATCAGCACACTCTGCACCGACGTGGGCACGTCGCTTCCCAACGCACCCAGGGCTTTGCCGTCAACCGTATAGTAGTTGCCGTCCTTGCCCTTCCCGCGCGTGAGGCTATGTTTCTCACACCGTACCGTTACCTCCGTACTGCTAGCCCCATCGCGAATGAACGCCTGCCCCAAAGGGCGGTTGAACACCAACCACCGCAGGGCACGGATGATGGCGCTCTTGCCTATGTCGCTCGGCCCCACAATGGATGTTACCGTTGGGGACAGCTTAACGGTCAGGTGCTTATGCGCCTGGAAGTCCCGTAGCCATATGCTTTCAATCATTCCTTTGCTTCCTACGCAATGACCAAATCAAAGGAGGCTTCCCAGTCCACTCTGTTCCGCCCGGGCACCCACAGCAAGCAAAGGGCTCGTCCCCATCATGAACATACTCCTGTAAGCACACTGGGCAAACCCCCACTTCTGCAAGCCGTGCCTCCACCCTTGCCAAACGCTTCCTCAATGCCTTCTCATCGCGCTTGTTCATTCTTCACCACCTCGTAGGCGTCCTTGAGGTCCTTCTTCTTCGTCACTGCTCTCCGCAGCAGGTCCTCGGCCTCCATAAGCCAGTCCGCACCCTCCTTGGTGTATCGGTACCGACCAAAGCGAAACTCGTGCTCCGCTCGGATCCAGCGTTTAACCAATAGCACCAGACGGTCATCAGACATGAAGCCACCGGGATGCCAACCGCATCCAATCCAGAATGCTAGGGCCTGCACGCCAGTACATACGTTCGATCTCCTGCCTTACCGTCTCATCCGCCTGTACCTTGAATACCCATATCATAAGACACAGGAGGATCGGGAGGCCCAGGAAGAGGAAGAACAGAGCCACTCCATTCGCTAGGCGATCCCTATCCAGCATAGTCCACCGCAATCTTTTGGAAGGCCAAAGGCTGAACTGCCCTCAGAAAACCCTCCAATGGCATGGCCAGCAGTCTGGATACGCCATGCCCCTTGGGGCACAACAGACTCATCGACGGTCTTACCGAAGGCAATGGACCCACAACCTTCTCCAACTCCACATAAAGGCTGTATGGCATCACCACAATGACATCTCGTCGGTCCCGTTTGACTATGAGCAACCAACTAGCAGAATCTGCCTGCTCCCTTGCTACCTTAATCTGGTCCAACCACTTCCACCAGATGGGCTTCATACGGTAACCAGCATCAAGCAGGTCCGAGAATGCCACGCCTCTATAACCACACTTTGCTTCGATCGTCACCGCCTTGAGGAGTGGCTCACCAATAGGATCGACGGCCTGGATATCTCCATATTGGCCGTAGGTCTTCTTGCCCTTTGCTGAGCGGGCTGTAGCACGTCCACCGCTAATCGTTGAACGCCAGAACACATCATCCCGCTCGTCCTTCGTCCACCATTGGCTCAACCGCGTGCATAGATCACGCTCGAATTGACTGCCCTTGCCTTTACCCCGACCTTTTGCCACGGCTCGACCTCCTGCTTATCTGCGGCCTTTGATACATATTGAACCAGTGACGCCACATCTGGTGGGCACTGCCTGACAAGTATGACTTGAACCCGTACCTTTCACATACCCGCAGGAATGCCTCCCAATCAAGGGAGGGTGGTATCAGATCGATTGGTGCCGTCGACTCGTGCGGCAAAAGCACCAGCCGCTTGTTCCTATCAATAATCCTGGCAGCATGCTTGCTCATTAGTGCTTTGTACTTGCTTTCATTCGGCAGCAGCTCCCCGCGCAAGTACTTGATAGCCGTCTTCTCACCAATGCCGGGCACCCCCGGCACAGCATCGGAATTACAGCCCGCCAGCACCTTCACCAATCCCCACTGAGTGGGTGTCACACCATACTCAGAAATCACATCGCCCACCACCACATACCGATCCTTGGCTGGGTTGAATAGATGGGCGTGGTCAGAAACACACTGAATTAAGTCGCTGTCAGCAGATACAATGACGGATCGGGTCTTAGGCTTCAAGGTACGAATATGCTCGACGGCTTTTGCAATTAAATCATCTGCCTCCAACCCAGGCTGGCAGAAGCAGCCAACCCCCATGGCAGGTAGCACCTCGGTTCTCAATACACCGATCTGCTTTCTCACATTCATCAGCCCAGCAAGTTCCTCAGGTGACCGATCCTGCCGACTCGACTTGTAATCGGCATACACCTTGCGGCGATTGCTGGCCTTGTGATCGAAGAAGCAGGCTAGGCAGTTAGAGTATATGCGCGGCAGCAGACAAACGCGCCGTATCTGCTCGAGCACACTGTAAATGATGCCGGTAGGTTGGTTGCCAATTGCCAGGTCCCCCATGGTGTACCATGCCCGGTAGGCCATGTACGACACATCAACTAACACCCAGAAGCTCATACTCTAGACGCCTGGCACGTCGCACATAGATCCACATCCGCCTGGACTGGTCCTCCTCCGCAAGCATTGCATGATTTCACCGCCCAAGGGGCATGTAAACCACAATCGCATTGGCGGTAGTGCCCGCAGTGTACTCGACCGCAAACACACCGCCACGCTCTATTCTTGCCCACCGTCACCTTTGGGCACATTGAGCACTGAGCCATAGCGGCTCCTCCTATTCAAGGCGCACGCCTCCGCGATTCGGTTCCACACCACCCCAGCAATAGCCTGCACCTCACGCTGGAGCCCGCGATCCTCAATAGTGCGGATCAGCTTGTCCCGTGTTCCTGACAATTCAATATCCGGTGCGTTGATGGTTTGCTTCGCTTGCTTCCAATAGCCCTCCTCCACCAAGAAGTCCACCACACTGCCAAGGTCATCAATACCATACGATGGGTAGATGTCTACCTCCACCTCGGACCGCTTGCCTGAGATGCGGTTCTTCTTTACTTCAATGCACACCCGCACCCCAACCTCCCGCTCCTTACCTGCCACCGTCTTGCGGATTGGTTTCACAATGGACATCCACACCTCGGCCGTCGCGTAAAAGCGCAAAGCCCGTCCGCCCGAGCGCGTGCGCTTCTCCCACCCAAAGCCTAGGTTGTCCCGCGTCTGGGAGAGGATGATCAGAATGGAGCCCGATTGACGAATGCCGCTGACGACCTTCCGCAGACGCTCAGAATTGATGCGGGCCTTACCATCCCCATATGATCCTGGTGCCGTCTTGCCCGATCGGTACGCCTTCTTGTGCTGGACGAACTTGTCTTCCGATGCCTCTGACGTAAGTGCGTCGGCGGAGTCCAATATGTAAATGAACGGCGTTCCCGACTTCACCAGGTCATCAACAGCATAGTAGAACTCTTCGATGGTGGATGAGTAGATGGGTTCACCATCGTCTGTGACACTCGGTGGTTCTATTCGCTGTGCCACCTTGTCATTGAATAGGCGCCGAAGGTCGATCAGGCACCCATCCTCGATGTTATCGTAGATCAGTCGGTAATCACGGAAGCGGCGGTTCATCGCCGCTTCCGCCAAGCAGGTAATCGAAAGCATGGTCTTGCCAGCAGCAGAGTCGCCCACCAACAGATAGTACTTGCCACGCAGCAGGCCACCCATCGGGTCGTCGTTCAGCGCCAGGTTTAAGAGGGAGGACCCGGTCGAAAGGTTGAAACTGGGTTTCTCAGTCTTCGCCATATAACACCAATGCCCGTACTCTCCGGGCTGTCACACCACTGTCGCAGGTGTCGCGGGGTTGCGCCCGACTAGGTGGATGCGGCGTCGCAGTCTTCCCACACCTTGCAGTTGCCGCATTCCTTGTACTTGTCAATGTCCACACCAAACTTGTGACCGTGCGGGCACTTTCCCTTGCCACCCTTGCCCTTGCCCTTGGGCTTCTCCTCTTCCTCCTCCTTGTCCTCGTCCTCTTCGTCCTCCTCATCTTCCACGGCAGTCAGGTCATCCTGATCCAGCTGGTGCTTTTCACCGGCCTCATCTTTGACGTGGATGCAGTCTTCGGCGACCTTCGTCACCGTTCCGACCAGTGTCTTCTTGCCCTTCTTCCAAGTGACCTTGTCACCCTTCTCAAACGGCGGTTCCTCCTCATCGTCCTCTTCGTCATCTTCCTCCTCGGGCTCCGACTTACCGCCCTTGCGCTTGGGCTTCTCCTCCTCTTCCTCCTCCTTGTCCTCGTCCTCTTCGTCCTCCTCTTCGTCTTTCGCCTTACCGCCCTTGCCCTTGGGCTTCTCCTCCTCTTCCTCCTCCTCGTCTTCATCATCGGAACCCTTGCCCTTAGGCTCCTCCTCATCCTCATCGTCGATCTGGAGGAAAAGTGCCTTCAACTCATCATAGGGCAAAACATTGAAGCACTCATCGAGGTTGACGACCTTGCCGAGGATCTCATCCTCGTCCATTTCCTTCCGCTCCCTGAAGTCGAAGCGTGTCGCCTCCAGGTACTTGCGGCCGTCAAAGGTTGCATCGGAAAAGCGAACCTTCAAAGTGCGTCCGTTCTCATCGCACAGGAAGAACAGGCGGGCTTCTTCCGCGTCATCGGAATCGAGTTCCTTCTCGAGCGGCTTGGCAAACTTGCCCTTGGACATGGCAAACACAGCGATGGAGTCAGAGTCGTCCGGGTCGATGATGTTGTAGGCAACCCAGTCCTGGAAGTTCAGTGCCCGCACCGCCTCATCATCGCGATCGCGACCATCCTTCAGTAGCTTGGCGCGGTGTTCGCAGATCGGGCAGCGCTTGTTCACTGAAGTGGGGCAAACAACCTGCTCACCAGCCGGCCCAACATCGCGGTGAATGTGAAAGGGGTACTTGTACCAGAGGACACCCTTGTCCGTATGGTCGGGGTGGTGCGAACTGGTCACCTCATACGGCACCACATCAAGGAGGTATGAGCCTGACTTCTCCGGGCTCCACTCGCGCACCCCACGGGGCAGGTTGAAGAACTGCTGCTTCCCCGCTGAGCGCTTCGCATTGCGGCGCACCTCCTCACGACTCGGGCGCCGACGACTGTGCTTCGATTTACTCATCCCGATTCTCCTTCTTGCTTTGCTCTACGGAACGGAAATAGGCCATGCAAACCACGCGGACAATCACCCAAAGCCATACTGGCATGAACAGGATGATCAGAGCCCACCAAACAGCACTCATTCCTTCACCCTCACTCGCTTGCGCAGGGCTGCCTGCTGCTTGTCATTCACTCGAGCGGTCTGTCGCCCCTGGTGCTCCTTCCATGCATCGACCAGGCTGCGGGGTACCGAGGGCCCCGCAAAGTATTCCTGGCCATGTAACGTGACAAGGATCTCAAGCATCCGCTTGCGCTGCTCCATCGCAGCAACAGCCTGATCCAAAAGGGCAGACTCCGCTTTGGCATCAAGCAGTTCCTTGTAGAGTTCGACATACTCGTCATCGATCCGCGCACGCGATGCAATGGCAGACTCGGTGACCTTGTCCAACTTGTACTTGGTCGGGTTGCTACGAATCGCCATTTCCAAACTGGCCAGTTTGGTGTCAGCCTCAAACTTGAGGTGATCGACTCGCCCGCGCGCTTCGACCGACCGCTCAGCCCACTTGAAGAAGATGTCTGCCTGCCGCACCGCCTCGACATCCAATTGGGCCGGATCAATGTGCCGGTCGATCTCAAACTCGCCACCATCCATACAGCACCTCCGCAGAACTGTCGTTACTTGAGGGACCGAATTACCTCATAACAGGCCCAACAAAGCCCAGCATCACCACTGTCGTAGAAGTGCTCCCGAAAGATGTCCAGGATGATGTGAGCAGATTCGTTCGGTTTGCCCTCCTTTATCATAACAGCCCGCGCGTAACCCAAAACCGATCTGCGAGCGGTCTCCGCATCAATGGTCAGATCACGGAGGATGGCAGCGATCTTGGCCCACGGCAAGGGCTTCATCAGTGCCCGAGCAAGCTCCATAGCAGACGAATCCTCACCCGCTCTGTTCTTCAGAATTTCCAGTTGCTCGCTCTCCTTCAGCCCAACCATCATTCCCAAGTAGACTAGCGCCATTCGTGCCGAGCCAGAGGACGTGGCAACCAACTCATCCAGCACATCTTCCCCCAAGCGGATGCCTTCAGCGCGAGCCACCCGCTTAACCAGCCTAGTCAGATCCTCATAGGAAATTGACTCGATCGGCATCCCCGTGCATCGGTTGCGTAGTGCAGCGAGCAACTTATTCGGATCCGTAGTGCATAGCAGAAAGTAGACGTGGTTGGGCGTGTCCTCCAACATCTTCAGTGCTGCGTTCTGTGCGTCGTTCGTCCACTTGTGCACCTCATCAAACAACCAGACCCGGCACGGGCCAGCAGATGGTGCAAGGTAGATGAGTTGCATCACATTCCGAACCGTGTCGATCCCACGGAATGAACTCGAGTTCACCTCCATGAAATCCATGTCCGAGCACTTCAGGTGCTGGCGCACAATACGCGCCAGTGTAGTCTTGCCACACCCACTTGGTCCGTAGAAAAGCAAAGCATGTGGAACGGTGCCCCGATCCAGCATAGATTTCAGTGCCATGACGGTTGATCGGCTACCCACAACCGAATCTAGATCATTGGGTCGGTGTTTCTTATAGAGTTCCACAGATCACTCCTGTATTTCATACGGTTGCTTATCTGCCCAAGTCGCCCCTTCCGGGCTGACCTCCGCTTCAACCTCCAGTGGCACGATCACCCACCGCCACGCCTTCTTGAGTTCATCCACCATCACTTGGCGGCACATCCGGACATAGTCCGGCACCTCAGGTACAGGCACATCAGATACCAAGCTATCGTGGATCTGGCCCACTACCAATCCGCTCATTCGCCGCCGCCTCAACTCCTTCATCACAATGCGGATCAGCGCCCATAGCAAACAGTGAAAGGCCGAACCTTGAACCGGGTAGTTGATCACCTCATTCTTCTTCATGTACCCCTGGCAAACAAAGCCAGTCAGAGTACGAAACCAGCCGCGCTCTCGGTATCTGTCATACCAATCCTTCTTCCACTGAGAGTACACCGGGAATCGCTTCTCCCAGAACCGGCGCTCCACCTGCCGTATATGATGCTCGAAAGTACCTTTGACTGGCTCCGACTTCGGGTCGCACTCACCCAACTCATGAATGCCCTTGGACGCCAGATGCTTGATCAGACCAACACCGTCCGCAGTGGCTAGGTTGGCACGCTTGATAGCATTCCACATGGCAGGAGCGCAATCAATATACCAGTCGCCGTAGAACTGTGGGAACACAAACCCACTCTTGCCCCAAAATCGAACCTCCCGCACCACCTGATCCGGCTTGAGCAAGTAGCACTCGCACGCCATGTCACGGTGTAGGTCCTTCGTCTTATCGTTCAGGTAACCCATCATTGCCGGGTCCTGGTGGTAGCAGGCAGCGATGGCTACCTCCAGTGCCTTGTAGTCCATTTCCACGATCTGGCAGCCGGGGCGGGCAATGAATGCCGACCGAATGAGTTTCTTGATCTCCGGATCCCTCACCGGTTGGTTCTGAAAGTTGGGTGCCTCAGATGAAGATCGGTAGGTAGCCGTAGTGTGCAGATTGAAGAACGGGTGAATGTAGCCGTCCACCTGCTCACGCAATAGCCCATCAATGTTGGTTGTGAGCGCCTTATAGAGGCTCTTCATCCGCACCCAATCACGAACGAACGGCACATCCAGTGTTTCCAAAGCACTTTCATCTGTCCGATGCCGGCCAGACGACGTTTGACCCGGACTCTTGAGCCCCATTTCATCGAAGAGAACCCTACCCAGCTGCTCATTGGAATTGAGGTTCGCCTTGCTGCCATACACCCGGCGCCAGACCCGGTACGTATCCGTACCACTCAGTTCATTCCGCAGGTGACGAACCATGCGGGTGATCCTACGCTTGGTTTTGTGTAGGTACTCAATATCCACCCGCATCCCCGCCGCCTCAACTTGTGCGAGCGCAACCGCACCCAGGTGCAGTAGTTTGTATGCCTTCGACGAGTATCTTACCTGTTCCACTGTTTCGATCTGCTCCTCAGAAAAGCAACCATGTCGTCAGCAACCCATCCGCCAACGTCCGCACCACCATCGTTCAAGTGCTTGCGGATTTCAGCAGCACGTTCCGCACCAAAGATAATGTCCAACCCCTTAGCAAACGCGTCATAAGCAGGAATGCCCTTGGGAACCTTGTGGCATTTTAACGCTCGGTAGCGCCAGGCAATCACTAGCCTACCACCCCTAGTCAAGTTCCATGGGCTGATGAAACATGACGATGGTTTAATGGATACCCCACGGTAGAGCTTACAGTGCAGTGCACAAAAGCCGGTTCCCTGATCATGGAAGTAGCATCTGCCATTATCAGTGGGTTGCAGAACCTGGCAATACCTGCACGACTTTATGACCACCGGAAATCTAGACAGCCTCTTCGCCTCAACCATCGTGACGGGCACCGATGTATGAAACTTTCCCCCACGACCAATCAAACAACAGCGCCCGTGGCATACATTGGTGATGAAGCTAGTGGTGCAGCCTTCAAACAGCGCCCGAGCACTCTTGGCACTCACCACGATCCAAGTATGGTTTGCCTTTATCAGTGATGACATAGCTGCCCCAATTGACGACTCGCCAACTGATACTCAAACAGAGCATCCAGCCCGTTATACAGAAGGAGTTCCCGGATTGGAACCTGGCTGATGCGGTTAATGGCATTAGCGCTGGTGGCCCGCAGATATCCCTCCACCGCAGTGTTATACGGAGGCACACCCAGGCGCACATACGCCTGGAACTTGAGCCCAGTAATCTCCGATCTGTTATCCAGAACATGAGTCGCTAGCATGGTGTCGAATCCCCAATTCATCACACCGTGCCCGAGTTTGGCTCTGGTCCAGCGCTCCTCAAACTTCAGATTGGCAGCGATCTTGGAAAGGTCCCCATTCAATAGAACCTTCGACAGAATTGGAAGCAGATCATCCGTCATGGCACAGGCAAAGGTATCTACCCCGTTCAAACAGAACCCAGCAGATACAATGCGGTGATCGGGGTGGTCGGGTTTCAACCCTGTCGTCTCATAGTCAAAGGCGAGCGTGCCTTCCGCCCTAGACAATTCAAACAGTCGCATCCGTGCGTCCGCACCATCCAGAACACAAGTGACCATAGAGTTCCACTCTGCCATTGGCCGGCAGGTCAGTGGAGCCCGCTCCAATTCAAGTGCAGACCGGATGTTCTCGCGCATGATCTGCCTTAGCATGGCATCGTTGTTCATGCGGTTGATGTATGATGGATGATAGGTAGGGCACAACCAAGCGCCGAACATCGGGGACGGGATTAGCCAACCCAACCACCGGCCAAGTGTGCCCATGTCTGCCGTCCACTCCAAACCTATCAGGCTTTTGATCGCAGACATCCCCAAAAGTATGATCACCGACGGCTTCAATTCACGAATGGTAGAAACAAGGAGTGGGCGGCAGGATTCAATGTACTGATCGTCGATCTCATTCTTCGGCGGCCTGCAAGCGACGGCGTTGGTTTTCCAGCAGTCATTCAAGTCGACATCCAGCTCATCAAGCACTGACTGAAGGACCTGACCAGCGGCGCCCACAAACTGCTCCCCCTGCTCATCCTCCTGCTTGCCGGGAGCCTCGCCCACGAACAGAACCTTCCGCAACCCCCGTCCCCTCACGGGCATCTTTGGAGACAAACAGGTACGTAGAAGGCCACAGGCGCCACATCTAGGCAAAACAGGTAGCCGTGGCGCCTTCGTGGCCCACGATGAAGATCGGAAGAATGGCACTAGGCACCCTCTTCCTCAGTATTGATCACCGGCAGACTCAGCACAAACTGAATCGGCCCCACCGTGATCTTCATCTTCTGATCTGTGACGTACACCGTATGAGTGCGCTCGAGCACCTCGATGAAGAAGCGCGGGTTGATTGCAAAGGTCAGCGAACGACCTTGGTACTTGATCGTTCTCCGCTCGCGAAACCAGCCGGCATCCTTGCGCGCATGAATCATCAATTCACCATCCGACAGTCCCACCGTGATGTTACTGTCGAAGCCGCTCTCATTCATCACAAGTGCTCGGTCGATGATCCCACCCAACTCAGCAGGCATGCGCACCCGCTCGCCGCCATCGAGCTCCAAGAGCTTGTCCATCCCCTCGTGGTATGGTTCGTGAGAGCAGCGCACCGAATACACAGCACCGGCATCCGTCTTGAAATAGACCCACCCCTCCCCCATCGCCACGGTTGATAGTCCGCGTCCTGATATGGCTCGCACACTCGCAGCGGGAATGAGAACTGGATTTTGGAAGCCGTGGTCACCATCGTATCTGAACAACCGGTAGTTGTCGCAGGCCTCGATCCTACCTGGAGTCACACTCACCATCGTTGACAGGTTCTGGGACTCATCGCTGCCACAGGCATCTGCCGCCTGCCGAAGTATATCAGCAATGCCCTCGCCAATTGGTGACCAGCTCTTCTTAGGTGGGGCGGGCACGGCATCAATGGGCAGGTGAATCTCAGCGGAGCAAAGATGGCCGGCGCTACGTCGGTCCCCCTTCACCACCAACTCACCCTTGCGCTGCACGATGTCCAGTTCATCGTCTGGGAACTTGGACACGACCTTCCGGAAGTCGGCCGACCCAACAACCGCGTCACAACCAATATCACACCGGGCCGATGCCATGATCTCATCATTGAAGGTCACCACCAACCCACGGTGGAACACGAAACAGTCGGACTGCTCCAGAATGAGTTTGCTAGACAGGCCGGGCTCTACCATCCCAAGGGCTGATAGAAGTTCCTTCCGTTTGATCTTCACTTTACTCTCCTTCGTGATCCTGCCGAATGAACGGAAACAAGGCCGCTACCACCATGTTCAGCGGCGACCTACTGTCGTAGTAAGCCCCCTTTATGCCCGTGGAATAGTGGGCCACCCACTTAATATCAGGGAAGGCGATCTTCAGTGCCAGGATCGTCTCACCACTACCAGTCGGTACAGCATATGTAGGCTCGATGGGCCGCAGGGACGCCTGGTACACCCGAGCGAGTTCAACCATCAATGGCAACGGAAGGTGGCCGCTAGTCGCATCAAACAAGTGCGGCCAGGCACGGTGGACATGGTCAACCGGCCACCAGCCGTTGGCAGTGAGTTGGCCCGTTGGGCTGATGTCAATGGTATACAGCCCAAGCGAGCGCAGAGCACGGGATGAGTTTCCACTGCTGAAGCAAACACAGCCGTCATAGCCAGCCGACTTGCAGTGCGTCCTAATCACCTCAGCGCGCACCGCCTTACGATCACGAAACTCAAACAGCTCCACGGAACACCTCCTTGATATGCTTGGGGTCACCCTTGAAGAAGCAGAGTACGTTCTGATGTATCTTGCCAACCTTGCGCATTGCACGGAACCATCTGCCTACTCGGACCGGCATGCTCCCCACAGCAGTGATCAAAATCATTTCATTGTAGTAGTGGAGCCCCATATTGGTGAAGAGGTGAATGTTGTCGCCAACAAAGTTGCGGTAGATGCCGGTAGCCTTGTCGCGTATCTCACCCACCTTCACCACAACAAAGCGGTCCTCCCGCAGCAGCGCTACCGACCGTCGAAAGATGCGGGTGTACCAATCCAGAAACTCCTCATAGGTCTGTTTCGTCGACCCGTCGCTCTCTGCGCTGCTGTAAACCTCCAAATCATAGTAGGGTGGCGATGTGAATATCAGATCGGCCATGAGCCCGTGCGGCACCAGCTTGCGGATATTCATGCTATCCCCGCAAACCCAAACCGGGTTCAAACCGAGGCGTTCCGCCTGCTGGCGGTTGACGTCGATCTGCTCCTGCCTGAGTTCGACACCCAGATATTGGTAGCCCAAGCTACTCGCCACAAGACCCTTGGTGCTCTCACCGGCAAAGGGATCGAGTACCACACCACCTGACGGGCAAAACCACCGGCACATCAACTCGGCAAGCACTGGGTCGAATACACTGGTGCTGTACCCGTCCAAGTCGTATTGCTCGCGGTGATGGGTCCTGTGTTTTACGGGGCCACCCTGCTTTGCTTTTGAGTATGTCTTCTGCCGCATCAGATCATACTCAAGGAACTTACCGCGGCCCTCCTTTGTCGCGCGCCCAGTTTCGCCACGAATCCCTAGCGACCGCCATACCCGCTTGCGCTCCATCCACCACTTGATACGCGAATCAAGGATAGAAAAGGGAGGGGCGCCGAATTGGCGCCCCAGTTGGGAGAGCACAAGATGAGTGCCGCTAGGCGCTGTGTCCTTGAAGAACGGCGCCATTAATCACCTTAAGCAGGCTTGAGCCACTTGGTGCCCTTGTCGTCCTTGGTAGCCACGATGCGGATACCAAAGGGGTTCTTGATCTTGTTCTTGATGGGCCGCTTCGCCCACGCGATATAGGAAACGGCAGTCGCCGGGTTCACCCCGCCCTCCTTCACCAACCGATCCACCACGTCCGCCCGACGCACCGGCTTATCCGTGCTGAAGATCTTGCGGAATAGGTCTGACGCCTTCCCACCCCGCCCCTTCCCACCGTCACCGTTGGCCTTTGCCTTCTTCGGGGCTACAGCACTCGGCCGCTTCTTCGTCTCGGCACCTTCGTCCTTGGCGGCCGGGGCCGGCGGCTTCGCCAGCAGCTCCTCCGCCAGTTCCTTCTCCTCCTTCGTCGCGTTCTCGGGGATGCCGTTCTGCTTGCAGACCCGAGCCAGCCGGCGAGAAATCCGATCGAGGCTCTGCTTCTTGTTCACCTCGACACCCATCTTGGTAAGCAGTTCGATTGCGATACGACGGTTCATTGCCTTCTCCTTTTATGTTGTCTGTTCCGAAGCACTTGCTTCACACTATACTATCGAATGACCTCGGGTCAAACCGTCACAATTCCACGAATAATCTGCGACAAAACACCTAAAAAGAGCCGCAACAGAAGGCGCGCGCCAGCGGCAAGCACTGGCCCACATACAGACATCGCTTCGTCATGAATTCCGCTTCCCGCAGCACTACCCAGTTCAATCGCATTAGCCCACGGCGCTTCTCGTCGTCAGTCTGGTTCAGGCCCATCATACCAGTAACGTGTGCCAGCTTGCGCTTATCCTCGGAGAAGTGCCGCATGGTTTGCACCTCGGCGTCATAGCTAGCAGTACTCGCTTGGGTGGGAGCGATCACCAAGCAATGCCACTCCTGACTCAGCCGCCGCAGCGCCTTCCATGTATCGTTGGTCTGGTGACGGAAATCCTTCCGATCCAGTTCCGGTGCCAGGATGTCCGCATAGTCTATGATCACCACATCGGGAACGAAGTCGCGCTCGTAGCGCCACCGCTGGAGGATGCCTTCGATTGCCATAACATTTATAGACGTGTTTGGATGAACCGAGATCATCAAGCGGTGGCGCTCATCACCAATGCCGCATGATCGCCTGAACTTGCGCGCCGCCTGAATGGCTGCTCGTCTGGTGACCACTCGATCGCAATTCATGGTTTGCCACTCGGTGGTAACCTTGGGCTCTTCGTCACTACGGTCAACCGATATGCTTGTTGGCACTCTAATCTCCCCCACCTGATTGCTGTGCATCGGCAGGCCGGCGAGACGAACGCCCAACCGCAGTAGAATCTGACCCTCGCTCAAGTCACCCACCTCAAAGAAGGCCACGGTACATTGATTGCGGAGAGCCCGGTAAGCAAACTCAACGCACCAAAATGTCTTGCCACGCTTCTCTGGGCCCTGGATGCCGATCAGTGCATCGCGTGTCAGCGCCGGGTTGAGAAACCTGCCTGCATCGCCCGGGAATTTAATGAGCGGGTCGGCGGGCTGATCAAAGGCGCGCGCCCATATGGTTCGATCAGTCAGTGGGTCAAACCCAGCACCCTGCCCCAATTCAATGGCTCGGAATTCCTGCACCTCGCGTAGTGCGGCCGCTTGATCACCTCTGAGCACATAGGCCGATAGGTTGTCGTTCAAGCGCGAGAGCTGCCGACCGCATAAATATACACCCAACTCATCAACCAGGTGGGGCACATTGATTGTACCATCATGGTCAGATTCATCTGACAACTCGCCGAGAAGCGCCTCGATCAATCTCACCACCGACTCATCGCGCGTTTCCTCATTCGCCCACGACTCATAGATCGTCTGTATGTTCTTGCCGGGAGCCTCCTTGTACCGTTTCCAATAATTGACGCACCAGGCCGAGACGAGCCGAGAGTACTCGGTTTGGAACAACTCAACATCAATCGTCTCAGCTACAGATGACAGGAACGGCTTGGATGTGATCATTGCGATCAGAAACTGGCGTTCCAATCCGCTATCAACTTTCCTGCGCTGCATCCATCACCTTTTGTTCTGCTCGGTTAGGTCTGTATCCACTCTGTCGCCACCAACCACTCATAAACCTCCGCCAGTGCTTCCCACCCACCCGAAACTCATCAAACCTTCCAGACCAGCCCTCCCAATCCGCTACCTGCTGGGCAATCCACCGCGCATAGTAGTAATGCACCAGGTGGCCGCCTGAGGGTTGCAATGCCTCCATAAGTGCAGCGGTGACATCTGCCGTTGACGATCTCATCTGCCGGCCCAGTTGCTCCAATTCACGCCTCACATTCACAATCACCTGACGGCGCCATTCACCAAACTGTCGTAGCGCCACAGCAAACCCCTCTCGATCGGCGTTGGCATGAACTCTGGTGATGTCCTGTAGCCATTGGCGGGCTGCACTAGGTACTATGGCAGCCTGCACCGGACGAGCACGGGCTTTGAACTCTGGCAGATGCGATCTCAACTTACCCAGCGGGTGCCCATTGAAGAACGGTGACAGATCACCAAAGTAAACCCTGAGAACCCGCCTCGCGTAGTGGATGTCCTGATCGAGGAACTTCCAGATCTGCGCCGCCAGCGCCCCATCCTTAGCACCGAACGGGTACTTTGACCCGTAGTGCCGACGCCACATCCGGCAGAAGTCATCTGTAAAAGTTCGCATTGTCACCTTGCCGGGCGCCGTAGGCGCCACGTCAGTGGTGTCTTCACTGACCTTCTTCAGTTGGAGGTGTACTGGAGTACACTTGTCACTGTGTACTGGCGTACACTCATCCGGCAGTTCTTGATAAACGGGGTGCCAGAGGAACATATACCGGTTGGCCTTGTGCATCGTCCTATCTGCACCCACAGCAGGCAGCGTCTTGATGAAACCGCGGTCGCGCAACCGATTGAGAATGCGAATCAACTGATACCGCTTGATCCCCACCTCCTGAGCCAGCGTCTTTTGCTTTGGAAACGCCTGCCCATCACGACCCGCATATTGGAACAGCCTGCCCAACACCAACTTGTCTGTACTCGGTAGTAGATTCGATCGTACTATGACGTTTGGAATGAAAACTCCGGTGAACAAGCCGAAGGGGTTGAACTCCTGGCCCACCTTCAATTTCATTGCCCACCTCTTATCCCCAGCGCCGCCATGATCCTATCTGCCTCCGCCTGTGCCATGTCACCCGGATCGGATGATAGGCCGTCGATGATCTCAGTCGTGCCGCGAAACTGGCCCAGGTGTGCCGCAACCTCGCAAGCACGGCGCTGAGCCGCAGGCTCCGGGTCGAACATCACATAGCGCCGGTTGAATGCCCGCAGTTGCTCTATCTGCTGGTGCTTCCAACCAATTCCTAGTGACGCAACTGCACCTGGTCCCAGCCGCCATACGTCCACCGCTCCTTCCACAATGACCACGGCATCACTAGGAATGCAATGAATGCCATAGATCATGGCTCGCGGGTCGATCAAAATCAGATTGGTATCCGTTGTCTTGTATCTGGGCTCCACGCCAGTATGAATTGCCCGGCCTTGCCAAGCAACCGTCCGGCCACTCATATCACATATTGGGTAGACGACCCGCCAATTCCAAGCACCACTCAGGAACGTAGTGCCTCGCAGTCCCCAGAGCCGCACCAAGTGACTTGGGGATAGCCCGCGCCCGCGCAGGTAAGCGCGGTGTGCGCGTGATAGTGGGGCGAGTTCGGGCGGTGGTGCTAGGCTTGCTGGCCGATGTGAAGCACGAGCGACCGGACCCGGACCGTGCCGCTGGTATTGACGCAGTACCTCAACTACATCACCCGGGCGAAGAATGTGCAGCAGCCCGGCCACGGCTTCGGTGATCTTTATCTTGCCGCATCTCCAGCAATTGAAATAGCCGAGCTCCAAGCTGAACCCCAGATGGTAGCCAGACTTTCCGCCTGTGCAGTTGGGGCAGTGCAGCTGTACCCACCCGGGCCGGCAGTGATGATGCCCACTGGTTAGGAACGGGATGTGCCGTTCAGTGCATAGACGAACTATGTCGAGCACCGACTACCCCTTTGCAAGTTTCAGCATCAACTTGATGACCTCTGCTCGCATGGTGGTTCCTCGTCGGACGCAGGCCGCCTTAAATCTCTTCTTCAGTTCGGCAGGCACCTGCCAGATCAACAGTGTGGTAAACTTCTTCACAGCATGCTCCTTGTTAACTCAGTGAGAACCATCGTTGGGACATCCAGGCGTTCCATTCCATCTACAACCCGCGAGACGATCCGGCGCTTGCGCTCGATCTGCTCTATCAACCGCTCCTCATGCGTCTCCTTTGCTATTGGATAGATCACCTGAATGCGGTTAGCAGTTTGGCCGATCCGCAGCACTCGGTCCTCAGCCTGCTCCCGTTCACCCGGCGTCCAGCCCAGCTCGGCAAACAGTACGGTACTCGCCGCAGTCAGTGTGATGCCTTCACCCGCTGCTTGAATGTTGCCAAGGAACACTCGGCACCGGTGATCGCGTTGGAACTTATCAACCTCATGCTCGCGCTTGCTAGTCGCCGTGGATCCATCGATCACAGCAGAACCCGGGAAGTAGGAGTGCAGACGCCGCATGACAGATATGTGCCGGGTGAACACCACCAGCTTCTCATCGGTGTCATTCAACCAATCCACAATCCATTGGTGCACCACACCCACTTTGCCTTCGCCCGCCAACCTGAGTAGGGTGTGAATGCGCACAAGGTCGCTTGCTGGAAGTATTCGGCGGGTGGCGTCTGCGCCCTTGGTCTTCCGGTACCACTGTAGGAAGTTCAGACGAGCGGCCTCATACTCACGGCGGTTATCTATTTCTACCGGTAGGATGGTGCGCATCTTCTTAGGTAGGTCGGGCAGCACATCTGATTTCAGCCGCCGGATCATCACATTGGAGACGCGATCGTGCAGCTCGTCCAAGTTCGACGCACCAGAAAAGTCCCAACCACGGCCTCTGAAACCCGGCTTTGGGTCGCAATATGCAAAGGCGAACTCAATCACAGAACGATACTCACTGGGCCTCAGCATATTTAGGATCGGGTAGAACTCAATGGGCCTGTTTCTGATTGGTGTTCCCGTCAAGCCGATAACATAACGGCAGCGGCGGGCCAATATGCGGCAAGCCTTCGTCCGGGCAGCCTTACGGTTCTTCGTGCGGTGTGCCTCATCGATCACTGCCAGTTGGGGCTTTTGCTTTAGCAGGAACGGCAGCCAATAGATGAGGATGTCATAGTTCACGATCCAGACATTACCAATCAACTTGTGAGGCCTACGGCCGGATAAAACTACCGAGCGAATATCACCGTGCTGCCTGAGTTGCCGGCGCCAACCATACTTCACACTCGCCGGGCAGACAATAACTACGGGGCGAATCTCCGGATGGAGTTTCATCCAGCCAGTTGCCTGATAAGTTTTACCTAAGCCCGGGTCATCACCAATGAGAGCACGGCCTCCGTGTCTATCGACGAAGGCAACGCCCCGCACCTGAAACGGTAGCGGGGGCGTTACCATCACCTTCGTCAGTTCAGAGCGGAAAGACATTCCTGAATCTCTGCAAAAGTGGCATCCACTCGATCCGCCGCCCATCCCATTCGCTGAAGTAGGTAGCGTGATATTGCTGCCTTGGCCCTCTTACGGCTACTAAGTCTGCGGGTGACCCGCAGCGCACCCACCAGCTCCGAAGGCGCGTATATGACCAGGTAGAGTACGGTGATTGCATCGTTGGACGCACCCGATAGAAATTCATCCATCCAGTGATACCTTGGCTTCTTTGGCGGCCTGCTCATCAGTTGCTGCAAGCGCAAAGCATCTTTGCGAACTCTGCGAATGTAATCCAACATCGACCATCGGACAACCCGGTAGACCCAAGTGTTATCAGATACGTCGGTGGGGTTGCGGTGCCGCTTGCCATTGGAGTCGAACTTGCAGAACAACATCGCCAAGGCATAGTCACCCTCATCGATGAGGTCGCTTTCGGATACACCACGGTTCGCCGATAGGCGATAGGCAATTGCCCTCACCATGGGTTGGTAGCGAATGAATGCGCGCGATAGCTTATCCATACCTTCTCCTTTGTAGCGCGCTTACAGTGTAAGTGGAACCCCAATCTGAAACAAGTGCTTCAGTCGCTTCCCACCAGCCGATCTCCGCCACATCTCCCGGTTGGAATCCCTTCTGGAACATCTGATTCCACAAGGCAGAGTAGGCATCCCACTCCTCGCGTGACTGGAACCTCATTTCGTGTCCTCCTGTGGATTGTGCAGGTCACCGCCGGGTGCCTTCCGCCAGCGCTCCTCCTGTACCTTCCGTGCCTCCTTTGCCAGGCGTTCCTCCACCGCCCACTCCTCGGCGGTCATTGACTGCGGGTTCATCGGGTTGCCTTGACTGTCCACTGGCCAGTCCTTGGTGAAGTCCCCACCGGGTCCGGTCCGCACCACGGGGCCTTTGTGATTGGGTGCGCAGGCCGGAGGTGGAGGACCCGTTTGCATGTCGTGGGGCTTGATGGGCTCCCGGCAGACATCACAAAACCGGAACGTGGGCGGCCTCTTGCCTCCCGGGTCCATCTCCATCACACCCGTCGGCTGCCGCTTGATGTGCCGCTCGTAGAAGTCTCGGACCTCCTCCGTGGCGTTCAGGAACGTCTGTACGTCCAGGAAGCCAGCAGCCCGCAGGTGACTGAGGATCAGGACCATACGGCTGTATTCGGGCAGCTCGGTCGCCTGCCCCAGATGCATCAACTCCATCGACAGTGAAATCGCTTCGGTGCTGGTCATCAGAAGTCCTCCGGTTTGACGATCTCGACGCTGTGGTACTCAGCGTCGTGCAGTACCAATTGACCCGTGGCGTTGTGAATGTGAGCGTGCCGCTTGCACGACTCACACTCGACAAAGTTCATGCCTCGGAACACCGCCGGGTGCCCGGTGCGCTCGCGATGCGACTTGGCCGCCAGCAGGAGTAGGATCTGCCAGGGGTCCGCCATGTCTCTCAAGGTACTCATGCACCATCTCCTTTCCGAGTAATCTCATACACTATCGCCGCCAGCATCTGCGCCCGCTGGGGTGCGGGCATCCGTTGATATGCCTTCCGCAGTGGTCCGCACGCCTCACGAATGGCGGTATTGGAACGGTCACCCTTCTCCCTGCGGGTGATATCATACCCAGCCTTGAACGCCCGTTCCGCCATCTCCCACTTCAGCCGCTGATCGGCATCCGGCCACATACCAAAATAGACTCCGGGCACGCCGATCTTCCCAGCATCTGGGAACACCTTGAAGGTGTACATCGCACCCACAGAAGCGTAGCGAACGAGCCCATCATACACCCGCTCCCCCGGATCGAGCTTCCAACCCGACACGCCTTCCGGTTCCGCATCGTGCCACATCTGCCCCAGCTTCTTGTTCTTCAGCAGGCAGGAACCAACAAAGACCATCGTGCGGCGGGGCTCCACCGGAATTGGTTTGCCATCCGCCGGCACCAACGTCACCTCAATCATGTCATTCTCCTTTCGGGACCTCGCGGTCAGCGAGGTCATCAAGCGTCGCCTTTGCCAACGCCCGCTCTGCTGCGGCGAGGCGCCGCTTCCAAACTTTCAACTTCGTCGCCGCCAACTTCGTCTTTCGCTGCCAAGAGACCACCATCCGCTTGGCGTTTTCTACCTTGAGCTTTCGCTTCTTGTTTGAGTCCTTCTTCGGCACCAAGTTCCGCCACCGCTCAATCAGCTCGCGGCCTTGCTCGGAGAACTTCTTTGACGCTGGAGTCCTGTAGGGGCCCAAGTGGCCGGTTGGTACTTCAGTGGGTTTACAGGCAGCGAACATCAAACAGACGACCGGGAACCAACGCTCAAACTCATACCCGCCCTTCGCCACATATACCACCAGTGGGTCATCTGTAAATCCTCTATGGTTGCAATGAGTTACCGCGCCTGTGATGAAAGTGATTTTGTTCACATGGTCGATCGGTCTGTGTTTCGCATACCCCCGACCTCCCGCATCACCCAGGTGACCAGACGACGCAGGAAGATCTTGGGGACATTGATCCTGTTCGTGATCTCCATGTCACTCCACCTTCAGCACTTCACCGCACCGCGTGAGGGCGTCGATCGCCGGGATCACAATCCTGACGCGGCTGTAAAGCAGGAGCCAACCCTGGTTCATGCCATCCACATAGGCCACCAAACCCGCCAAAACCAGATCAGTCTCCTTTGAGACGTCAGCACGAACACACCAGTCTGCCTCGGTGTTGACAACCTTTGGATCCAACTGGCGGAAGCGGGGGCTTCGCGCCACCGCCCTCGCCACCAATTCATTTCTGCACCAGAAGTCTCTCATCGCATTCTCCTTTGCAAGGCGTTCTGGCCTCATCAGCAACCGCATCACGGTTGTAGGTGCGTCGAGTGACGCACCTTTCGGCCTAGTCGTTCAGCACTTCCAACACCACGCCATCCGCACCCTGGTACCTCATCCCAATGAACCGACCTTCGTGCATGATCGGATAAGGCTTGGTGAACAGGTCCACGTCTCGCGACCAGCGATCCTTCTTCAGCACCGCCAGCGTCTCCGGCCATTCGCCCGGGGCCAACCCAAGTGTCGAGGCGTCCGCCACCAGGTAGACTTCACTGCGCCCAGCGGTGTGGATCCCAGTCCGTGCCACCGTCTTCATCACGCTAGTCATTGCCTGTCTCCTTGTTCTTCTTGATCCAGCACGGCCCGCAGTAGGACTCACCGTTCACATCATCACAAAACAGATTCGCCCAGGGGAAGAAGCCCGAGCACTCCTCACATTGGCTCATGTCCAGATCCGACGAGGAGAGGGCATGAGCCAGGAGGGCCTCAAACTTCCCAACAGGCATTACGTCTGCGATGGGCCACTGCCCAAGCACGGTGCCTTCATTGTCCGTCAGTGTGAGTTTCATGTGCTCTCCTTCAATTCAGCAAGCGCCTCTTCCAGCATCTCCTTCGCCTTGGTCTCCGCAAGGCGACAAGCAGATGCATAGTCCGGAGCGGTACCAACCTTCAAACCCGCTACGAGAACCAGGTACGATATGTCCGCATCTCCTCTCGCTCTGATTGGAATGTGGGTGCTAAGTTTCAACCAGGCAGAGACCAACCTGCTGCCACCGGACCCGAATGGGTTCTCAATCCACTTGCCCATCACACCCTCACTTCAGCACAACGCCGCACGCGCGAATCGCCTTGACGACCTCCTCAAACTTCTCCACCGCAACAAAGACATTCAACTGGATACACTTCTGCCCGGGCTGCCAGGCCGAACTGTACTTATCGAAGCCCAACCGATTGGCAATCTCCTGCGCCTTGTCGCGTACGGCGCTCCGAGCCGCCTCGCCCTTCTCGCGAGCCTCGATGTGGTTGCTCATCAACCGGATGTGATCGCGGATCTTGGCCCAGCTCCAGGAGCCAGCCTTGTTCCTCGGGAACGTCCGCGTCTTGAAGACATACACAGACTTCCGCATATGGGGATTGTACTCACTCATCCCCCACACCTTGATGGCGCCGTCGGCTTCCAACCCGAAGGAGATGCCCTTCGTCGATATGCCGGCCAGGTACGCCTCCTTCTCCCGCTTGTACCGCTCCTCAACCACCCTCACCCGCGCGTCGCGATCAAAGGCCTCATTCATTCTCAGAGCGGCCTTGTGCTCATCCGCCAGCGCCTTCTCGAGAACCGCAGCCGGATACTCAATGCGAACGATGCGGCCGGAGTCGATTTCGTAACCATACACCTTGCGGTGGTCGTCAGCTGGAGCATCGATGCCCGGCACCTTGCCGGCGTTGATCGCCTCGGCATACTTCTCGCGGAGCTTGCAGACCGCGTCATCCTCCGACAGTCCACTGGCCATGAACCCGATTGGTTTGTCGCCCAGCGGGCAGGCGGCCGTGAAGTGTTCACGCGTCTCAGTCATGCCGTCATCGCTGACCGACCCGGGAGTATAACTGACGACCACGTTCTCAATCACATACTTCGACATCGCATTCTCCTTTGCAAGGCGTTCTGGCCTCATCAGTGCCCGCATCACGGGCAGAGGCTCCGCGAT
>ERZ795059.347-NODE-347-length-61327-cov-9.862531_pt1 | contig 61327 bp, 57 predicted proteins | sample MGYA00375143_ERZ795059 | MGnify/ENA primary metagenome ERZ795059 (study PRJEB30188, sample SAMN05720168) | activated sludge metagenome | isolation source: Anaerobic digester | place: USA | collected 2015-01-07 ... | reverse complement strand
ACAGCTATTAAAATTGTTGGAATTGCTTCGCCTGCCGCCTATGTAGCCGGCAACGGGAAATATCTGACCTCAACAAATGATTTGGTTATCAAAGGGCTTCGTTCTTTGGAATTGTCTGTCTTAGCGGCAAATTTCACAATTAGCCTTTCGACAGATGATGTTTTAGGCCATGGCCTAAGATCTATCTATTTAAATTCTGAACATGAGGGACGGGCCGAGTTGATACAATTGATGCATTCTGCCATGTCATCGCTTTCTTTGCCCGAAGGACAAGGATCGCAAGGTCCAATTACTGTAACACTCACGTGGGGAGCTCAACCAGATGTTGATTTACATGTTCTTGAACCTGATGGCACACATGTTTTTTATAGCAATAAACAAGGACAGGTAGGCTCTTTGGATGTTGATGATGTTGATTCTTATGGGCCAGAGCATTATTTCACCACATGTTCCGGTTTGGAAACTGGAACATACACTATTGGAGTAAATTATTACAGAGGATCTGGACCTGAAATTGCAACGGTTACTATTTCTACGCCATTTGGATCAGTAACTCGCAAGACGAATCTTGCTACCGCAAAGGGTTCAGGTGGTAATAGCAGCCCGATAATTGTAGGTTATGTAAAAGTAACTAAAAGTGCTGACAACAGGTATAAGTACGAAATTTTGTAACTCAAAACCAGCGGCGGTCTCTCAAAGAGAGACCGCCGCATTTATTTTGCACAATTTAAATAATGATTTGAATAAAAGTTTTTAAGCAATTTTTCTGAGTTCCCTAAGAAATTCAGTCAGAAGCTTATTTTCCGGAACAGATTTAATTACTTTCCCTTTCACAAAAATCGCTCCGGCTTTCTTGCCGCCGGCAATGCCAATGTCAGCTTCGCGCGCTTCCCCTGGACCGTTGACCACACAACCCATAACTGCCACAGTGATTGGTTTTTTGATGCCAGCCAAAACTTTTTCCACTTTTTTAGCCAAGCCGATAAGATCGATTTCCGTGCGGCCGCAAGTCGGACAAGAAATAAGTTCCGGACCAAATTTTCTGACGCCCGTCGCGTTCAAAATTGCAAAGCCGGCTTTGATTTCTTCGCATGGATCAGCGGTGAGAGAAACGCGAATAGTCGCACCAATGCCTTCTCCCAAAAGCGTGCCAATGCCAATAGCATTTTTCATTGTTCCCATATAGGCCGTGCCGGCGTGCGTGATTCCAAGATGCAGTGGATAATTTACTTTTTTAGAAAGCAAGCGATAGCCTTCCACCATCTGCGGCACATCGCTGAATTTAATGGAAATCAAAATATCATAGAATTTCAAATCTTCCAGAATTTTGACATGACGCAGAGCCGATTCCACGGCTGCTCTGGGAGTTGGTCCGTATTTTTTCTGTAAATCTTTTTCAATCGAACCGACATTGACCCCGATTCGGATTGGAATTTTTTTAGCCTTGCAGGCCTTGACCACGGCTTCAACTTTTTCTCGTGAGCCGATATTGCCCGGATTAATCCTGATTTTGTCTATGCCTTGTGCCACGCATTCCAACGCCAACTTGTAGTCAAAATGAATGTCAGCCACCAGAGGAATGTGGATTTTCTTTTTAATTTTGCCAATGGCTTTGGCCGCCACTATATCTGGCACCGCTACGCGAATAATTTCGCAGCCGGCTTTTTCCAATTTTAAAATTTGCTTGACTGTTGCCGCCACATTTCTGGTGTCGGTGTCGCACATTGATTGCACTCTGACCGGATTGTCTCCGCCTAACAAATACGGCCCGACCTTAACCACTTTGGATTTATATTTTTGCATAAATTTAATTATTTAATTTTTTAGCAATTATTTTGACGATTCCATGTTTATGAGGCTCAGGCTGGCCAATATGACCACGGTCAATAACAAGTCCCTCGAAATAATAAATAATTTTAAAATCAGAAAATATTTTTTTCATTTCATTTTTTTCAAAACATGACTTTCTTCTTTTGGATGGAGGGTTCTTGTCAGTAAAAGAAATTATAATGACAAATCCGCCTGGAATTATATTTTTCTTTATTTTACGAATCACACTTAGTGAATCTTTTTTGTTTAAAAATTGCAGAGAATTTGCAGAGTTTATTACAAAAAACTTTTTTGGTTTAATGGTAAATTTTTTTATATTTTGACAAATAGCTTTCAGATTTTTATATTTTTTCTTTTTATGTTTTTCTTTTATCTGTTCTATAGCAACTTTAGAACTGTCTATAGCAGTAACATTAAATTTTTTGCTGGACATAAAAAAAGCGTCCTTTCCTTGTCCACAACCTAGATCCAAAAATTCCGCCTTTTTAGGCAGTTTTTTGTATATTTTTAATAGCAACTTGTTTGGTTTTCCTCCACAAAAATTGCTATTTTCCTTATAAATTGTGTCGTAATATTTCATATATTTATTCTAATTTAATAGCATAATAAGTGCAAATTTGAAATTTTCTATCCCTAATTATAGAAAAATGGAAGTGTGGCTTGATTTTGAGCCAAGCCACACTCGGATTTACTACAATTTGATCTTTTCCGCCACGTAGTCCACATCTTTGTCTCCCCGACCAGACAAATTGACTACAATGGCCTTATTTTTTAGTTTCGGCGCAATTTTCATCGCATAGGCCACTGCATGAGCACTTTCTAGCGCTGGAATTATTCCTTCAAGTATTGAGAGTTCTTGAAAAGCTTTTAGTGCTTCCTCATCATTAACTGTTACATATTCCACCCGACCAATATCTTTGAGATGGGCATGATTTGGACCAACTCCCGGATAATCCAGTCCCGATGCAATTGAATGCACAGACGACGGTTCACCTTTTTCGTTTTGCAAAAGATAGGTAAACATTCCATGCAATGTTCCCGGTTTTCCGAGCGTAAGCGTAGCGGCATGCTCTCCTTTTTTAAAACTTTTTCCACCAGGCTCAACACCAATCATCTGAATTTTTTCGTCTCCTAAAAATTCATAGAATAATCCCATTGCATTAGAACCTCCACCAACACACGCGATCAAACAATCCGGCAATTTCTTTTCTTGCTCTAAAATCTGTTTTCTAGTTTCTTTTCCAATAATGGACTGAAAATCACGCACCATCATTGGATACGGATGCGGACCAACCACTGAACCAATGCCAAAAAATGTGGTTTTATAGTCTTTGATATATGCTCCGAATGCACTATCAACTGCATCTTTAAGACATTGGCCGCCACTTTTGACTTCCACAACTTTTGCGCCCAGCATTTTCATGCGAATCACATTGGGTTTTTGTTTGGCCACATCAATTGCGCCCATATGAATTTCGCATTCAATTCCCATAAGTGCTGCGGCTGTTGCTAGAGCAACTCCGTGCTGTCCAGCCCCGGTTTCGGCAATCAATTTTTTCTTGCCCATTCTTTTAGCCAACAACGCCTCGCCTAGACAGTGATTGATTTTATGTGCACCTGTATGATTCAGATCCTCGCGCTTCAGATATATTTTTGCTCCACCTAATTTTTCGCTGAGATTTTTAGCAAAATATAACGGCGAAGGACGGCCAACATAATTTTTCAGCAGATCATTATATTCCGAAATAAATTTCTTATCTTTCTTAGCTTCTTCGTAAGCCACCGCCACTTCTGCTAAAGCATTTTTCAATTCTTCGGGAACAAATTGTCCGCCATATTCCCCAAAGAAACCTTTCTTATTTGGTTGATTTTTTAAATTTTTCATTTACCCTGTTAAATAAGATTGAACCTCTTACTTACAAGAGATGCAATTTATTTATAATTATTTGTTAGTTATTCACCCATTATTGATTTAAATAATTGTTCAAATCTTAATTTTGAGTACAAAATTATTTAACAGGGTGAATTTTAAATTAATAATTTAGAAATAAAAACACAGCAAAGATGCGCCAAGATTCCGTGCAGCGATTATAGAAATAATAATGTTTTAAATAATTTTTCATAAATAAAAAAACCGTCCAAGAGTTGGGCAGTTTTGTGTAAAGCTATATTATTTCAGAAACACTAAAAACTCTGCCCAACATAATGGACAGTCCACCAAGCCATAACTGGTAAATTTCTAGTCTTCATAAACACAGAATAGCACTTTAATCAGAAAAGTCAATTCAAAAATTTTTGGATCATATGAAATATTAAAAAAAGACGCTTTGAATTTCAAAGCGTCAATTTTTGTTTTTCAGAGAAAAGGAAAATTTTGTCTTTTCATTTTTTATTTGTTTCCTATAAAATCACCCTGTCAAAACCAGCTTCTTTGAGAGCTTCCACTTTCGCGTCAACCATAAGCAGCAAACACTTGCCACTCCAATTAGCAAGAATACTGATAATGGCTGGACGATGGCCAGAATTTTCTCCTACTCGCCAGAGACAGCCCCTAATTGGACTATACAAAGTAACAAGCCCCGTTTTCAATGTTTCAGAAAGAGCCGCTTGGCTCATTACTGATTTAACAAGAACAACCATACTGGCTCTGTCCTGCACGATAACATCAACTAATCCAGCATTATTAAATTTGACTTCCGCAACTGTTATTTTTTTCATCTTAGCTCCTTTTGTATTGTTAAGGTTTTTGTCATTAATAACTTCTTCCGATTAACACTGAATGCATCACCTCCTTTATTTTATTTTTAAAAAACTATTCTTTTGAAAAAAGAAAAATCCCTTCTCAAAAGGGATCGACTATGATAAGAAAATTATTTTAAAAAAATATTAACCAGTCATAATTGATCTCTTCCGAGAAGAATTATGATGATGAATATTTAGTTTATTTATCATTGTTTTATATCCGCCTTTGCCATTTTTTAGCCAATCGGAAATACGAGCAATAGTTCTGGTACTAAGCCCTGTTTCTTTTTGGATTTTTGGATAGGATATTTTTTCGGCCAGCATCTTGGCTGCCTTCCAGCGATTTTCCAATTCAAAAATTTCTTTTTCCGTCATGAGATCACGCAGAAAATTTCTAGCCTCTTTTTCTCTATTTAGAGCCAAAATAGCCATAATTAGTTCTTTAGTTTTTTTACTGTTCAGGTTTTTCATATGATTAATATACTTTACTATAGTAAAGTATAGCATGCCTGAAAAACTTGTCAATACCCGGCATAAAAATGGTTTTAATATAAATTTAATAGCAGTTTCTAAAATAGAAACTGCTATTTTTTTAATCACAAGGCTTTATGCTTGCGCATGAAAAACAATGCGATCATTCCGGAAACCATGAATATGGAACCCGAAATTGCCAGCGCCATTTGCAGTGAAATCATATCATTGATCCAACCGACAAACGGCCCAACCATAGAAAACACCAATCTTCCAATCAGATTTTTCACCGAAAGAATCGAGGCTCTGATTTCTGAAGACACCAATCCATTTATGTAGTCTGAAATTACCGGGTTGTTTATGCCTCTTGTCACATAGAAAAGAAGCATAAAAACATTCAGCCAAATAAACAAAGAAGTGCTCAAGACAAAATATCCAACCACTGGAAACACAATCAGCATAATCAGTGATTTTTTCCGGCCCAGATATTTTTCAATGCTGTGCGCGCGCCAGGAAAAGAAGGCGGCTGAAAATTGCAAAGTTGCCCACAAAACACCGAAGAATTTGAGCGGCACATTGGTGGCAACCCAATATGTCTGGATAAACCACACCATTGTCAGCGTTGAAGCGCCTATGATTGCCGAGTAGAATATCAGCCACTTCAGTTCCTTATGATCATTCAAGGAAAACTTGAGAAGTTTCCACGTCTGAACAAAAACACTCTCGGCATTTTCCGCTCTGTGCACTTTCGGTTCAGCCAATGTTAAGGCTAGCGGAACCATCAGAAATGTCAGCCCGGCATCCCAATAGAGCGGAAACCTCAGACTTATCAAAGCCAAAGCCCCGCCAATAATGCTGGTTACTCCTTCGGAAATCATGCCAACACTGTCACTTTTGCCTTGTACTTTTTTGTATTCACTTTCTGCTTCTCTTTCGAGCAAGGTGTCATAGAGCATTGCGCTGTCAGCCCCGGAAACGAAACTGAGACCAACTCCCAAAATTGCTTCCGCGCATAAAAATCCCCAGAAAGTATACGACAATGAATATAATATATATCCAATAGTCGCCATAATTCCCCCGATTAATATTGATATTTTCCTGCTGACCCGATCCGCAAAACGTCCGGTTGGCAGCTCCAAAGAAATTACCACGATCGAAAACAATGATTGCAACAACAAAATTTCTTTCATCGAGAGGCCGTTTTCTTTGAAAAATAACACGATGATCGGAATACTAAACATTCCGCTTTTGACAGCTTTGATCAGATAGAGTTTCCAAACATTCGAATCGACATTTTTCTTTTTCATAATTTTTCTCCTTTTTTAGTTAATTGGTTTAGACAGATTGTTAAACAACAATTTGCCAAACAAAAACCCGGCTTTTGTTTAGCCGGGATTTTCCAAGAAAGAATTTATAAACAAAGTTAATTGGTTTTTATAAAAAATTGCTTCAGATAATCACAGCTAAACGAAATGTTTTCCACAATTGGAGACGCAAAAAAACAATCGTTTTCAACGGTCCAATGTTTTCTATTCAGCTGATAACCTCGCTGTTGCATAAAACTTTATAAATTTATTATCTATTTGATTTCTAACATGGATTGATATTCTTGTCAATACATATTTTCCGCCGGATATCTTGTTCCCCGTTTGATGAAATTAGTTTCCACATCTTTCAATTCAAATTTGTCTTTAAAATAGTTAGTTATGAAATCACAATCCATGCCGTTTTTGCAGGTATAGACATCGGCGCTGACAAATCCCCTTCTGGAAAAAGTGTGGACGGCAATGTGGCTTTCAGCGATGGTTACAACGCCTGTCCAACCGCCCGGATCCTTAATGTCATTGCCTTCGGAAAAATATACCTCGGGCTTGGAAAGCTTGTGCATGCCCAGAAGTTCCGGCAGCTTATCAAGGCATTCCAAAACAGTTTCCTTGTCGTTTAATTTTTCAAAGTTCCCTCCATAGCCATCAAGAGTCAAATGCTCTCCGAAATTGATTGTTTCCATTTTTTCCAGCAAATAAGATTTGATGTTTTTCAAAAACAAATCCTATTCTTAAATTTTTAAAAATTGTAAAACAAATTTATTATAGCAAAAATTGAGAATATGCAAAGAAAAAAGTGGATAAGTTATCCACTGTTTATAATAATAGCGCTTAATATATTTATTTTTTTATGGAACTCTTCGCAGGCGCTAGCAAAGCGTTAAATCAAATATTGATTTTATAGGTTGCCGTTTTGATAAATTAAATAAAAATTTACCGCGCCGAGTAGTGAAATAAAAAAATAAATATATAAGCGCTAAACAAATTATGGTTAAGTTAATTTTCCAATTTTTCCTTGAAAAATTCGGGAAGTTTATCAATAGCAATTCTTTCCTGCTGCATGGTGTCGCGGTCTCTGACTGTCACGTCGCCTTTTTCCAAACTGTCAAAATCAACTGTGATGCAATAGGGCGTGCCGATTTCATCTTGCCGGCGATAGCGCTTCCCCACATTGCCATTATCATCAAATTCACACATAAAATCAGCTTTCAATGTGTCATAAATTTCCCGCGCCTTGGAAACCAGTTCCGGCTTGTTTTTCATCAGCGGAAAAACGGCAACCTTAATCGGCGCTAATTTTTTATTGATTTTCAAAACAGTCCTGATATCTTCACCTGCCTTTTCTTCAATATAACTATCGCAAAGGACAGCCAAGAATGTTCTGGTAACACCCACTGACGATTCTATGATATGCGGCATATATTTTTTGTTGCTCGCAGGATCAATATAGGACAGGTCTTTGCCGGAAAATTTAGAATGTTGAGTCAAATCATAATCACCCCGTGCATGCACGCCTTCGAGCTCTGAAAAACCAAACGGGTAATCATATTCTATGTCATAAGCTTCTTTGGCATAAAAAACCAAATTTTCATGTTTATGCCACTTCAAATTTTTTTTCTTTATTCCCAGGTTTATGTAAAAATTCCAGCGATATTTCCGCAGTTTTTCATATTCCGTCATTTCGTTTTCAGGATTTGTGAAATATTGCATTTCCATCTGTTCGAATTCGCGCGTTCGGAAAATAAATTGCCTAGCCGTGATTTCATTCCTGAATGCTTTTCCGATCTGAGCGATTCCAAAAGGAATCTTGACCCGCGTGGAATCCAGAACATTTTTATAATTTACATAAATTCCTTGGCAAGTTTCTCCGCGAAGATATACCGGTTCTTTGCTCCAATCATCCGTAAAGTTTCCCAAATTTGATTTGACCAAAAGATTAAATTTTTTAATGTCGGAAAATTCATTTTTTCCACAATTAGGACATTTTATTTTATCTTTATTATCAGCAAAAATTTTATTGAGTTCTTCCAAGCCCATTTTTTCATCCGCATTTATACCCAGCTCTGAAAGCAAATGATCAATTCTAACTCTGGAATGGCATTTTTTGCATTCCGCCAAAGGATCAGAAAAACCGCCAACATGTCCGGAAGCTTCCCAGATTTTTGGACTCATAAAAATAGCACTATCAAGTCCGACAATGTCGTCTCGCATCTGCACCATAGCTTTCCACCATTCTCTCTTGATATTATTAGCAAGTTCTACCCCATACGGACCCAGGTCATAAACCGCCGCAAAACCGCCATAAATCTCCGAGGATGGAAACACAAAACCCCGTCTTTTGCAAAGTGAAACGATTTTTTCCATTGAATTGTCAGCCATGTTTGTCTGCGAGGCACGAGCAGCTACAAACATGAGCGTCCCGCACCAATTCTATATTATAATTTATTTTAATTGCTTTTTAAGCCGAAGGCGTTCCCGTGAAAGAAATTATCTCTTGCCACATAACATTCTTTGGAATTTGGTGCTGGGATGCCATAATAAAGCCTTTTTATAATCTATTTATACTACTTTTAAACTAAAAAGTAAATAAGACCCGCAAAGCAGGTCATTATTGAAATTTGTAAATTGTGAATTGAAAATTTGGTTTAGATTTATATCTTCAGATATCTGCGGATGGCAATGAAACCGCTGACGGTTCCCAAAAGAATGCCAAACAGGAGCAACGCCGGCAAAATTATAAAAGAATTTGAAAAGCAAAAAGAAAAGATGTCGCCGCCGTTGATGCTGCCTTCAGTCAGAGGCGCCATAAATTTTGCAGTAATCAAGAGCGCCGCAAAAACAATAATGGCTGAAGCAACCCCGTAAAAAATTCCTTCAAAAATGAACGGCATGCGGATGTATAAATTGGATGCGCCGACTAACCGCATAATTTCAAATTCCTGTTTGTGCGCGTACATCGTGAGACGGATAGCGTTGAAGGTTATGAGAATTCCAATAAAAACAAAGATAATGCCAAGCACCAGCCCTGTTTTTTCCACCATGTTTATAATTGAAGTCAATCGACTAATGGCTTTTTTATTGTCTTCAAAATCAATCCGGCTGATGTTTTCCGCAAAAACAGACCCGCCGATTGATTTGCTGATTATTTCATATTGTTCCGGAAGATTGGCTTTTATAACCAAAGAGGCCAAAAGCGGATTTTCGCCCAATTCTTCCAGAGCTTGGTTGATGGATTGATTATTATCGCCAAGTTTTCTGAAATTGTCCAACGCCTGATCTTTGGAAACATAATCGACTGATTTTATTTCCGGATAGCCGACAATCTTGTCTTTCATTTCCAAAATATAACTTTCTTCAACATCAGAATTAAAATAGACACTGACATTGATTTTGTCTTGTATGTTTTTCAAAACCATGTTGGCAGTAATGCCTAAAATGACAGTGAAGCTGATTATATATAGTGAAATCGCCAACACACTGACAGTTGCAAAACTGAGCCAGCCGTTGCGGCGGAAATTATCCAAGCCTTCCTGAAACGTCCTGATTAATTTTATTTTTTTTATGTTCATTGGTTTATGATTTTTCTCCTTTTTTGTTCCTATACATTATATTTACTCTTGATGTTGTCCCTGACAACTCTTCCATTATTAAGCTCGACTACGCGTCGGTTGATTTTATCTATGATATTTTTATTGTGCGAAGCCAGAAGAACCGTCGTACCCATGCTGTTTATTTTCAGAAGCAGCTGCATAATTTCCAAGGTTGAATTCGGATCAAGATTGCCAGTCGGCTCATCAGCAATAATCACCAAAGGTTTTCTGACCAAGGCCCGTGCCAAACAGACTTTTTGCTGCTCTCCGCCGGAAAGTTGCCGCGGATATTTTTCCATTTTATCGCTCATACCGACCAAATCTAAAATTTCCGGCACAATTTCTTTTATTTCCTCGACCGATCCGTCGGAAACCTCCAAGGCATAGGCTACATTTTCATAGGCAGTTTTTTGCGGCAAAAGTTTAAAATCCTGAAAAACAGTTCCGATGTTTCTTCGAAAATATGGCAAATGCTTTGTTTTTATGGAATCTAAGGGACGATCATTAAAAAAAACCGTGCCGGTTGTCGGCTGTTCTTCAACATAGACAAGCTTGAGCAAAGTTGATTTTCCAGATCCGCTGGGGCCTATAATGGAAACAAAATCTCCCTGCTGAATGTCAAGATTTATGCTTTCCAGCGCAACAAAGTCGCCGGGATATATTTTTGAAACATTTTCAAATCTAATCATAAATTATCACGGAATTACACGGAAGCTAACAGAATGAACACGGAAAATTCTGCTCTTCTGTGTTTTTCTGTTTTGCTCTGTGTTCGTATTTGTTTATATTTCAATTATAACATAGTTCACTTTTTTATACTAGCTTGCCAGCGCAAATAACTTTCCATGAATTCTTGGAGTTCCCCATCTAAAACCTTCTCCGGATCACTGATTTCCTGCTTGGTCCTGTGATCCTTGACCATCTTGTATGGATGCAGAACATATGATCTGATTTGACTTCCCCATTCCGCGCTTTTGTGTTCGCCCCGCAGTTTCATTTTTTCTTCCTGTTGTTTTTCCAAAAACAGTTTATGCAGCCTTGCTTTTAATACGCGCATGGCTTGCTCTTTATTCTGCAGCTGCGATCTTTCGCTTTGACAAGTCACTACAATGCCTGAGGGCGTGTGGGTGATGCGCACTGCACTGTCGGTTGTGTTCACGTGCTGCCCGCCCGCACCGGAAGAACGATAGGTATCAATAACTAAATCCTGAGGATTTATGGTCACTTCAGTAATTTCTTCAATAACCGGCAAAATTTCAACCAAAGAAAAAGAAGTCTGGCGCAAATTGTCAGCATTGAACGGCGAAAGTCGCACCAAGCGATGCACGCCGGCTTCGCTTTGGAGATAGCCATAAGCATACGGCCCGGAAATTTCCATAGTAGCGCTTTTTATCCCGGCTTCAGAGCCTTGTGATTTTTCAATAATTTTGGTTTTGAAACCATTTTTTTCCGCCCAGCGCAAATACATCCTGAGAAGCATCTCTGACCAATCCTGTGCGTCCACTCCGCCAGCTCCGCTGCGAATAGCTAGAATCACGTCGTTTTTGTCATATTGACCACCAAGAAGAGTTTTGAACTCTAAAGCTTCAAATTCTTTTTGCAATTCCTCAACTTGTTTTCCAATTTCTGCCTGTTCTTTTTCAGTTGCCGATTCAAACAAAGTCAGCAGTTCTTCAATTTCTTGGGTCTTTTTTTCAATATTTTCAAAACCTTCAACTTCACTTTTCAGAATTTCTATTTCTTTGGATATTTGCGCAGCTTTCTGCGGATCATTCCAAAAATCTTTTTCTACAGTTTTTTGTGTTAATTCTGTGATTTTCTGTTTTTTTTCTGCAACCTCAAAGACAGTCCCGCAATTGCGGGAGTTTAGATTTTATTAAACTAAGTTTGTCTTGCGTTTCTTTTAAAGCCATAAATTTATTCTAAAAATAAGAGAGCTGCCATTACAGCGATTCCCAGCCCCATAAAAATAAGCTGCCAAACTGAATGTCCTATTTTTTCCTTTCCATGCTTGTGCAATTCCGGAATCATATCCGCACTGGCAATATAGATGAACCCTCCGGCCGCAATCGGCACCAAGGCATCGGCAAAACCTTTGACATTCGCGCTTATTGTCAACGCGCCTATTGCACCAAAAAATGCGGTCGAGGCTGATATGAAATTATACGCCAATGCTTTCTTTTTAGTAAAGCCTGCATATATTAGTGATCCAAAATCGCCAATTTCCTGAGGAATTTCATGCATAACCACCGCCAAAGTCGTAGCGATGCCCACTGGGATGCTAACTAAATAGCTGGCCGCAATAATGATTCCGTCAATCAGATTATGGATTGCATCTCCAAACATTATAATATACGAAAATGTTTTATTGTGTTCTTCACATTCTATTTCATGACAATGCCGCCAATGAATTATTTTTTCCAGCGCAAAAAATATCATAAAACCCAGCAAAATAAAAATGGGCACGCTAATCTTGCCATTTTCCATGGCTTCGGGAATAAGATGAATGAACGCGTCGCCCAAAAGCGTGCCGGCGGCAAAACTGACCAAAAAAATGAGCGCTTTGTGCACATTTTCATGCTTCCAGGAAAAAATAAAAATGCCTATCAAAGAGATAAGACTGACAATCAAAACGCTTATAATTGTATAGAGCCAAACTTCCATTTAGTATTTTGTATCTCGTATCTAGTATTTCGTATTTATACAAAATACGATATACCATATACAGAATACTTACTTATTTTGAGCCACCTATCAGGATTGAACCCCGGAAGCAGAAACTTCGTTTCGCTACGGGGCAAGCTGATGACCTTTTTTGCATGAGCCGATGGCCGGGATTGAACCGGCGACCTATGCGTTACGAGTGCATTGCTCTACCAGCTGAGCTACATCGGCATAGGCCTTATCTTAGCTTATTTGAGCCTTTTTTGCAAGCATTATAAATAGTATTATGTATTTTGTATAAAGTATTTGGTATTTTTGCATTAATACTAAATACTAGATACTAGATACTAGATACTAGATACTTTTTTCTGAAGCTTCTCAAAGTTCCCATCCACATCCTGCTGTATTTGTTTAATAACTTCTTTATTTTTATCGCTAAAAAGATGTTTGAAACGTCCTTGAATTTTCAGAAATTCTTCAATCGGTTTTTTTTCTTTAGGTACGTAATTAATTACGTAATTCCCGTCTTCCACTTCATAGAGCGGCCAAAAATTGGTTTCCGTCGCTAACTTTCCGACTTTAACATAATCCGAAGTTGGAAAACGCCAGAGACTGGTGCAAGGCTGAAGCACCAGAAGAAATGATGGTCCCGGAGTTTCCAAAGCTTTTTTGGCTTTCTTTTTAAGATCAGCCAGATAGGCCGCGTTGGCTTGCGCTAAATATTTGATTCCATGCGCTTTGACGATTTCCATCAAATCTTTTCTTTGCTTGTCTTTGCCAAAAGACTGCGTGCCAGCCGGCTGCGTTTCCGTATTGGCACCATAGGGTGTGGCTCCCGATCTTTGGCAACCGGTGTTCATATAGCCTTCATTGTCATAACACACATAGAGAAAATCATGGCCGCGTTCCAGCGCGCCAGAAAGAGCTTGGAGACCAATGTCATAGGTTCCCCCGTCACCACCAAAGGCAATTATTTTTGCTTTTCCGCCTGAGGCGGATCCGCCTTTGGCGGACTTTTTCATTAAAGCCTTTTGCGCTGCATCAATTCCCGACGCTGTTGCTGCCGCATTGCCAAAAGCGCTATGGATATATGGCACCTTCCAAGATGTGTTGGGATAAATCGTAGTCGTCACTTCCAAGCAACCCGTCGCATTGGAAACAATGATTGGTTCGTCAGTCGCGTCAAGCACTGTTCGCACAATCGCCGGTATTCCGCAGCCTGCGCAAGTCGCATGACCAGGAGCTAATTTTTTAGTGAGATCTTTATTCATAATTCATTATATTTTTAAGCTGGTTTTATTGATTCTGAATCTATGTTTTTATTATCCGCTATTTCATCAAAAATTTTTTTGTAAACATTTGGATCTTGTTCAATGATTGATATAAACTCCTTTGCATCTTTCGAGAATAAACCTTGTCTATATGCATCCATTACTTCATGATAGTGTTTTTCTGGAATAAACTCTTCACTATATTTTTTTATGCCTAATTTTTCCATTTCCCTATCCATGGCCTTTTTTCTTTCTAATAATTCCAAGGGATTCCCAAAATATTTATCTGCCTTATTTCCTGACCGCATATATGATCTTTTTAAAATTTCAATTGAACTATTTGACATTTCCCCGTATTCTCCAGTAACAGCATGCGTAATTTCATGTCTTAATATACTTTCCAAAGACATATCGAGTTCATTTTCCGCTATTTTTTTAATTTCATCAGTTATTTTAACACCCTTGATCGTTTTCAGCTGGTTAATTAAGATTTTTGCTTCCTTGATTTTTTTATCAATATCATAAGGCACTCTTACTTTTTCATTATATACGCCCGTTATTAAGAAAATGTCTTTTATTCCATCTGCATTTGTCTTTTCAGATTTTATTTTATCTGCAAATTCTGCATAACTAAGAGATGTATCTATTTCAACTGTTTTTAAATTTTCCACTCTTTCTAACTGCACCTCTTTGGCTCTTTCTTCTTTTCCTCCAAATTCAACTATTAATCTATCCAGGTACTCTTTACTGCTATAATGTTCTATCAATTCCTGCCTTATTTTTTCTGCTATTTCTGATGCATGATTTTCTCTTTTCTCAACTTCTTCTATTTTTACTTTACTTTTTTCAACCGCAATATTTGTATTTATTTCTTCAATTTTAACTCCTTCTTGCTTTTTTCCGGATGGTTTTTCTAATACATTTCCTTCTGCAATCCCAGCTGTTGCTGCCAACATGCCGCCAATAACAACTCCCTTGGCCGCTTCTTTAATTCCTGTTTTTGCCCTATCTGCAATTTCTCTGCTTCGTGCTGCAAATTCGCCGATCAATTTTCTGTATTTTTCAGAAAGACTTGCATTTGGTTGATACATTTCTTGTATTCGTTCAGCTTCTGTCTTACCAGAATTTTCAATTTCATTTTTTCCATCATCAAGATCGGAAATTTTTTCTTCAGCAAACTCTGGCACATCAGGAAGACTCTCAATTTTCCGGCTTTCTTTTTCAGAGGGAAGCGTTTCGATATTTGCTGTATTTTCAATATTATCTGGAAATTTTTCTCCTATTGGCATATTATTCGAGCTTATTTCTTAACTCCTCCATCTTATTTTTTTCGCATTCGGCAATAAATTCACCAATTACGGCATTCTGTTCTTCCTGCAATTTTAATAGATCTTCTTTGCATTTTTGATGTATTTCTTCAATTTTTTGTATTGCTTCTTTTTGAGATTGATCGTCCATTTTTATTTGAGATATTTAATCTTATTGGAAATTTCCCCATCTTCCAGGTCTTTGAAAACTTTTTCAATATCTTTTTGCAAAGTGTCGCGACCACCCAGTCCATAGATATAGCTGGCAATCTCATATTTGTGGCTGCCTGCATGCTGCATACTGACGGTTATGTCTTGATAGAGCGGCGGATAGGCTCCGAAAGAAATCGCTCTGTCCAAAACTGCAATTTTCTTGATATGCGCAAGTTCCCTGCCGACTTCTTTATATGGAAACGGACGATATAAATTTATTTTCAAAAGTCCGACTTTTTCGCCTTTAGCTCGGAGATTATCCACAACGACCTTAGCTGTTTCCGAAGTTGCCCCCATAATCACAATAGCTGAATCCGCATCATCCAGTTTATACTCTTCAAAAAATCCGTGTTTCCTGCCGGATATTTTTTTATATTCCGCGCAGATTTTTTTGTATTCGTTTTTGGCTTTTTGCATCGCTTCCTCCTGATCGATTTTGAATTCAAAATATGAATTTTGAAGAGCCACTGGACCGAAGGTGACAGGATTTTTAAAATCTAGGAGAGACTGCTCGGCTTTCTTTTTTCCCACAAAATTTTTAATATCTTTATCATCGCAAATTTCAATCCTTTCCGTTGTGTGTGAAGTGTGAAATCCGTCCATAATCGGCATGACCGGCAAATCAACAGTTTCCGCCAATTTTGTCGCCATAATGACATTGTCGTAGGCTTCCTGCACATTCTCGGCAAAAATCTGAATCCAGCCCAAATCCCGCACCGCCATCACATCACCGTGTTCACCATGAATATTAATCGGGGCGCTGAGTGCTCTGGAGCTTACGCACATCACAACCGGCAATCGAAGTCCGCTAGCTACCGGCAAAAGTTCGGCCATATAGAGAAGCCCTTGAGAGCTGGTGGCTGTCACAGCTCGGACGCCCGCGGCGGCTGCGCCAATCGTGGCACTCATAGCACTATGTTCCGATTCAACCTGGACAATTTCCGTTGCCACTTTGCCATCGGCTTTCATGCGGGCATAAGTTTCAATGATTGTCGTTTGCGGCGTGATCGGATAGACTGCCATCACATCAGCCTGAATCTGCCGCAACGCTTCCGCCATAGCATAACCACCGTTCATCGCGCGCACGCGCGATAAGTATTTGGTATTTGGTATTTGGTATTTGGTATTTTTTTTCATTGATTTTTAATTCTTTTTAAGCCGCAGAGAAGTTTTGCAACAGTAATTGTTTGCTGTGCTATTTTATTAAAATTTTCCTTCTCTAAATATTCTATATCTCGAACTATAATTAATTGATTTTGTAGTTCGGTTAAAGAACCATGAGCCATTGAATAAAACTGATATTTATCTTTTGATGTGTTTCTGCTAAATCCTTCTGCAATATTTGATGTAATTGAAACAGCAGCTCTTCTCATTTGACTTGTTAAACCAAAGGATTCTTCTTTGGGAAATTTTTGTGTTTCTTTATAAACAGCAAGCACTAACCGATGTCCTTCTTTCCATGCTTCTAAATCAGTAAATGACTTTATCTTTGTTTTTTTATATTCCATACAAAATACTATATACCACATACTAAATACTCACTATGAAGAAATCTATTTCTTCATAGTGATGGCCCGCAAGGGACATACTTGGGCGCAGACTCCACAACCTTTGCAATATTCCTGATCAATTTCGGCCAATTTTTGACGTTTTGACGTTTTGACGTTTTGACGTTCTATGAGTTCAATGACCGCTTCCGGACAATGAGCCACGCATGTGCCACAACCAATACACTTGGAAGCATCAACTTCCGGTTTCATAAATTTCCAATCCCCCGTCTTTGGAGAATTTTTCGGATCATGTTTGATTGTCGCTCCTTTTTCCATATTGCTATCACAGAATAACACAGAAACTTACGGAATGACACAGAAAAATTCTGTGTATCTGTGTTTATTCTGTTTTCTTCCGTGTTAAATCTGTTTTTTACAGTTCATCATATCCTACCTTCATAGCTTGCACAGTTTTTTCCGTCAGTTCTTTTCCGATTTTCGGCGTAAAAACTTCCCTGAAAATACGCATGGCATTTTCCAATTTAATAATTTCGGTCACTTTTATCAATTGTCCCATCAGAACCATATTTGGATTTGGATTGCCGGCAATTCTAAGGGCTATGTCACTGGCATCAATCGTGTGAATCCTTCCCTCAAAATGCGGGATTTTTTTACGGATTTCTTCGGGAGTTCTTTTCGAATTTACGATCAGCGATTCATGGCGATCCAAATTTTTGACAACATCCTGACAGTCTATGACTGTTTCATCCAGCACCACCACCGCATCCGGATCAATAATCGGCTCCTGCGTGCGGATCGGTTCTTCAGAAACTCTCAAAAACATTTTAGTCGGCGCCCCTGATCTTTCCGGCCCGAAAAAGGGGAAAGCTTTGACATATTTCCCTTCCAAAACTGCCGCGTGCGCAATCAGCTCAGAAGCCGTCTTGGCACCCTGCCCGCCACGCGCAAAAAAAATAATTTCAAAAGTTTCTTTGTTGAATTTCATATTATTTAGTATATCATATTTGGAGAAATAAATACATGTTAAAAATAAAAAACAAGATTCATAGACCTTGTTTTTTATTAATTTTCCTAAAAAGATAAGCGATTATTGCTTTTTTATCTTTTATTTCTTGATTTTTATTCTCTCTTATCCCTTTCTTTCACGAAAGTAGTGAAAAGAACCGGCACAACAAAAAGCGTCAGAAAAGAAGAAAGCAAAAGCCCAAAGATGACTACGCTACCGAGAGCGCGCCAAAGCTCGCTGGAAAGCGTGATGGGAATAAGACCCATAATCGTACAAATGGAAGTTATAAAAATCGCTTCCAGCCTGGACTTGCCGGCATCAATGACAGATTCCTGAAAAGGAATGCCTATTTTTATGTTCAGATTTATCTTATCAATCAAAATAATGGCGTTTTTTACCACGATTCCGAAAAGTGCCAGAATTCCAACAAGCCCCGGGAAACTGAGTGAAATTCCAAAAACAGTCATCCCTATGAAAACACCGATAAGCGCCAGTGGCAAAGTCACTAGAACAATCGCGGCTTTTCTAAATGAATTGAATTGCACAACCATAGTTGAAAAGATAAGAATAAATGCAATTATCATCGCGAGCATGATTGATTTGACTGATTCCGTACTTTGTTCGTTTTCTCCTCCGTAAGTGATTTCATATCCATCAGGAAGAGTGTATTTTTCCGCCAGCTTTTTTTGAAACTCAGCGAGGAATTCAGTCGCATTTGTTTTTCCACTCACGTCTGAGGTCAAAAGTACGGTTCTTTTTTGGTTAATTCTGCTGATGGATACGACTGAAGGCAGAAGTTCAATTTTAGCAACATCTTTGATATATACCGGTTTTCCCGCATTGTTCAGAATTTGAAGATTCTGGATTGATTCAAGTGTTGGAATTTTGTCTGCCTTAAAATCAGCGACAACATCAATATCCTTGTTGTTTAAAATTATGGTCGTCACTTCTGTTCCCGAAATTGCCATGCGCAGAGCGCTGCCGACAGATGCCGCAGTCAAATCATAAAATTCCATTTTTACAGGATCAAGTTTGAAAGTATATTCAGCCGGTGCATCTTTAAGTGAGATGTCACTGTTTATAACTCCCGGGATTGAATCGAGAATCGGTTTAAGATCATTGGCAATTTTATCCAACATTTGCAGATCATCACCTGCAACTTGTGCCTGAAAAGCACTGCCTGAAGTGGGTCCGCCTTTCGGAGTGGATATTGTAATTGTCGCCCCTTGTATATCCGCAACATCATCACGAATCTTGTCGGCCAGATCATAGGATGTAATTCTGGATTTATCAGTAGTCGGAGTCAATTTGATCGAAATTGAAGCGGTGTTGGAACTCGTGCCTGAAGTAAAGGATGCTATGGTTCCCGGATTTCCGACCAGCGTTGAAAAGTTTACAATTTCCGGATATTTGAGAAGTTTTTCTTCGACTTTTTTTGTTATAGGATCCATTTCGGAAAGTGTTAGGCCGGAAGGTCCGCGAATGCCGATTGAAATGCTGTCCATATTGGAAGTCGGAAAAAATTCAGATTTTAAGATCCCTGTTGCAGGAAGCAGGCAGGCTAATATAAAAATAGCGAGTATTCCAAAAATAACAGTCAGGCGTCTTTTTTTTGTAGCCAGAATCATTCTTAAATATTTTTCATAAACCGGAAGGATGCGATCGAAATGTATTACTCCGTGCATAATCCTGCTTTTCAGCGTGGCAGATTCCCGATCGCCTTGTGTTCTAAGCTTGTATTTTATCAATTCTTCATCTTCTTGTTCTTCATCAGCAAGCTGCTTGTTTTTTTCCAAAACATTTTTTCCGTTTCTAAAATACCAAAGAAGCATCAACACTATGACTGCGAAAAAAATGGCAGAAAAAATATAACCCCAAACGGCATGCCGCGTTATGCTGAAAACTCCGACCGCCACAAGCGCAACAATGACTGAGACAAAAAATTTCTTAGTCAGTCTTAAACGTTCCAAAACTGACGCCAACGGAATATTTATTACCAAGGCCACCAAAAGAGAAGCGATAAGTGTGACTGAAACGGTGATCGGTATCGATTTGATGAATTCTCCAATAATTCCGCTTGCCAGAAGAAGCGGCAGAAAAGCCCAGACGGTCGCCAGCGTGGTGGTTAGAAGCACTACTTTGAAATCTTTAAGAACCAAGAGCACAGCTTCTTCCGGCGTGTACTTTCCCGTTTTCATATATTGCTTGGTAGCTGAAACAACCACGATGGCATCGTCAACCAGAAGTCCTAAAGAAAGAAGCAGAGAAAAAATAGAGAGAAAATTAAGAGATATGCCGGTTATCTGCATCACTCCGAAAGTAATGAAAAATACCAAAGGAATCGCTAGGCCGGCTATGAAAGCTTCTTTAAGTCCGACAATAAGAATCAAAACTCCTATAACAAGCATCAATGTCAGGATGAAATCGTGAATAAGCTGATTAAAATCCTGATTTATCTGGTCAGCCTGATTCAAGGTTACGGAATAGATTATGCCCGACGGGAAAGTTTTCAGCATATCTTCGGTCACTTTTTTGGACTCGTCGACTATATCCAAAATGGAACTGCCGGTTCTTTTTACAATTTGAATCGTGATTGCGTCTTGTGGCGCAGATCCTTCCGCGGAAAGTCTGGAAATAACGGTTTTTTCAATGGCAGTTTCTTTTACTTCCGCAATATCTTTAAGGTACACCATGCCTCCATTGCCGGTGTGGAGGATCGGAATATTTCTTAATGACTCAATATCAAAAAACTTCGCATCGGCGCGCACGGGATAATTGAATTTAGTGCCTTCAAAATTTCCAGCCGGAATAGTGCTATTGGTTGCAGCAATTTTTTGATTGGCCGCAGTCACTGTCGTGCCATAGAATGTCAGCTTCTGCGGATCATAGGAAACCAAAAATTCTTTTTGGTCTCCACCGGAAACACTGACTTCGCGCACACCGGGAATTTTTTCCAACTCGTCCTGGATATCTTCAGCAAAACCGCGCATGGTAAAACTGTCATACGGTCCGGTAAGTGAAAAATTGGCAATCGGAGAATCATCCAATGAAATTTCAGTCAGTACGGGATCATTGGCATCTTCAGGCAGGTCATTTTTTATGTCCGCCAATTTATCGCGCAAACGCCTGATTGAATCATCAACATCTTGATCGGCATAGAATTGGACTATTGCTGAAGAAAATGAATTCGAAGAATATGAGGTTATCTTGTCTACGCCTGAAATTCCGGAAATATTGGTTTCCACTTTTTTTGTCACCAATTCTTCTACGTCCGCAGGCGATGCCCCGGGATAGGACGTTGTGATAAGTGCAACCGGAATTTTTACTTCAGGTGATGATTCCAAGGGAAGTTGAATGAAGGAAAAAATCCCCCACCCCGCCAGAAGCAAAATCAGCAAGATAACAACACGGAAATTTTTAATGAAAAAATAAAACCAGGATTTTTTGAGTTCCGGATCGAATTTGAGCTTTTCCAAATACGTCAAATCGCCGGATTTTACTTCCGATTTATTCGGATCTTCAGTTTTAGATTTGAAAAATTGCATAAAGTTTGTTTTTAGCGGTGCGGTTTATTAAAAAGAATTGCTGATTATTTATTATCGATTGTTATTGCATCTTCATTTTTAACCAGTTTGCTTCCGTCTATTATTATTTGCGCATCAGATGGAAGCGTTACTTTTATTTCCGCATATTCCCCGATGACTTTCGTGATTTCGATATTTATTTTTTTAGATTTATTGTTTTCGGCAATAAAAATATAGCTCTCATTCTGTCCGATGCTGATTGCCGAAAGTGGAAGAATTATATTTCCGCCCGATATCGGATTTTTTGTTATTTCAATAGACACGTTAATCACGCTGCCTAATACAAGCGGGGTTTTTCCTGTCGGTTTAGCTTCTACCAAAAATCTTCTGGTTGTCGGATCAGCTTGCGGAGAAATACGGCTGATGGTTCCAGAAATTTCATTTCCATCTTCATTTATCACAATCGGCATACCTGCTTTTAAATTCGAGAGTTCTTCCTTGTCAACAAAAAATTTCACTTTGGTAAGTCCGGTTTTTGAAATGGTGGCTAATTTTTGTCCGACAGCCACCGAATCACCCTGAGATACAAAGCGTTCAATAATTGTTCCTGAAATAGGAGAAACAGCCAGACGCGTGTCCAGAGCTCCCGCAAGATTGGCCTCAGCCATTTCTAAACTAATTTTTGCTATACTTTTGCCCTTTTTATTTGCGTAAGAATCATCCTCTTTATATTTATCTTTGGCTATCTTATAGCTTTCTTCAGCTGATTTCACACCCATTTCCAACGCTTGAATAGAACTGTTTTGCAAATTATTTTCTCCGAAACCCCCGAAATTTCCGATGCTGTCAATTTTGGCAAGTTGCATGTTCTGATATACTTTGCTGCCCAAATCAAAATTCAATTTCGTAATTGTTCCTGAAGTTTGCGCAGTCAAATTAACTTCCTGATCACCGGCAGTGACAGCTGGGTATTGGATTTTTTGCACCAAAGATGCGCTGTCAGCAACGCTTTGAACCGTCACGCTGAGCGGTTTAACAGTTTTATCTTCCGCTGAAGCAGATTCTTTTCTGGAAAACCAAAAAGCTGCCGCAAAAATGATTGCCACTGAAATAATTAATAATGTTAAATTGATTTTTTTGGCTTTATTCATAATGATAAGATTTAAATTATTGAATTTTTTAGTTATTGCGCAGAAGAAGATAGTTTTTCCAATATCTTGATCAATGTTTTCTGCTCGCATTTTGTCAGTTTATTAATGACATACTGCATATGTTCCCTTTTTATCTTCAAAACTTTGTTTAACATATCCTTTCCTGTTTTGGTTATAAAAATCAGAATTGCTCTGCGGTCATTTTCCGACAGACCTCTTTTTATTAACTTTTTTTTCTCCAATTCATCAACTATCAGTGTCAGAGAAGGAGCCGCAATCGAAAGATGATTGGCAACATCTTTCATTAGGGGATTTTTTTGCTCACCAATAAATTTTAAAGCTTCAAGTTGAACAAAAGAAAGATGTCTAGCATCGTCGATTTCTCCGTCTTCTTGATACTTTTTCTTTAAATTACGCGCAATCAAGAACATGAGCGATGTAACTTTTTCATCGAAAGAATCGCTTATTGTCATATGGTTAATAAATATAATTGTTAGATAACCTAACTATATTAGCAATGCCTGTCTTATTTGTCAACAGCTGCAAAAAATACAAAAACAGGGTTTTATCCCTGTTTTTGTATTATGACACCCGATAGAGCTATAAGCTATTTCGCCAGTTGTTCATTAATAATTTTTTTGATATCGTCATATTTGATTGCCCCGCTTTGAAAGTCATTTCCAATAAACAAGGCGACTGTTTCGCTGATGCCGAAATCCTGCCCTTCTTTCAGCGATTGATTGACTTTGTCCTGATATTTCTTGTCCTTAAGGCACTTGCTGAAGTCCGCATAATTTAAACCAAGCGAAGAAGCATAGCCATTAAAAATATTGCTTGGGTCTTTGACTTTTGACCAAGTTGTTTGCGCGCTGTATAGTTTCTCGGCGAAAGGCACGAATTTTCCTTGTTCATTGGCACATTCGCTCGCCAAGGCGGCGCTTAGGGCCTGCGTAGAAGTTGAAGCAAAATAGTTTTTGAAAATTACCTGCACATTATCCACATAATCCTTGAGCATAGGAGCAATGACATTTTTGTAGGTTTGCGCGTCAGTTGGGTTGGAAAAATCAGAAAATTCCACAACTTTTATTTTAGCTTCGCTAGAACCGATTTTTATGTCGTTGTCGTTTATACTTGGGATTGCAATATATTTTCCGATTGGAAATCCGGCTTCCGCGCTTTTGATTGCATACTTGTCGCCCTGTTTGTCTAGAAAAGGCTGCGCATTGGCAAAAATAGGCGATTTTTCAAATTCTTTTGAGAAAACAAAGGTTGGAATAGTTTTAACTGAGAATTGAGCCACCAGTTTTTTGCCTTGCTCTGAAGTTGCGTCAACTTTCTTTGTCAACATCGTTGGAATTGCCTGTTTAAGTCCCAAAAGAACTTCATCAGGAGAACAAGCTTCTCCGCAAGACTCATCATTGATAACTTCTACAGTTACGATTGGATCTGAAAAAGCCACCCAGGTCTTGCCGTTTGATGCAAAAACATCCGTCTTGTCCAAAGCGCGCTGGGAAAATCCGCCGCCTTTGACTAATTGGATGACATCAACAAACAAGCTTCCCACAAACAAGCCTGCCAAGAGAATTACGGCGGAAATCAGGTTTTTAATTTTTTTGTCTTTTTCTTTTTCAATATTTTCAGGAGAATTTTCCGCTTCCGCGTCAGGCTGTTTCTCTGTAATCAGAGATTCTATTCTGGCTCTCTCCTCTTCAATTAGAATTTCTTCGGTCTTTTTTTCTTTTGTCATAAGATTAATTTTATTAATTTATTATTGTTGAGTTTGAGCTCCAACTGATTGTTGCATATCTTGCGCGGTTGTTGCTTTTTGTTCCAAAACTTTTTCTATTTCTTCAAGGTTATATCCGTTTTGTCCATCAACTATTTTATAATCATTAAAACCTATGGTTATTCTCTTCACGGCCTCGGTTTTTATGGTAATGCCTAGTAAAATTCCCAGAATCAAGAACAGCGCCAATTCAAAGACAACTTCGCGTTTTTTCTTTTTTTCAATATCTTCCGGACTTTCTACCGGTTCCAAAATCGGTTCTGCAATATTTTTTTCCGGTTCTTCGTTTTTTGTTTCTGCATCCGCTCCGGAAAAAACGGATTTGAACAATTTATTTTGTTTCAAATTCTCCAATGCATTTTTTAATATTTTGTTTGCTTTTTTTATTTTCTCATCCACATATTCTTTTAGCTTGTCGCTCATGCTAAAAAACTTTTTCAGTTTGTCATCCAGGCTAAAAAATTTTTTTATTTCCAACATCGCTTTTTAGAATTTTCCCTGTCCGCCAACACGACAACTGCGGGCATAGGCTTATTTTAAGGGTTAAATTGTATTTTTAAACTAGCACATTAGCAAAAAACCCACAACTTGCGGGGTTTTTCGAATTATTGCATAATTTTTGCTGATTATTCCTTACGTAAAGCCTCCATGGGAGAAAGTTTAGATGCTTTCCAGGCCGGATAATAGCCGAATATTATGCCTGTGGCCATGGAAAATCCGACTCCCAGCAGAACGGAATTCAGCGTCAATGAAAGTTCGAGTGCAAAGCCAAATAGGCTCAGAACATATGAGAATATGAGGTTCGAAATAAATCCCAAGACAATACCAACAATGCCGCCGAGAGATGTCAGAATAACGGCTTCAAAAAGAAACTGATTTTTGATATCTTTTTCCTTGGCGCCAACTGCTTTGCGAAGTCCAATTTCAAAAGTCCTTTCAACCACGGCTACATACATAATATTCATGATTCCCACACCGCCGACAACCAACGAAATTGAAGTCAGAGCTAGAAGTAAAATTGTAATAACATTGAAAACATCATCAATAATTTTCTGCGCTTCCTGCATTGTCATAACCGAAAAATCCTCCTGCTCCGCTTTTGGAGTCCTGTGCAGCTTTTTCAAGAGATCGGTAATATCAGCCGCAGTCACATCAATTTTATTGACATCTTTGACTTTCACTGAAATATATCTGACATAATCAATTCCGAGAATTTTTTTCTCTAAAGTCTTAACCGGCAAATAAATGAGTTCGTCATAATTGAAAAATGAAACCGTCCCTCTTTTGTCTAAAAGACCAATAACCTTAAAATTCATGCCCTTTATTTTTATATTTTTGCCAACGGGATTTTCATTTTTAAAAAGAGTGTCTTTTATGTCCTGGCCTATCACAACAACTTGCGCCAAGCTATTGTCATCGCTTTCAGTATAAAATGTTCCTTCTGAAACTTTTATGCCGGTATCAATCAAGGGATAATCCGCGCCGTTGCCAAAAAGCATAGCTCTCTTATTTTCGCCTTTATAGGAAACGATTTCCTGCCCCATTGTCCCGGCCGCATAGCCGGAGACATTTGGAAGTTTTGCAATTTCCTCTCCATCTGCGACTTTCAGTGTTGTGATTTGGATTCCCTGCGCCTGGCCCATTGCGTTTTCAGATGACGTATGAGATGTTGCCGGAACCTTCGTCTCAATCTGGATTAAATCATTACCATAGCTGTCAAACTGCCCCATTATGTATTTTTTTACTCCTTCCCCGCTTGAGTTAACCACGATAACCGACATAATTCCAATCACAACCCCGACCAATGTTAAAACAGTCCGGCCCTTGTTGTTCCGTAAATTCCTGACAGCTAATTTAATTGAGAGAAATAATAGCCTCATTTTTGTATTTGGTATTTGGTATTTCGTATTTAGTATTTCGTATTTATACGATATACAAGATGCAAGATACTATATACACTATTCATATCTTAATGCCTCCATCGGGCTAATTTGCGAAGCTTTGCGGGCAGGATAAATACCGAAAATAATTCCAATCAAAACCGAAATGGATGTCCCGACAAGGATTGAACTTAATGATACTAAAAATTGCCAAGAATATCCCAAATAATTGATTATAACTGAAGCTAAAAACGAAACTAGAATTCCGACTATTATGCCTATTATTCCTCCGACTAGTGTAATAAAAACAGATTCGGCCAAAAATTGAACTATGATATGTCTAGTCCTGGCGCCGACCGCTTTTCGCAGGCCTACTTCGCGGATTCTCTGGTTAACTGAAATAAGCATAATATTCATAATTCCAATGCCACCAACCAGAAGAGAGATTCCGGCAATGCCGGCCAGAAAATATTTCAAAACATTAGTGATTTTATTTATCATCTCCAAGGCTTGCGCCGTATTTCGGACAGAAAAATCATCATCTGATGAATTTTTAATGTTATGCTTCATCCTGATCGTATATTTTATGTCAGCGGCCGCCCGATCCATATTTTCAAAAGAATCTATTTTTACGCGGGCAAAATTAAGATAATTTATTCCCAGCATTATTTTCTGGGCGGTCTGAAGAGGAACATAGATCATTTCATCAACATTGGAAAATCCCGAAGATCCTTTTTTTTCAAAAATTCCAATCACGACAAAATTAGTGTCCTTCAGGGAAAAAACTTTTCCAATCGGATCCTCGCTGCCAAAAAGATCTGCTGCTTTTTTAGAACCGATAACCGCCACTCGGGAAAGGCCCGCATCTTCTTCGTTGGTAAAAAATCTTCCGCTTTGCAATTTATTGCTTTCAACATCGATAAAGCCGGCCGAAACTCCCTGAAAATTGCTCTGGGAAGAATTACTCTTATATTCAGCCGTAGCCACTCCGCTGACATATCCCGAAGCTGCAATGGCATTCGGCACATTTTTTTTGATCATTATCGCATCCAAATCTGAAGTTTTGAGCGTTGTCGTCACAATCCCCATCACGGATGCCGGCGGGCCTTTTTCATCTGAAGCTCCCGGCAAAATTCCAACCAGATTTGTTCCCATTCCGTTGACTTGGTCGACAATAAGCTGCTGCGCGCTGGCGCCGATCGCCATGACAATAATCACTGAAGCAATGCCGATGATGATTCCAAGGATGGTTAAAAACGAGCGGAATTTCGCCGCCATCAGGTTTTTGTATGAAATTTTAATCGGACTACTTAATTTCATAAAAAAATAAAAAAATTAAAAATCAAAGTTTCAAAACCTCAAAAATTCAAAAAAATCCAAGATACAAAAAATCTAAATTTCAAATTTGCGAAAACGGAAGACAAAGTCATCGTCAGCATTCCACTCGTAGTCAGGCTCCGCCCAAGTGCTGTCCAACCAAGACTCGTCGTCATCATACCGAAGCACATAGAACACGCGCGGGTCGCCGCCAGAGCCGAGAATCTGCTTCATTGCAATTCTCAAATATTCTCCTTTGGGCTGTTCTTTTCCGAATATTTTTTCATAATCCAGTCTTATTGTCGGTCCAGTTTCCGGCGGACAAAGTTCCAATCCGAGCTCCTCGGCTTTATTATAAATTTCTTGAGTGGTTGCTCCGCTAGAAAAACCCAGATCGCCTACCTTGACTTTAATAAATTTTCCCTGCTCATTTTTTTCTGAAGCGAAAAATTCCGGTCTTTTCAGCATGTCTTTAGCATAATTATAAATATATATTTTTTCGTCACCTTGTGCTTTTTCTCTTTTTTCAAGTTCCTTCAGGATTTCTTCTTTTGTTCTGCCGCCTAGCTCCATTTCCCAAGTTTGAATTTTTCCTTCGGGAAATTTGGTATAAATGTGTTCAATATTATATTTCTGAATTAACTGAAAAATATTTGAATCTAATTCCCCGATATAGGCTTTGGTATTTTCATCTATTTCATTAACGCTTTGCGCAATTTCTTCGGGTGTGCATTCCAAAACAATCTGTGCGTCTTCTTTGACATTTCGGGCTTTGCGGATTTCTGCAATGCGTAGGTCTCTTTGATAGCCAAAGCTGTCAATTTGATTGTCTATTTCATAGAGAAAAACAAGTTCATCTTTAGTTAAAGATTCTTGCTTTTTTATCTTTTTGTCTATTTTAGTCAGAAGTTTCATATCAGCGTATTTTTTCTGATAGCTTTCGTAACCATTAAGTTTTTTGGCTTTTTCTTCCGCAATTTCTGCCATATTGCCTTCCAGATTTTGGTCGTTGTCAGCCACGCCTCTGATTTCGCCGATTGATTGCTGATTGTTTCTGCCGTCCATTCTGATAGCAATTCTCGGAATAGTCGGCTTGCCTTGGCTATCTAATGTGTAATAGACAAAAAAATCTCCGCCTTTAAGCTGGGTATCAGCCGTGGCAAAGCCTTTAGTGCACCAAGCTGTGCCTTTGTTTTGCAGTGATGCCCAAAGGGCGGTTGGGTCAGTTCCTTGCTGATATTTTATCCATTTGCCCCTGGTTTCTTTTTTCATTTCGGGAGTGATTTCCCCGGCTTGCTTGATCGCTTCGGCATATTGTTTGGCAAAAGATAGCTTGGCAAAATTATTGGCTTTTTCTTTGGTAATAAGCTGATCCGCTGGAATATTGTTGTTGGCTGCGGCTTGCTGCGCTTTCTGGATTTGTTCCAATATTTTAGGATTCTTGGAAGCTTCAACCATCTGCTCTACATAAGCTAAAGCTCCACGGTCAATGTCTGGAAAAAGACGGGTGCTTCCCTGTGAACGCTTGGTAAATTCACCCTTGTCTTTGTCATAGTCCCCCAGATCAAGAATATTACGAAAAACATAATAGCGGAACCAAGTAGGATACGGTTCATTCATATCAGAAAGATAGGAAATCCATTGATCCAAAGATTTTTCCAGATCCGTGACTGCAATGTCGCCTCTTTGTTCTAAAGCCTCATTGTTATATTCTATTTCCATGCCCATTTCTCTGGCGGCGCGCTCTTCTACTCTGGCCGCGCCTTCGGCCATTTTTTCCTTGTTCTGGCGAACGTATTTGTTCATGACCATTTCACGGAGCATCAAAAGAGCGCGGGGGCGCTGCTCGCCATTCAGTATTTTTCTTTTTTGGGTTTTATCCGGATCCAGAATTAGCTTTTCCAGACGGTCAAGATAATTCTGAATTTGAGCATCCGGATTTTGCAGAATTTTTTTTCCGGTTTTTGTTTCTGCGCGCTCAGCAGATTTTTTTACTTCCGGCGCGTTGTGCAGGTTATATTTTTGTTTGAGAAAATTCGGATTTTCTATAGACATATATTTCTAATTATTAAAAAAGTATTTTTGTAAATTTTTTATTTTCCAATCATTTTAAAATTTCCACCATTTACGATTCTTTTGCCGGTTTTTTGTTCCAATTCTTTTCTAGCATTTTTAGCAATTCGCCCGCCCTTTTTTGCCGGAACTTTATTTTCTTCAAAACCCTTGGTTTCCATTGTTTCCGCAATCTGCCGTGTAGAAAGTTCCGCCAAAGCCGTGAAAACCAATTCCGCGTCAGACATGTGGTCGCGCAGATTTTCTGTTTTCAAATTTTTTAGATTTTTATGCTCCTTTACTGTCAAGTCGCTCCATTCCTGATGGATGATATTGGTCAGAATAGCATACTCATCTTTTTCCTTGACTTCATTATTCTTCCAATAATCTGTCAGCTTGTTGCGTATTTCTTGCCCCATCATTCTTTGCTGGATCCATTCTTTGCTCCTGCCTAATCTTTGCCAATTTTCACGCGCGCGATTCAATCCTTTTTCCGGATCAGAAATTTCCTGAACTCTTTCATAGCCAACACGCGCTAACCATATTTTAAATGGTTCGGCTTTAGAAGATGGGATTGATTGAATAATACGGAATAGCCCCTCCGTATCAGCAGTATCCGTTAAGTATAACTTACCATCAGCAGATCGCATTTTCAGTTGTCGACAAAATGTCGACAACTCAGCTCTCTCTTCTGTTTTTACTCTAATTTTCATTTTAAACCAATAATCTCGCGGATTAACACTATCTGTAAGAGCCGCGATAACGTCAACCACGCTAAAATACCATTTCTCCTTTTCTTCATCCCAAATCCTGCGGATTTTTCTGCCTTCAAAAATGGCTATTTTTTTAGATTTTTTTAGCATAATTTTCCTCGTATTTTATATATAGTATTGTGTATGAAATTTTTCTTATACTTTATACATACTACATGATACATTATACTATTTTAACAGCGCTCCTTCTCCATCAGCGATCAATCTGTCTTTAACCGGTTCATCGGAAACAATGTGGCCGTCTTTCATTTGCAAAATTCTTTTGGCGTGCTTAGCAGTATAAGTTTCATGCGTGACCAAAATAATTGTGTGTCCGTGATTGTTCAGCTCTTGCAAAATTTTCATCACAGCCAAGCCTGATTTTGAATCCAGATTTCCAGTCGGTTCGTCGGCAAAAATAATTTCCGGATCATTGACCAGCGCCCGGGCAATCGCCACGCGCTGTTTTTCCCCGCCGGAAAGCTGGTTGGAAAGATAGGTTGCTCTGTGCTCCATGCCGACAGCTTTCAGCGCTTTGTCAACTTTTTCCTTGTTGTTTATTTCCAAGTGGTCTTCGTCATACAAAAGCGGGAGTTCCGCGTTTTCAAATACTGAAGTTTTGGGAAGCAAATTGAAAGACTGGAAAACAAATCCGATTTTTTTGTTTCGGAGTTTCGCCAGTTCGTCATCAGCATATTTATCGATATTTTTTCCTTCAAAAAGATATTCTCCGCAAGAGGCGCGGTCAAGCATGCCCAAAATCTGCATCAGGGTTGATTTTCCCGATCCTGACGGACCCATGATGGAAACAAATTCGCCTTTTTCTATCTTAAAATTTATTTCATGAAGAACCGGAGTTTCCACTTCGTCATTTATATATGTCTTGCAAAGATTTTTGACTTCAATTAGAGTACTTGACATTTTGGTTATTTTAGAGTATAATGGTAGGTTATAGTTCCAAAAAAATTAATGGCTCAGGTGAGCTAAAAGGAGGATAAATAATCATGTTGTTTAAAAATCTAGATCCTGGTAAGAAGTTTGTACTAAAAAGTTCTGCAAAAGAAATTACACCATTTTTTACTAAACTGGAACGTACTGTGATAAGTTTGCAAACGCTGGCAAATCATTTTGAAGAAACAAAAAATGAAAAAATAACCATGGGGGAACTAAAAAAACTTCGTTTGCTTACAGCTATAGGAACAAACGGAGATCTGATACCTATTTCTGAAGATGAAGAAATCATAGAACTAATATGACTTCATTAATTCACAACAACTCGCGGAAACTAACTTTTATATTTTAGTTAGCAAAAGCGAGTTGTTTTTTTATTTTGTCGTCACAAAGGTCACGACTTTTTCCCCGCCCTTAAGGCCGGATGTTACTTCCACCATACCTTCATCACCTTCCAAATCTGTTTCAATATAAACTTTTTCTGTCGTAATGCCGTCGACTTTCAGAACTTCCACATATTTTTTCTTGCCGTCTTCCTTGATTGCGCGAGCAGGAATCATAAGCACATTTTCTTTTTCCGCCGTGTGCACGTCAATGTTGGCGCTCATGCCATTCTTGAATCTTTCATCATAGGCAGGAAACTTGAGCTTGATTTTATAATAGACTACATCCTGAATGACTGTGGACGATGGTTCAATTTCAACAATTTCAGCTGAAAAAATATCCTCCGCACTGAAAGCATCCAGCGTTACATTGGCTTTTTGCCCTAAAGCTATTTTGACAATATCTGATTCAGGAATATTGGCTTGCACTTCCAGTTCGCCTTCTCTGGCGATTGTCACCACCGAAGTGTTGGCGGTCACAGCATTGGCCACCGTCGTTTCGCCTTCGTCCACATTTTTTGTAATCACTATTCCGCTGATTGGAGAATAGAGAGTGGTTTCGGCAATTTGTTCCTGAATAATATCAACAGCCGCTTCGGCTTTTTTAACCACCGCTCTTTGAGCGTCTTTTTGCGCCCAATTATAGCCGGACTTATTCCTTTTCATCGAATAAAGGGTGTTGCGTTGCGCCTTCAGGTCTTGCTGTGCCTGATAGAGTTGTTCGTCCAGAGAGCCTTTGTCGATTGTGGCAATTTTCTGTCCTTTTTCGACTTTATCGCCGATATCAACATACATTTTTTCAATCCGCCCGCTGATCTTGAAAGACAGATCGGCTTGCTCCTTGGCTACTAATTTTCCGGTTACGGAAACTGTCTGAGCCAAAGTTCCTTTTGTAACATCTGCGGTGGTATAGGTTGTTTTTGGTTCCCGACTTTTCACATACCAAAAAACACCGCCGATTATTGCTGCGACTATTAAAATCCAGATTGTCCATTTCTTTGCTTTCGCCATAAAATTTTTATTTTATATTTATAATAAAGTATTTTGCTTGTTTTGATTGTCCAATGCTTCATTGACCAGCGCATCGGCAATTTTATTTTTTTCACGCAAAATGTGATTGAAAGACACAGATTTAAAATCCAAAATCAAATTCCAGACTTCCAAAAACAACTTTTGAATGCGTTCTTCTTTGACTTTATATTCATGCTTCAGTTGTTTGGTGACAAACTCGCTGTCCAAATAGCATTCGATGGAATAGTCCTTGGCTTTGTCATTGCCAATAAGCTGTTTGATTTTTTTGAGCCCGAAAATCACCGCTTCATATTCGGCTTCGTTATTGGTTTTTTCGCCAATATAATGCCCGTATTGTTTGCGAAGTGTTTCCAGATACACACCAACAGCTGCCGGACCCGGATTATTTCTGGATCCGCCGTCAGTATACATTACGATTTTTTGTTCCATAACCTTGCTCCTATTTTACCAATATTTTCAGCTTTCGGCAACTAAAATAACAGATCATAAAAAAAACAAATGCCAAACAAAAAAACAGCTTGGCATTTGAAAATTTGTAATTTTTACAATAGTCTGGCTGTCAGATAGCCAATACCGGTCGGATATTCATAACTTAAAAGATTGAATTTATATTTTTTGCCATGCAATGCCCCTAAAAGAATCATGATCGGACGCAATCCGCATTCAGCCGATTTAGTTATGTTTCTTTTATCCAAAAGCATGAGTTCGGATATTTCATTGTTTTCCAGATAACGAATGACTTTTTTATCAAATTCCTTGGCCTTTGGATAAAAACCAGCCGGCGAATCCGGAGTCAATCTGTGCGAAAGGTTGCCACTGGCAATAATTGCCACTCTGCGGCCGGAATTTTCAATTATTTTTTGCAAAGTTTCTCCGTAGCGATAGTGGAATTCATAACTCATCATCGAAAAAGCCAGATGCACAACCTTAGGCCTGATATTTTTAGTCAAATGATAGAGAGGAATCAATGCTCCATAATCTAAAAGGCTTGGATGCAGTCTCGCCATCAGCTCTTTTTGCAGGCACAAAAAATTCAGCTCATCGGTAATTTTAGAATCATTGGCATATTTATACTCTTTGTTTGATCCAATTTCTCTCAGGTTTCCCCTGAGTTCGCTGGCAGAATTTATCACGAAAGTATATTCCTCAGAATAGGCATGGGGAGAAATTATGACAATTGTTTCCGGATCAGCTTTTTCAAGGCCAATTCTAAGTTTTTCAAAAGCATCAAGAGTTTTTTTTATAAGACCAAAACTCCCCGGCTTTCCGATGCCCGGAATACTTTCTGGCGGATGAGGCATTATAGCTGCAAAGACAAGCATATTTCTGGTTTAAAATTTATAAATTCAAAGCCAGATAATAGTACAAAAGAAAATAGAAAATATTTTAAGTTGGAAAGCTTACCAGCCGCCACCGCCTCCGCCACCGCCGCCTCCGCCAGCACTACCGCCGCCGCCCGACCCGGAAGGCGCTGAAGTATTGGAAGAAATGTCTGAAGACAAACTATCCATAGCGCTGACAAAACTGTTCGCGTCAAATGAAGCCATGCTTCCCACATACCAAGCCGGGGCATAAGTGTTGTAAAAATCCTTTCCGTATATTTCTTCCATTCTTTTTATCCATTCCTTAGTTATCCCGAAAACAATCGCATAGGGCAGAAATTTTTCAAAAATGTTTTCTTTTTCATAAAACTTCGCCCGATCCTTGTCGACTGTTTCCATAAATAGCTTAAATCCCTTGATTTCCCAATTTAAATTAGCACCGGCTAAAGTTCTTTTGGGCATAATAAAACTGAAAAAGAAAATTATTACCACAGAAAGAGCTAAACCAATACCTAATGTTGTTAATGATTTTCCAAAAAGAACAAAAGCTGCCCATAAGCCCAAAAAGCCAAGAATTTTCAAAAAAATACCAAGATGCAGACCTGTTGGAACAATTAAACCCTTATCTTTTAATATTTTTTCCGTTAATTCTTTTATATCATTAATGTGCGCAAAGAAAGAATCCCTGAGTTCCGAAAGCTTCCTTTTTTGTTTGCTGTCAAATATGCATTTCAAAATCATTTTTTGCGCTTCATTTATTTTTTGTTCTGATTCTGAATTTTGTTTTTTTTCAAGTTCATAATCTTTGCTATTAAAAAAAAGTATTTTTTCTGAAGTTTCTTTTATAGTTATGATTCCGCGCGTCGCAAAATAGATTATTTCAGCCGTGATCAGATTATTGTCAAATCTTCCGTTTTTCATCAGCATTCCAAGTTCGATCGGGCTTAAATTGCCCGGCGCATCATATTCCGGAATTACAGTTTTATCCACTTTCGGATCTTTGCCGTATTTATACCACAAGAAAAAACAGATAATAAAGGTTACCAAAGGAATTGCCAAAAAGGCATATCTAGCAAGCAGTTCTGAAAAACTAAAACGATAGGGCATAAAAATGTTTTTAGGGAAAGTGGCGGAAACCGTCACTCCTTGATGCACATTGAACATTTTTATTGAATCAAACTCCAGAACATTTGAGGCGCCCCATCTGTAGGTTGCCAAATCTTTGCTTTTGCTGCCTAACGCTCCGGTATAATAGTCAACGGTTGTGTTCTGCGAATTTATTTCCTGAGGAAAAATTATGGATGCGTGGAATTTGTCCGTTTGTAAATCCCAAAAATTGCCATTAAGATTCCAATAAAATTCATCAAAATTTTGATTGCCGAAACGGATGGCATTTTTGACAGTGTAATGAATTTTATAAATATTTATCCCTTGCACAATTGTGTTTGCATCACCTATTTTCCAGGTAATTGTTTTGTCGGAAAAATTTTGTGTTTCCTGAAATTTATATGATTTTCCTTTTTCATCCGTGATTTCCAAAAGTTTTATTGGTGTTTCAATGGTTGTTCCGTCTCTTATTTTTATTCTGGTTGGCAAAATTCTAAATATTCCATGCTTATCTAGTGCGTCACCACAATTAGCTTTTATAGTTTCAACAATATCCAAGGTAGAATTTTTATTAACAGTAATAACAGAATTAAATTCCATAATTTCCCAATCATTGAGATTTTGCCCAGCAAAAACCGAGCAAGGAAAAATAAAAATTATTGCCAAGAAAAAAATAATCCGGGTTATAAATTTATTTTTTCGGAAAACATTTTTCATTATTTTTATTTATCCTGTTAAATCTCTTTGCGTAATTTAACAGGGCAAATTTTTTAATTTATCTCCGATTTTCCAAACATCGCCGGCACCCATGGTTATGAGAATATCATATTGGCCCGATTTTTCCCGCAAATATTCCACTGTTTCCTCAATGGTGGGAATATATTCCGCTTTATCGCGATTATAAGTGTTAATGAGTTCAACCAAATCATTCGAAGAAACTCCGCCTTGTTGTTCGCGCGCACTGCCATATATGTCAATAATGATGGCTTTGTCGGTGTCATCAAAACTTTGGGCGAATTCCGAAAGCAGCGCCTTGGTGCGAGTGAAAGTGTGCGGGTGGAAAACTGTCCAAATTCTTTTGTTTTCTCCGAAAATTTGCCGCGCGCCCCGGAGCGTTGCCTGGATTTCATCGGGATGATGCGCATAATCATCAATAAGAATTGCTTCTTTGAACGTCCCGATTTTTTCAAAACGGCGCGTTGCACCCTTAAAATTTTTGAGAGCAATTTTTACTTTCTGGAGATCCAGCTGCATTTGGTGGCAAAGAGCAATCACTGAACCAGCATTGAGAATGTTGTGTTTGCCGACCAGCGACGTTTCAAAAACTCCCAGGCTTTCTTCCTTGTAAAAAATTTCAAATTGCTGGATCTTTTCCTGATCGCCGTCCACAGATTGCTGATTGCTGATTTTGTAGTCGCAATCTTCCGAAAAACCAAAGGTCAATACTTTACAATTTGCACTGGTCGAGACATCCAGTGTGTCGCTGCTGTCTCCCCAGACAATCAAAAATCCGGTTTTGGGAAGTTTGGCCACAAAATCACGAAAGACCTGTTTGTATTCGGAAAAATTCGGAAAAAAATCCGGATGATCCCAGTCGACACTGGTCAGAATGGCCGACCATGGATTGTAATATATCAATTTATTTTGATATTCATCCGCTTCGGCTGCAAAATATTCCCCTTGGCCTGTGAGCACGTTGCTTTCCCAGTCAATCACATTGCTGCCTACCAGCACAGTTGGATCAATTCCGGCCAATTCGAAAGCCTTGCCCAATAAGGCAGTGGTGGTGGTTTTTCCATGGGTTCCACAAACTGCTATTCCCATTTTTTCATTAAACAACTGCCCCAAAGCCTGAGGATAATCCAGCAGCAAGATATTTCTTTTTTTAATTTCTGCTATTTCCAGATTATCGTCCCGAAAAGCAGTAGATCGCACAGCAAAATCAACGTCTGTTGGTATGTTGCTTTTTTTGAATTCATTAAACACTTTTATCCCCTTGCCTTTTAGGACGCGCTGGTAGAAATGATCGCCATTATCACTGCCGGAAACATCATATCCCATTTTTTTATACAGCTGCGCCAAAGCAGACGTGCCTGCGCCTTCAATGCCCACAATATAGACTTTTTTATTCTTAGAATTTCGGCTTTTCATAAAATTAAATTTATATTTTATGAACGCGCAATTTCCACAAGGCTGTTGCTGATTACTTCTGCTGCATTTGGATGATAGAAAGTTTTGATTTTTTTAACCATCATCCTTCTTAATCCATCGTCATTAAAAATTTTATTGATATTATTAATAAGCATATGTTCGCCTAAATTAGTTTCTTCTAAAACTATGGCCGCACCAATGCGCGCCAGCGCATAGGCATTCATCCTTTGGTGGTCATTGGCGCTTTCCGCAATCGGAATCAGAATTGCCGGCTTATTATTGGCTGCAATTTCAGTTATGAAAGCGGCTCCGGCCCGACTGATGACTAAATCGCTTAACATAAAGGCATCTCTAAGTTCATTGGCATTCATAAAAGGAGTCGCAAAATAGCCTTCCCGTCCTATTTTAACTCCCATAAAGGCAGCTTCCTTTTCCACTCTTTCAAAATGTTTTTCTCCTGTCTGATGAATAATCTGGTAATATGGAAGCAATTTCGGCAAAATATGCACTATTGCATCGTTAATTATTTTTGCTCCCTGGCTGCCGCCTAAAACCAAAATGGTTTTTTTAGAAAAAGTAAAACCCAGTTTTTCTCTCAACATTTCCGAATTGCCTTCGGTTACTTCAAAACGGATCGGGTTTCCGATTAAAGCTGTCTTGTTTTTGGGAAAATATGCTTCAGCGGAAGGATACGCGACGGCAATCCGAGTGGCAAATTTGGCTAAAAATTGATTGGCAACTCCGGGCGTACTGTCTGATTCATGAATAAGTATCGGGATCCGATATAGCCAAGCCGCCAAAACAATAGGTACGGCCACATAGCCTCCTTTGGAAAAAACAACATCCGGCATGAACCACAGCAGCATCCATAAAGACTGGAAAAAACCGATTGGCACTTTAAAAAAATCTACAAAATTCATCAGAGAAAAATAGCGGCGCATTTTTCCAGCCAGCACTGATTTGACTTTTATGCCGGCTTCGCTCATCATTTGTTTTTCCATTTCCGCGCCCGAGCCGATGTATAAAAACTCAACTTCATGGCCGAGTTTTGTTTTTAATTTGTCAGCCACTGCTATGAGCGGTGTTAGATGCCCGCCTGTTCCCCCGCCTGTTAATACTATACGCATAGTTAAAATTATTTATATAAATTATTTTAAAAACTCTAAATTATAATTTCGAAATTCTAAACAAATTCTAATTCTTAAAATTATAAATTCAAAACATTTAGAATTTTTGTCATTTGAATTTGGATATTGTTTAGAGATTAGGATTTCATGCTTCGTGTTTTATATGTTTATCATATTAATATTATATAGAAAAATCCAAAATTAGCCTAATTTTTACCCATATTTGCATGCTTTGAAATATTCAGCAAAATTCCAATTCCAGCCATCAAAAAAACCAGTGAAGTTCCGCCATAGCTTATGAAAGGAAGCGGAATGCCGGTCAGCGGAACCAAAGCAATATTGGCGCTGATATTTATAAAGGCCTGAAAAACTATCCACATTATAATGCCGACTGCTAAAAGTTTTCCAAAAACATCCGGTGCGTTCTTGGCAATTTTGATACCGCGCATAGCCAGCAAAACAAACAATATTATCAGGGCTGTTGCTCCAATTAGACCCAGTTCTTCTCCGATTATAGCAAATATTGAATCGCCGACCGGTTCGGGCAAATAATTGAATTTTTGCCGGCTTTGTCCTAAGCCCACTCCGAATATTCCGCCTGTGCCAATCGCCAAAAGCGCTTGATTGATCTGATAGCCAATTCCTTGCGGATCGCTCCGGGGATCAAGAAAAGCCAGGATGCGATTGAAACGATAGGGCTCAATCTTAATTAATATCCAGAGAAACAGCAGGCCTAGTCCGCCAATAGAAGCAATGTGTTTGAAACTGGCGCCAGCCACAAAAAAAATGGCAATGGAAGTCAAAACAATAACACCCAGAGTTCCTGTGTCCGGCTGTTTCATAATCAAAAGTCCCATGAGACCCATGATTCCCAAGAAAGGCAGAAAACCCTCAAAAAAATCTTTGATGCGATGCTTTCCCCGGCTTTCGAGCCATGCCGCCAAATAGATTATTATTGAAAGTTTAGCCATTTCTGAAGGTTGAAAAGAAAAAGGCCCAAGAAATATCCAACGACTGGCGCCATAAACCTTCGTTCCAACCCCTGGCACGAAAACCAGCACTAAAAAAATTATCGAAGCAAAAAAGAATATGACGGAAATTTTTTTCCAAAAATGGTAGTCAATGCGGGAACAGACAAACAAAGCCAAGAGTCCAGGAACAACTCCGTAAATAAGCTGGCGCTGGAAAAAATAATATGCATCGGCAAAACGCGTTTCGGAATAAATCACGCCCGCGCTGGAAATCATGACCAAGCCAAAAATCAGGAGGATCATGACGATTGTGAATAAAGTTTTATCTCCGTTCTTAAAAGGCATAAATTAAAAACAAAATTTATTTTTTTGATTTTGATTTCTTTTCTCTCCACTTTTCAATTTCTGCATGATGGCCGGAAAGAAGTATTTTGGGCACTTTCCATTTATTAAATTCTTCCGGTTTGGTATATTGCGGAAACTCCAGATAACCTTCTTTGGAATGTGATTCGATTTTTGCGCTTTCTTCATTGCCTAAAACACCAGGAAGCAACCGGGCAATCGAATCGACTATGGCCATGGCCGGAATTTCCCCACCAGTCAGAACAAACTCACCAATAGAAATTTCTTCATCTGCAATTTTTTCCGCCACTCTTTCATCCACGCCTTCATAGCGTCCGCAAATGAAAATTAATTGATCATATTTTGAAAGTCTTTTGGCATCTTTTTGGGTATACGTCTTCCCCTTTGCCGAAAAAAGAATTGTCCTGCTGGTTTGTTTCTTGTTTCTTGTTTTTTGTTTCTTTATTGCGTTTATGCATCGATAGATAGGTTCAACTTTAAGCACCATTCCCGCTCCTCCGCCATACGGCGTGTCGTCAACAGTTTTATGTTTGTCAGTCGTGTAGTCGCGCAGGTTGTGAACATTGATTTCAATTGCACCGCTTTTTTGCGCGCGCTTAAGAATAGACTCATTGAAATATGAGGTAAAAATATTGGGAAAAATCGTTACTATGTCAAATTTAATCATAAAGTTATTATTTCACGCCTGCCAAAATAATCTTCAGAATTATTTTAACACACATTAAAAAACAAAAAAAGCCCTTCAGAAAGCGCAAAACCCCCGATAAGCGAGGGTTTTGTTATGTAAAGATTTTGAGAACAAATTATATGTTTCCAAGAACATCATCAATGCTCTTTTTTCCTTCTTCGGCAGCCGGTTTTTCCTGTCTTTCTCCGCGAGTAGAACCTTCTGGTTCATTGATTTTCAAGTTTACACGTGCATTGTTTCTGGCTCCGATAACTCTAAGAATTGTTCTGAGAGCTTTGGCAGTCTGGCCTTCCCGGCCGATTACCATCCCCATATCAGCTGGATTCACATCCAACGAAATGAGAACGCCCATTTCATCAATTTTTCTTTCTACCTTAACATCACCAGGATTGTCGACGAGCGCCTTGACGGCAAACTCCAAAAACTCCTGATCCGTTGCTCTTTTGTCTGTCATAAGTGTGTTTTCTTTAATTACTGATTAATACTAACAATGGGATAAAATATGGAGCGGTCGACCAAAACCGTTTCTGTTTTTTATCCTCACCTATATTATAATTATAGTCTAATTTTGAATTTTTGTCAAATTTGCAGTTATCAACACGCACTAATGTTTCTTTTAATTATTCCTTCTTTTAAACAATACTCCGACTGTTTTGAGGCAAATTTGAATATCAAGCCAAAGTGACCAATTTTCAATGTAGTATACATCCAATTTATATTCGTCTTCAAACTGCAAATCACTGCGTCCGGAAATTTGCGCCATACCCGTAATCCCCGGCTTTATGGTCAGAAGGCGCCGGTGATATTCATTATATTTTTCAATTTCGCGCTTCTGGTGCGGACGCGGTCCCACTAAGCTCATATTGCCTCCCAAAACGTTGAAAAATTGAGGCAGTTCGTCAATGGAGTATTTTTCAATAAAAGCTCCGACTTTTGTTTTACGGGGATCATTTTTTATCTTGTATAATGGCCCTTTTCGTATTGAGTTTTCAGCAATAAGTTTATTTTCGTATTCTAAAGCTTTTTTGCCTTCCTCTGTGTGGGGATCAGTGCAAAGCTCTTTTTTCATATAGCGGAATTTGTAAACAGGAAATAATTTTCCATCGCCGCCCATTCTTTCATTTTTATATATTATAGGTCCTCCGGTTTCAAGCCAGATCGCCAAGGCTGCCAAAAGCATGATCGGCGAAAAAATAATAATCAAAATAACGGACCCCACTACATCGAAAACTCGCTTCAAAATTTTCCCCCATCCATCCAGCGGAGTGTGTTTGATTTCAATTATAGGTTCACCATTAAAAATGCTGGCTTCAAACTTGGCCGTTTGCAAAGTTGTTGGCATAAATTTATAGGCGATGTTATTGATGGCGCAATAGTCAATCAATTTTGTCTGTTCGGAATCAGTTAGGGTTGGATCACAAACTATTATTTCATCCACTCCTGAAATTTCTTTTATTTCTTTGATTGCATGCAAGCTGGCTGTTTCAATGTTTCCCACGATGCGGTATCCCAGATAAGAATTTTTTCTTATAACTTCTTGCATGCGTGCTATTTTTCCATTGTGGCCAATGAGTAAAAGCCGGTGTACGCCTATACCCTTGTTTTCAAGCAAATATCTCTGGATTCTGTGCAATAAATATCTGCCAATTGTCACATACGTAACGGCCAAAATCCAAGCAACCAAAATTATGAAACGTGATGAAAACCACTCCCGTTTTAAAAATATTGCCACGATTATAACAACCAGTCCTATGGATGTTGCAAAAAAAACTTTCAGGCTTTCCTTCCAAAAATTTCGCGTGACTTTCAAATCATATAAGCCCTCCAGCGCATAAGTTAAAACGAAAAAAGGAACCACTATGAAGACAGCAGCTAAATAACTTTTCAAAGGAAAATTGTAAAGCTTGGGCTGAAGAGCGATAAATACCGGAAATTCACGAATGACAAAAGCGCTCAGCGCTGCCAGCACTATCATGGTAATGTCTACTGGAATTTGTACTGAGCTGAACAATAGTTCTGATCGTTTTTTCATAAAGAATAAAAGCTTGAAAAAGATTTTAAGCGTAAAATTTATCAAATCATCCGATAAGCCGGATTCTGTTCAGGAGCCTGCCTTGAAACCCCATATTCTACTGCGAAGCCATAATTTCGGCTGTAAAAATTTCAAATCTCATCGGGTTATCACTGGATAGCCCTCTTCGACTTTCAATTTTTTCGCTCGAAATTCTGGCTTCTCGTTACGAAAGAGGATTTCAAGGCAGGCTCTGCGACAATTATTTATCTAGATCTATTGTTACCAATAGATTCAAGCGGCACTTCCCGATTCGCCAACCGGCAAAATCAGGACACGGCCTTTCACCACGCAGGGTTTACCATCTTTCATTGTCACCAATGAAGAACTTTTGTAGTATTTCGTTTCGCTAATCAGCTGATAAAGCGAAAACTTATACACCAAAAAACTTTTCACCTTTTCCCATCTCTTTTTAAAAAGAACTGGGTAGTATCGTCTCTGTGGCACTTTCCCTGGCTGCATTTTGCAATACAACCGGTGGGTGTTACCCACTACGCATAATCAATGCCAAGCATTGGCTGGTGTCCGGACTTTCCTCCCCGATAAATCGGGGCAATTGTCTGGATGATTTGATAAATTTTAATCTCAAAGAACCCATGAAAACATTATAGCATAACCAGTCTAATATATAAACAAATTGACTTTTTGTCAATAGCCCAACATTAAAAAATTGCTTAATTAAAGCAAAATTTGGCCTGATTCCTTCTTTTTTTGCACTTAGCGGATTCCTAATATTTCCGGAATTGTTTTAGAAAAATTGCAGCCGATGATACGGCATTTTTTTGGACATTTTTTGATTTTTAGCCTTTCTTTTCTGGCTTTTTCTCCAATGAGAATATCCTTCAAATTTTCATTGGCCATATTTCCAATTATTGCGCCTTTATAACACACGGCTAATTTTCCGTCCGGATAGATGACCAAACTGCGTTGGCCGGCAAAACAGCGGCGCTTTAGAGCGCTCGCCTGATCAAGATAATACTGCTTGATCGCAGAAAGGCTTGCCGTGGAGTTTTTTATTTTTTGTGTTTTATTTTTACTAAGCCAAGAAAATAATTCTTCAATTGATTTTTTGTCAGGCCATAGACTTTCAATCGTTGCAATTTTATCTTGGCCACTTGCCGGTTCTACTCCTATTGGTTCATCCAGCGACTGCAAAACAATTGAAATTTTTTCATGCCCCGGACGATTATAATAATTTATAAGATTTGGGATATCTGAAATATTTTTTCTTGTAATCAAAACACCTATGTCGACTTGTATGCCTTGTTTTTGTAGCAAATCAATGGCTTCTTTTGCTTTTTTGGCCGAACCAGGCACGCCGCGCAGATCATCATGGACTGTTTCTTTCAGGCCATAGAGAGAAATTTTTACAAAATCCACGCCTGCCATTTTTAGATCAGAAATGTTTTTTTCATCCAATAAGTAGCCGTTTGAATTTATGCCGACATTTTCAAAAAAATTTTTTAAATGATTAATGAGGAAAAAAACCAAATCTTTGCGTATCATTGACTCACCTCCGCTAATTTCAATTGAAGTTTTTTTGGACAAAGAAAATTTGAGTTGATCAGAAATTTTTTCCCATTCTGCTTGAGACAATTCTGGATACTTTTCTGCTCGCCAAACAGTGCACGCCTGGCATTTAAAATTACAGCGAAAAGTAACAACCAGGCTTACAATTTCCGGAGAAATTAAATATTTTCCAGATGCATAACTTATTTCCTGCAATACTCTTTTTTTAATTTTATTTTTAACCATAAAAATTCTTATCCAAGAAAATCAAAAAAACAAAAAATTATCTGTTAAAATACCAGTCATAAACCTCTTTTGTGACAGGCAAAGCGCTTGAATGTCCTTCGCCGCCGCCTTCCACTAAAACAACCATGGCTATTTGCGGATTCTCATAAGGAGCAAAGGAAGTAAACCATCCATGCGTCTGGTTGCCTGTTCCAAATTGAGCTGTTCCCGTTTTGCCGGCAATTTCAATTGACATATCTTTAAGTGTTTGGGCAGTTCCATCAGTTACGACCTTGCGCATGCCTTCCCTGATAACACTGATGATTTCCGGAGAAACAACGTTTGAATTCATAATTTGGGGCTGGATACTGAGAAGTGAATTGTCATTTTTCTTGATTTTGGAAACAAAATGCGGTTTAAAAATTTTTCCTCCATTAGCAATCGCAGCCGTATAGTTGGCTAATTGTATGGGAGTGGCACTTATAAAACCTTGTCCAATTGCGGCATGATAACTATTGCCAATTGTCCATTTTTCTCCAAATTTGTCCAATTTCCATTGCTCGTCAGGAATAAGCCCCTTTTTTTCACCGCCGATATCAACTCCAGTAAGTTGTCCAAGCCCGTACAGATTGTACCATTTTTTCATTTTATCCATACCTAAACCCCGGATAGCGCTATAACCTCCGCCTATTGTATAAAAAAATATGTCATTACTTTCAGCTATAGCCGTACGCACATCACTGGGACCATGGGCTTTCCAGTCACCAAAAGAATAATTGCCAATGTAAAGCCGGCCGCCTAAACCATCAATAATCGTTTCTGGAGTAATGGTACCTTCGGATAAAGCTGCTGAGGCAATTATAGGCTTAATTGTGGAACCGGGCGGATATTCGCCTGCTATAGCCCGATTAAACAAAGGCTTATTTGAATCATTGATTAAATTAGCATAATCAGCACTTGATATTTTCTGAGCAAACAGATTGTTATCGTAGCTAGGAATGCTGACCATAGCCATGATTTCCCCATTTTGCGGATTTATAGCCACAGCTGCAGAAGTTTTTGTCTGAGTTTTAAGCATAACATCGTTCAGACTGTCATATATTTTTTTCTGCAAATCGCTGTCTATTCCCAAAATCAAATCATTGCCGGTTTTCGGATTAATAATGCCGATTTCACGTTTTATATTTCCCATTGAATCAACTTCCACTTGGGTAGCGCCATGCACTCCGCGCAGATATTGTTCATATGATTTTTCAATGCCTTCCTTGCCGATATAGTCAGTTAGCAGATAGCCCTTATTGCTTTCCAATTCTTCTTTTGTGATTTTGCCTTCATAGCCGAGAATGTGGGAAAAAATAAGGCCGTCAGAATAGGAACGTATGGCTGTTTTTTCTATATCAATTCCCTGCAAATAATTATTCTTTTCTAAAAGTATTAATGATTCATCTTGTGAAATGTTTTCTTTTAGCAAAACTGAATTCAAGGAGCTGGAAATGCTTTTTTCAATTTTTTCCTGAATTTCTTCTTTGTTCATTTTTAAAATGTTGGCAATTTCAGCCGACATTTCTTTTATTTTTTGCTCATCCCTGGGCAAATACGCCGGAATAATAACCGCATCCATGCTGGGGATATTGTTGACCAAAACTTTTCCAGTGCGGTCAAAAATGCGGCCACGCGGAGCGTTGATGACAATAGAACGGATGCTATTGCCTTTAGAAATATCTTGATAATAAGGTCCTTTGATAACAGTCAAAAAAAACACTCTGGCCGCCAAAACCAGCATGCCGGCAATTATTATCCACCACAAAAAATCAAACCACTTCTTTTTAAGAGGCCGCTCCATTTTTGCGGCTTCTTTTTCAGTTGCCGTCAAAACATAATCTTCAATTTCCATGCCGGAATATGCTTTGGATTTATTGCGATTGAACATAAAATAATTTTATTGATTGTGATTTGTAAATATTTTTTGAACCAGCGAATGAAAATTTGCAATTTCCCGTTTTTCACTTTTTTATCAGTTATATTGTTTCCAGCTTGAAAAATTTTTTTATTTTTTTCAATAAAATAAACCAGCCGAAAAACAAAATTTCATTACAAATTATTTTTAACATTATTTCGCCTACGCCGCCAAACTTTCTCCAATATTCATACATTGCCTGGTTTTCATAAACAGCAAAAATGGCCAGAACAATTTCTGAAAAAACAGTCACTGCAATAACAAAAATAAAAAAAAGGAAAAGTCCGGTACCTCGAAAATTCAGTGACAATCGTTTGGAAAAAAAACTCACAAAATAGACGACGACCAGAAAAATCAGCACATGTTCGCCTATGGGCGAATAGGCGGCAAGATCGTAAAAAATTCCAGCAACAATTGCCCAGCCGATAAAAGCCTGAAATCCATCCAACATTGCCCACGCCAAAACAGCCATCAGAACTGCATCGCCTAAAACTTGATTGCTAAAAAAAACTGGCAATATGCTGGTTTGGGCAATAACAGCAAATAATAAAACAAAGGAATATACAATTTTTTTTCTCATATCTTTACTTGCTGCCCTTGATTATAAAAACCATTTGCAATTTTGAAATCTGAATTGGAGCTGTCAACGTGCCCTGCTGGAAAAGATGGTCTTTGGAAGGATGGACTTCCTGAATGGTTCCGACAAAAAGCCCGCGCGGAATTTCACCTCCAATGCCGGAAGTTACAACTTTATCTCCTGCATTGATCGAGTCAGCTTGCAAAACCATATCCAAAACAATTCCCAATCCATATTCTCCTTTCACAATCCCCTTGGCTTCATTTTCTACTGTTATAACATTGAGAGTGCTTTTTGGATTTGTTAGCAGCATAACTTTGGAAGTTTTAGCGCTGACTTCATGAATTTTTCCTACAAGAACGCTTCTGGAAATAATAACTGGCATGTTAGGAGCGATTCCGTCTTCACTGCCTTTGTCAATTTCAATCCAATTTTCAGTTCCGCTTGGATCCTGACTTACCAAAAAAGCCGGCACTAAATCATATTTTTCTCGGGGCAAAATGCTTATTTGTTCGCGCAAATTATCGTTCTCCTTTTTTATATCAGCATACATGGCGCTGGCAGCTAAAAGTTCCTGATTTTCTTTCCGCAAATTTTCATTTTCACGCTTAAGCTGGCCGATTTCTCCTGCAAATTCCTTGACATTATTAATGCCTACTGAAAATGAGTAAAAAAATTTTTGAAACGGCGCCAAGACAGAAACAAAAACTGATCTCACTGGATTAAAAATCGTAACCGGATTTAAAAAAACAAGGCCGATAAAAATAGCGGCAATAATAAGAACTTTAAAAAATCTGGTAGCAATAAATTTTTGCATACTCTAGAATTATTTGAAGGCTTTTTCCCTTTGATCTTCAACTAAAATTTCTTTCAATGTTTCCATGTCTTCCATAACAATTCCCACTCCGCGCACGACCGCCGTCAGAGGATCTTCCATCATTCGAACCGGCATTTCCGTCTGATTCGCCACCAGTTTATCTAATCCGCGAATTAGGCCGCCGCCGCCAGCCAAAATAATGCCTCTTTGCATGATATCGGAAAGAAGTTCCGGCGGAGTTTCTTCAATAACTGTTTTTATATTATTAACAATAATTCTGATCGAGCGTGAAATCGCTTCACGAATTTGTTCGTCATTAACAATAACTTCTTTTGGAAGTCCACTAACCAGGTCACGGCCACGCACCGAAATTTTCAACTGATCTTTTAATGGATAAGCACTGCCAACCGCAATTTTTATGTCTTCAGCTGTTTTTTCGCCAACCATCAGATTAAATTCATCGCGGCAATATCTCACGATATCTTCATTCATTTCATCACCAGCCACGCGCAAACTTCTGGCACTAACAACGCCACCCAGAGAAATAACAGCTATCTCGGATGTGCCGCCGCCAATGTCCACGACCATATTCCCCTTGGCATCAGTTACCGGAAGCCGAGCGCCGATAGCCGCTGCCATTGGTTCTTCAATCAAAAATGCTTCGCGCGCTCCGGCATTCAAGGCTGCATCAACCACAGCCTTTTTTTCAACTTCCGTTATGCGAGACGGTATTCCAATTAAAATGCGTGGGCGAGGCGCGAAAAAAAATGAGTCTTTATTAATTTTATCAATAAAAAATTTCAACATTTGGGTTGTCACTTCAAAATCACTGACTACTCCGTCAACCAACGGTCTGGTGGCTACAATATGGCCAGGGGTTTTCCCTACCATTCTTTTGGCATCACGCCCAATAGCTAAAACCTGCCCAGTGCGTTTATTGATAGCAACAACTGACGGTTCATTAATAACAATGCCTTTGTCTTTGACATAAACCAGCGTATTGGCTGTCCCCAGGTCAATGCCAATATCTTTCGACATATTGCCGAGAAATTTGCCAAAAATTCTTTGAAATAATCCTTTTATTTTTTCCACCATTATAATAATTTAAATAAACACAAAAAGACATTCCCTTGGGAATTCTGTTTTTTGCCTGTTGTATGTTTATATTTAATACCTATTTTATGATACTTAAAATAGGCCCTTATGTCAAAAATAAAAAACAGAGAATCAATTTCTCTGTTTTCAAAAATTATTCCTTTAAAAGCTATTTTTAAGGTATTATTATAATCCGTATTTTGCTTTGTTTCGGTTGTGTTCTTCTAAAGTTTTGGAGTAAACCGTGTTTTTAGGGTCCTGCGGATCAGTCAAGAAATAGAGATAGTCGGTTTTTTCAGGATAGAGTGCCGCTTGAATTGTTTCAATTCCCGGATTGGAAACCGGACCTGGAGGCAAACCTTTGTATTTGTAAGTATTGTAAGGCGATTCGATTTGTGTGTCAGCATAAGAATATTGGCTTTTGTTGACACCTAGAATATAAGCTAACGTTGCACAACTTTGCAGGGCTTGCCCGATAGCAATTCGTTTCCAAAAAATTCCAGAAACTATTTTAAAATCCTCTGGTGTTTTCACTTCTTTTTCCAAAAGACTGGCCATTGTTAAAATTTCAAAAACTGATTTTTTCTGATTTTCTATTTCTGTTCTCATTCCATCAGTTATTTTGATTTCTGTGTTATTGAGGATTTTTTTTAAAATTCCTTCTGGAGTAGCTTCTTTGGCAAATTTATATGTGTCCGGAAAGAGATAACCTTCCAGAGTTGCTTTAGCCGGCTTTTTGTTCAAAACCGGGAATAATGAAACTATTTCTTGCGGAGGATTATTGACTAGTTTCAAAAAATTTTCACCGTCAAAACCCTTAGAACTTAGGCGCTCGGACATCTGTTTGGCTGTCCAGCCTTCGGGAAAAGTTATTGTTATGTATCCGGGAAGCATATTTTCCTGATCAGTCAGGAATTTGACTATTTCCGGAATAGTCAAATTGCCGCTAATTTCGTATTTTCCCGGTAAAAATTTTCCTGAAGATTTTTGTTTCCAAACATACAGGAAAAAGTAAAAATCATTGGAAATCAAATTTTCCTTTTCCAAATTATTTCCAATTTTAGTGCTGCCATCTCCCTTTACAATTTCAAAAGTCTTATTTTCTCGATATTCTCCTTGCGAAAAGTAAATCTGATAATAAACATAAAAAAACCCTCCTATTAGCAGGAATAAAATGACAGCCAAAATACTGATTTTTCTTCTAATACTCATAAAAAATATTTAATCATTTTTGAGAAATGGCACAAAAGCAAAACCAGAAAATTTTTCTATATGAAAATCATCTTCGCTCTTTTTTTCAACATACCAAATCGAATTATTGACAGGAATAACCATTTTTCCTCCCAAAACCAGCTGCTGTTTGAGTGCTGGCGGAATTTCATCAACTGAAGCACTGACCAAAATTCTGTCATAAGGAGAATTCTGCAAAAATCCGTTTTTTGCGGAATCAGAATAAAATTCAGCAATCCCCTTTTTAACAAAACCGAATTTTTCTACATTTTTTTCTCCTATTTTGCACAACTCTTCTATTATTTCCATCGCTGTTACCTTACCTTTATCCCCGACAATATAGGATAAAAGACCCGTGGTCCAGCCAGATCCACTACCAACGTCTAGAATATTTTGTCCAGGTTTTGGATCTAAAAGCTCCAGCATAAAAGCCACGGTCATTGGCTGCGAAATTGTTTGTCCATATCCGATAGGCAGCGGAATATCAGCTTCGGCTTGGGCAGCCAAGTCATCAGGAATGAACTCAATCCTATGCACTTTATAAAAAGCATCTATAATAACTTCGCTGCTTAAATATCCTTTGGAAATCAAGTCATTTACAAGGCGACTCATAAAAATAGCTTTATTGAAATTAGTTTCATTATTTTTCCAGAAATCCAAGATCCGGCAGCTGAAAGCTGTTTTATATCCCCATAACATTAACTAAAATATCGCGCTTGCGAGCTCCATCAAATTCTATTGCAAAAATACTCTGTTTGGATCCGAGCATGAGTTTGCCTTTTTCAATCGGAACATATTGGCTGACTCCGATCATCAAAGATTTGCAATGAGAATGGCCATTGCTGCGCCCGTCAGATTTAGAAGATTTGCGAAGTTCAAACAAATCATGCGAATATCTGTCGTCTGTCGGCGCGAATTTATATAACACTCGCATAAAATCCTGAATAAGCATTGCTTCGTTGTGATTGATGGCAACGCCCATAGTGGTATGCGGCACAAAAACAACTACGTTGCCTTCGCGCACGCCAGAATCATCAACTATTTTTTGGACTCTGTCGGTTATGTCAAAAAATTCTATCTGATTTTTGCTCTCAAAATCTATTTTTTGTCTATGTGTTTTTATATTTAACATTTTTTATTCACGAATTATGAATTCATAGAAAATATGGATTCAAATTCGTTTTTATGTTTATTTGATAACAAATCAATAGTAATAACAATTGTTAAGTTATTATACCACGTTTCATTTCTTTTACAAAATCACCTACTAATTGACTTGACTTTTTTATAAACGCTCTCTGCGGCAATGGCTCCTTCTGCGGCCGCTGTAATGATTTGGCGTAATTTGTTTGAAGCTGTTGTAATATCACCAGCCGCAAAAACACCGTCAACATTCGTACTATGGTTCGGTTTGACTATTATAAAACCTTGTTCGTCGGTTTCCACTCCTAAATTTTCGGCAATTGCGGCTCCCGGAGTCGAACCTATTTCAATGAATACTCCCTGCGCTTTCAATTCTTTTTTTTCTCCGCCCGGAGTTTCATAAACAATCCCTTCAATTTTATTTTCACCAATAAGACCGACAACATTTTCAAACGATTCAAGGGTGATTTTTCCCTGTTCTTTCATTTTTTCCTCCCAGGCCGGTTCAAAAATTTTCGTCCCTTCTTTGTATAAAAGTTGCACTGAATTGGCAAATTCAGATAAATGCAAAGCGGCTGTGGCGGCACTGTCGCCTCCGCCAATGACAACCACGTCCTTGTTTTTGAAAAACATAGCATCGCAAGTTGCACAATAGGAAATGCCCTTGCCGATAAAATCATCTTCTTTCGGCAAATTCATTTTTCTCGGTTTCATGCCTAAGGCAAAAATAACCGTTTTTGCTTCAAAAACTTTTTCGTCATCAGTAACAATCCTGAAGCCGTTTGCGATTTTTTCAACTGCATTTGCTCCGGCATTTATTATTTCTACGCCCAGTTTTTCCGCCTGTTTTCTGATTTTTTCCGTTAAATCCACTCCGCTAATGGATTCTTCTCCTGGCCAATTTTCAATGCGCGAAGCCTTCATAATCTGGCCGCCGATTTCTTTGCCAAGAATAATGTGCTTCAATTTGTAACGCGAAGCATAAACTGAAGCTGTCAATCCGGCCGGACCCGAACCAATAATAATTAAGTCGTGCATAATAAAAAATTATAAATAATGCTTTGTGTTTTCCCTATTTTTTATGTTTTATCAATATTGCCTTATAAAGCTGCTCCAATCGCTTCTTTGATGATTTCTTTGTTTTGAGCGCCTGCAAATTCTTTGATTATTTTTCCGTATTTAAATATTTTAATGGTCGGAATAGACATGACATCATATTTTGTGGCAGTTTCTTCATTTTTTTCAACGCCGCATTTGCCAATTTTGGCTTTGTTCTCAAATTCTTCAGCCAGTTCATCAATGATCGGACCCATCATCTGGCAAGGCCCGCACCAGCTAGCCCAAAAATACACCAGCACAACTCCCTTGCCTTGCAAAACTTCTTGATCAAAATTTTGATCAGTAAATTCCATTGCCATAAAATTAGATAAAAAAAATTATATTTTAAAAGTTTAATTAAATATAATTATTTGCCCAATCTCCGATTCCTGCGCGAAAAATCTTCGATTGCTTCTTCAAATTCATCAGCTCCGAAATCAGGAAAATATTTTTCGGAAAAATAGAGCTGCGAATTGGCAGTATCCCACATCATAAAACCGGCGCTCAAATGCGGTTCACCGCCTGTGCGTATCATAAAATCCACAGCCGGCAATTTTTTTGTCATTAAATTATTTTTGATTATTTCCTTGGAAACAGTTTCAGCGGAAATTCCTTTTTTTATGATCTGTTTTACCGTATCCACCATTTCCTCATCCCCACTGTAAGCCAGAAAAAAATTCAGTGTGTGCTTGGAATAATTTTTTGTTGCCTCAACGCAACTGTATAATATTTTTTTTAACGAATCCGGAAATTGCTCTTCCCAATTGCCGATAAAATTTATTCTTACCTGATGATCATGGATAGCGTCGCTTTTGAGTAATTTGGAAAAATGATCCTCATAAATACGCAACAATGCACGGCTTTCCTCTATTGGTCTTTTTTTGAGGTTTTCCAGAGACGAGCCCCACATGGAAAGGCATTCTATGCCAATTTTCAACGCCTTTTGAAGAAGTGTTTCCGTATTATCCGCTCCGGCAACATGCCCTTCCCACGGTTTAAGCCCGCGTTCTTTTGCCCAACGGCGATTGCCATCCGGAATTATTGCCACATGTTTTGGAATTATGTTTTTTTCGTCGTTTGACATCTAAGTTAGAAGAATGATTAATCTTAATTGTATCATAAAAATTTTCTGCTTTCAACAATAATCTTTGCCTTGCTAATCCAAAAATTTACATTTTTTACTACTTTTCCCTATCTTCCAAATATTCAGCCAGACCTAAAAGAAATTTTTTTGTATCAGAGGAAAAAGGCATTTTTTTAATTTCTTTTTTCCCTCTGACAAGATAGTCTGCTGACATTTTTTTCGAATATTCCAAAGCTCCCGTAGATTTTAGAATATTTTGAAAATTTTTGATTTCTTTTTGTGTCAAATTTTTCCTGCCTAGAATTGAATTGAGTTGTTTTTTTTGCAAAAAATTTGCTTTTTCCTTGGCTTTCATAACCAAAAGCGTTTGCTTTCCTTCTTCAATGTCGGAAGCGGATGATTTTCCCATTTTTTTCTCATCGCCGAAAATTCCTAAAATATCGTCTTGGATCTGAAAAGCAATTCCTGTTGAAAGCGCATAATTGCTGAGAATTTTCATCATTTTTTTATTATTACAGCCAGCCAATATGGCGCCCATTTGTAAGGGTCCTTCAAAAGTATATTTAGCAGTTTTATTTTTCAATACATCCATAATTTCTTTTTTTGTTATTTTATTCTTATATGTAATAAGCCAATCCTGAGATTGGCCAATAGCAGTAGTTTCGGCTATAGACTGCAATTTTGTAAGCATTTCAATAGATATTTTCGGCTTAAATCCTGCTTTAATAATAATTTTATTAGCAATTACATACAACATATCTCCCACAATAATAGCTTCTGAGTTTCCAAAATGTTCTCTGTCATTTTCATTTTTTAAATTATATTTTTTATTTTCCAGAGAAAACATTCGATGCAAAGTTATTTTGCCATGTCTTAATTCTCCTCTGTCCATAATATCATCATGAACAAGAAAAAACATGTGCATCAATTCAACAGCAGCCGCTACTTTCAAAATTTTCTTTTTTTCCTTGCCGCCCAATCCAAAATAGGCCTGACAGAGAAGCGCTCCGCGGATTCTCTTGCCTCCGGCCAGTATTATTTTTTTTACATGCCTGAAAGCTTCAGTCATTAGAACATCTTTTTTTTGGATATCCCTGATAATAATATCCAATTGAAGCTCCAATTCTTTGTCTATTTCTTTTTTTAATCCTGCTAAGGTTTTCTTAAAATCCATAAAATTTGTTTTATTCTTAACTTCTCCCATTATTTCAGCTATTGAAAATCAAGTCAATAAACAAAATAAAGTCCGCTTTGGACTTATTTATAACTGAACCACGCATTTACTTTTGTACCGAATACGGGAGTCGAACCCGTGTTGCCAGAATGAGAATCTGGAGTCCTAACCACTAGACGAATTCGGCATATTATAAAACAAACTATATAATAGCAACTATTGCAAATTAATCAACACAAACAAATTATTCTCTAATTCTCGAGAATTAGAGAATAGTTTTTAAAAAAATTTTAAGGCATTGCGAATGGTTTCCTTTTCCATTCCCTATTCTGCCGACAAAGAAGTTTTTTAGCCTGCAATTTATCCGCCATGATTTCTTCCACTATTTTTTCCATCCGCATGCCTTGCGAACCTTTGACCAAAATTAGATCATCCTCCTGAATCATTCCGGCAATTTTTTTGGCTGCCTCAATAGGATTTTCAAAATACAAAATATTGGATTTGGAAAAACCCATTTCCCGCAATTGTTGGATAGCATATTGCATTTGTTTTCCGACCGCTACAAACAAATTAATTCTGGCAGAAAATATTTTTTTTCCCACTTCCCTGTGCCCAATTTCAGTTTTTTCTCCCAGTTCCAGCATATCACCAAGCACCGCAATTTTTCTTCTTGCATTCATATGCTCCAGCACATTCAAAGCAGAGAGAGTGGAAAGCGGAGATGCATTATACGTGTCATCAATAATATGACTTCCCTGCTCGCCATCAATAAGATTCAGGCGTCCTATTGGAGCACACATGCTTTCAAGCGCCTGAGCAATGTCTATGATATTTATTTTAAAAATTATTCCGGCGCTGATTCCAGCTAGCGCAGCATAAACATAATGCGATGCTAAAAGATTTTTTAAACGGATGGGAATATTCTTTCCTTCATAATTAAGTTTGAAACTTATGCCGTCCGGCTGACTGTCTTGATAATTATATAAAAGATTTGAAGCATTGACGGTCACATCCTCATTTTGTCCATAGGTTATAACTTCTGCTTTGGTGTGCTCTCCCATCTTTAATGTCAATTCATCATCTCCATTTAAAATTGCAAAACCGTCTGCCGGCAAAGATTCAACAAGCACGCGCTTTTCTCTGGCAATGTTTTCAACTGTTTTAAAAAATTCAATATGACTCAAAGAAACATTAGTTACGATACCAATATCTGGTTTAATGAAAGACATGAAGTATTTCATATCGCCCGGACGATCGACGGCCAATTCGAAAATCAATATTTCCGGATAAAAAGGGAAAATCAAAGCATAGATCCATTTAAGAAAGATCCAAAACCATTTGAAAATATTTTTATTTCCGCTTTCTGCGCCGATAATCGTCAAAGGGATCCCGATTTCATTATTATAATTCTTGAGATTCTGCCGCACTTTATATTTGGAAGACAGCACGACAAAAACTGCTTCCCGCGCGGAAGTTTTACCAACTGAACCGGTTATGGCGACAATTTTCGGCTTATGTCTTTTCAAAATTGCTACGGCCATAAACCGCAAAATTTTTTCGAGAAATATTATTTTTTTCGATTTCATGAACCTAAAAATTACGAATTGATTACTAATATACTAATCAGGTTTTTGCAAATAAACTATAAATAAAAAAATAATTAATCCTCTGACGTTATTACTTTATCTCCATCTTTTTTCTTCTTTTCATCATCTTTCTTGTCATTGGAAATAACGGCTGTTGGCGTAGTAGTTTGACCTGGCGGCCATTTTAAGGGCGCCATTTTAGCCAAAGGGCTAGTCGAAGGATCTTCTGTCGGCTGCACCTTATAGTATTCCAGCAGAAATTTCATAATTTGTCCAAACGTCGGAGCAGCTGAAGATTCCGCCCATTGCAGACCCTTCGGATTGACTATTTTGATCAAAACAACGAAACGCGGATCATTGGTTGGAGCATAACCCGCAAAAGAACCTATATTCATGCCTTCTTCATAGCCCTTGGCCCCGGTTTTAGCCACTTGGGCTGTTCCGGTTTTTCCGCCAACCAAATAGCCAGGCACATCTGCCCTCTTTCCGTGGCCATTAACAACAACTGATCTCAGCATTTCGGAAATTTGTTGGGCTGAATTTTCTGAAATGACTTGTCGGACTTCTTCCGGATTTATTTTTTCGCTGCTGCCGTCGCTCCGGCGAATTTCTTCAATAATTTGCGGCTTCATAAGAATTCCCTTGTTGGCCAAAGCCGCATAAGCTGAAATAAGCTGAACAGGTGTAACTGAAATTCCCTGCCCGAAAGCTGCGGTGAAAAAATTGATAGTTATTCTGGGATTATCCAGATTTTTAGTATTGCCCGGAACTTCTCCCGGGATTTCAATATTGCTTTTTTCTCCAAAACCGAAGCGATGGATATAATCAGAAAAAACTTTATTGCCAACCAATTTTTCAACATAAATAACTCCGGTATTCAGAGAGTTTTCCAAAACCTGCGTCATTGTCTGTATTCCATTGGCTTTTAAATCGGAGTTGCGGATTTCATAACCGGCTTCTATGACTGCTCCCGTATCATTATAAGTAGTATTCGGATTTATTTTCCCGCTATCTAAACCAGCCGCTAAAGTAAAAGCCTTAAAAACCGAACCGCATTCATATGGCTGACTCACAGCTGGATTGCTAAAAACCGAAATATCTTCAACTTTTGAAAATTCATTGGGATTAAAACTCGGCCGATTGGCTAAAGCTAGAATTTTTCCGGTTTTCGCTTCCATAACTATGGCCGTACCGCTGTCAGCACTGAATCCCTCAACCGCTTCTTTCAGAATTTTTTCCACTTCAAATTGCACCGTGTGATTGATCGTCAAAACCAAATCATAGCCTTCTTTCATTTCAGTAATATTGCGTTCCCCAGCCGGAATCCAGCGTCCGCGCGAGTCGCTTTCTTGTTCAATTTTCCCCGGCTGTCCGCTAAGTTCTTCATCCCAATAGGCTTCCAGGCCATACATGCCTTTCTGTTTTTCGCCATCCGAACCAACAAAGCCGGCAATTTGAGCTGCCAGTTCTCCAGCCGGATAATACCTAAAATTCTCTGGCGATAGATATACGCCGGGAATTTTCGCTTCTTTGATTTTCAGCACTTCTTCGTCTGACAGCTTGTGTTTGAGTATTTCAAACACATCTTCCTTGTCGCTTAATTTATTTGCAAGAAAATCTTTTTCCAAACCCAGAATTTCTGAAAGTTTTCCCGCTGCGTCGTAAAAATCTTTCATTTCCCGCGGCACCGCATAAGCCATCTGCAATGCCCTGTTGATCGCTAAAGGATATAATTCATTGTTGTCATCTTGCAGAAATATTTCACCCCGATTGGCTGAAATTGTCATTGTCTTCTCATGCTGGTTTTGCGCTATTTCCTGATAAAGCGGATGTTTGACAATCTGCAAAAAATATAACTTGGCCAAAATGCATGTTGCCACGATAAAAATGAAAAAAACAAGAAAATATATTCTAAAACTACCGCCTGCAGATAATAAATACGGCGTTTTCTGTTTTATTGGTTTCATTGCCATAAAATCTTACGTTCAAATAATTGCGGCGATTATTTATTTTTTTTCAAATTCGGATTGCTGTTCAAAGCCACGGACGAATTATCTTCAAGATATTTGACCTGGGATACATTGATCATTTCCATTTGTTTCGATTGTTCTTCGATTTTATACAGTGACTTGAGTTCAGCTTCTTTTATTTTTAAAATCTCATTATTTTTCATCTGTTCTTCGATTTCCTTTTCGGCATTGCGGATAGCAATTCCTTTTATCGCCGTTTGATTGACCAAGTAGACGTAAAATAATCCGCAAAAAATAGCTGAGACAAAAACGACAAAAACCGGGCTGATAAATCCAGCCGTGTGTGATTTGATTTCCAATATGGGTTGTATTTTTCTTTTTGTTTTTCGTTGCCAAACAGAAGATTGTTTCCTGATGACAACTGTTCTATTAGTCATTTCTCATGGATCCCCCCAGAGAAATTAGATTTATTACTATTCGAATCAACAAATGATATCCCAATCTACAAATAAGCTATCGCTAATCGGTATTAATTCGCTCGCCTCGCGTCGACGAGCGATCATCTCCGTGAGTCGAAGCGGGCAGATTTGAATCTTACATCTTTTCTGTTACTCTCAATTTTGCGCTGCGAGCACGAGGATTTTTTTTAACCTCATCTTCGCTTGGCACAATTGGTTTATGAGTAATCAATTTGATCACGGACTTCCTGCCACATTGGCAAACTGGAAATTCCGGCGGGCAAATACATCCCCTTGCATTTTCCCTGAATTTATTTTTTACCAGCGCATCTTCACCTGAGTGAAAAGTGATGACTGCCAGCCTTGATCCCGGCTTTAGCAGTTCAATTGCCTGGGAAAGAAACGAATCGAGAGATTTGAGCTCCTGATTCACTTCCATCCTGAGCGCTTGAAATGTTTTGGTGGCAAAATGGATTTTTTTCCGCCTATATTCTCCCGGCACAGATTTTTCAATAATTTCAACTAGTTGCTGCGTTCTAGCAATTTCATTTTTTTCTCTTTCCTGAACAATGCTGCGGACAATTGATTTGGCATATTGTTCATCGGAGAATTCTTTCAAAATTCTGACGAGTTCCTGCTCGCTGTATGTTTTCAGAATATCTGCAGCTGTTCTGCCTTTAGTATTATCCATGCGCATATCAAGAGGCGCATCGTTTTGAAAACTTATTCCGCGATTTTCATCTGCCAGTTGGTCGGAAGAAATTCCTAAGTCCGCCAGAATGGCATCAACTTTCTCAATTTTTAAATCAGCTAGAATATTCTTTAAATTCGCAAAATTATCGTGGATAAAATAAATATTTTCTATCTTTTGTATTTTGTCATTTATAATTTGGGATTTGTTTGGAAATTGGAAATTTGAAATTGGAAATTTGATAAATTTTTCTATAGCTTCTGAATCTTGATCAAATGCAATTAAGGTACCTTTTCTGCCAATGTTATCTAAAATGACTTTACTGTGTCCTCCGCCTCCAAGCGTCGCGTCAACCACAACATCTCCCGACTTAAGATTCAGATTTTCAATCGTTTCTTCAAGCAGCACAGATTTATGAATAGTCATAACAGTTTAAAATCCTAAATACGAATATCGAAACTCGAAACAAATTCTAATTTTCAAAATTATAAATTTAAAATGTTTTGAATTTCTGTCATTTAAATTTTGAGATTGTTTAGGATTTCGGATTTAGTATTTCGAATTTTTTTCTAGTATATTCCTAATTTCCCCAATTGTTCCGCGATTTCGTCTGTATTCTTTTCCGCTCCTGTTTTATAGGTATTCCATTTCTTTTCGTCCCAGATTTCCAACCGATTGAAAAGTCCGGCCACCACCACATTGCGGCTAAGCCCAGCGTATGTTTTCAAATATTCTGGAAGAAGAACCCTGCCTTGTGCATCAACATCGCTATCTACAGCACCAGCCAGCATCAAACGCACAAAACTTCTGGTTGTTGATTCTCCCATGGGAAGTGTTCCCAATTTTTCCGCTAATTCTTTCCAAACCTTTGCCGGATAGACAAACAAGCACTTATCCAATCCTCTAGTCACAACAACATTTTTCCCCAATTCTTTGCGGAACTTTGAAGGAAGCGCCAGGCGCTTTTTCAGATCAATGCTGTGTTGGTATTCTCCGATAAACATGTGATAACTTTGTTAGTTTATTAGAAACAATGGGTGTCTTTTTTTGAGAACGTAAAAACATTAACTACCCCTTATAGCAATTAAAAATATATCGATGATGTGAGTGCGAGTTCCATAGATACAATATTCGTTTGCGTACCTACGGATTTACGTCGCAATTCATATTACATCTAATTCCCCACTTTATTCCACTTTTTGGTATTACAATGTAATTTTACTCCACCAAGTAACACTCGTCAACACTTTTTAGACATTAAAAAAATGGCTTCAAATAGCCATTTTTTTGAGTTATCCACACCCCGCACTAACTTTCGTTTAAAGACTTTTTGATTCTTCTTCGAAGTTGCGCCCAGGCTTGTCCAAATTGTTTTATTTGTCTTTCTCTCTCTTTCGCGTCTTCTTGAGAAAAATAAGCTTCATAATAAATTAGTTTCCAAACATGTTTTTTTGTAGAAAAATTAATATCTTTATTGTGTTCAAAAAGTCTTTTTCTTAAATTACTTGAATATCCATAGTATAGTTTATCAGATTCATTTTTGATTACGTAAAAATAATACATAATAATATAACGAAAGTTAGTGCGGGGCACAACTCCATTTTTTCAAAATAATTCTAGAAGCTAGTATCTATTCCTCTATTTTTTCCATTTCTTGTCCGCAGCAAACAAGTGTGCCACCACCTACTTTGATGACTTCAACTTCATTGCCACAAACATTGCAGCGATATACTTCGCCGATTGTTTCTACTGCCATAAAATTTATTTTTTAGAGGCCTCTATAGAAGCTTCTATTTTTTAATTTTAACTTTCAACTAACCGCAAGTCCTGTCGGACTAGCAGGTGCTGTTGTGTCACTGTTTGTTATATTATATCCCCCTGTTCCCGCTGTGCCTTCATCACAAGAACCAGTTCCAGCCAGTGGGTGTGGACAATCATAAGGCGCATAAGTCCAACCTTGATTATATCCAAAGCCAGGAATATCAATTAAATCATTTTTTGTTTTACAATCGGCAGCGCTATCACAATTAAAATAAGTCTGATTTTCTTTTACGTGATAACTGCTTTGGCGAGTGGAACCAGAAGATAATGTAAGATGACCGGCAGTAGCGCCATTGAAAACATTACCCCAAGCATAAATAGCTTTTGGCACATA